>ENA-ORMO01000136-ORMO01000136.1-human-gut-metagenome-genome-assembly--contig:-NODE-136-length-103571-cov-4.193023_pt1 | contig 103571 bp, 90 predicted proteins | sample MGYA00242106_ERZ509001 | MGnify/ENA primary metagenome ERZ509001 (study PRJEB26280, sample SAMEA2338736) | human gut metagenome | biome: human gut; feature: human-associated habitat; material: faeces...
ACGAAACAGGATCAAGAACCCCAAAGGCAGACCTGACCGCTGCCCTGGCTGAGGTGCTGGATGTCTCGCCCCATGCACTTTCCGTCCCGGACATAGACTCCTATGTAGGGCTGATGCACACCTTGTTTACCCTGGAGGACAACTACGGGCTGAAAGTCACAGAGCAGGATGGCGAGCTTTCCTTGCAGGTAGATTTTCGCAAAAACAAGGATGCCGCCCGACTGCACGAGATGCTCTGGACCTGGCGGAAACAGGCCGCCAAGTTGGAGGCCGGAGAGATCTCTCAGGAGGAGTACGACCGCTGGCGTTACCACTACCCGGAGTACGACAGCAGCCAGATCCACGCCAAGATGCCGCCGGAGGGTCTGTTCTGACCCTCTCACTTGTAGGCCACGGGAGAGGCCGTTTGTTGCGCAAAATCAGATAATTCAGATAAATGAGCGCAAAATAAAAAAGGTCTAACTGATCAACAAAAATCAGTTAGACCTTTTACTTATGAATAAAAAGATGAGGATTTTCAGGCTACTCGCAAGCCACCCAATTTTTCTTTTCAAACTCAATAAATCGGGATTTGACGAGTGCTATCAATCTGCTATCAAATGGGGAATCTAAAAATCAAAAAGTCAGTGTTTTCAAGGGTTTTCGGGCCCTTATATCCACTTTTTGCTTATTCCCACTCAATCGTTGCCGTTGGTTTGGGCGATAGATCAACGCAAACACGATTTACACCTTTCACCTCGTGCAGAATACGCGAAGTAATCGTCTGCAACAACGCCCAATCCAATTGCGGAACTTGTGCTGTCATTGCATCAATGGTATTTACTGCACGAATAATAACTGGCCAATCAAAACAACGCGCATTATCGCGTACACCCACTGATTTAAAGTCCGGAACAATTGTAAAATACTGCCAAACTTTTCCCTCCAAACCGGCTTTAGCAAATTCTTCCCGGAGGATGGCATCGGATTCGCGTACTGCCTCCAAGCGATCGCGCGTAATCGCCCCCAAACAACGCACCCCTAATCCAGGTCCTGGAAACGGCTGCCGATATACCATGCTAGCAGGCAATCCTAACGCCACCCCACAGGCACGAACTTCATCTTTAAACAACATTTTAAGTGGCTCTACAAGCTCAAACTGCAAATCCTCAGGCAAACCGCCCACATTGTGATGACTCTTAACCATTTTAGCAGTCTTTGTGCCGCTTTCCACGATGTCCGGATAAATCGTTCCTTGTGCAAGGAACTCTATACCATCCAGCTTACGAGCCTCTTCTTCAAAGACACGAATAAATTCTGCTCCAATAATTTTTCTCTTCTGCTCTGGATCGGCCACTCCTTCCAGCTTCCCCAAAAAACGATCGGTTGCATCTACATAGATCAAGTTGGCTGACAATTCGTCCTGAAATACACGAACAACTTGCTCCGGCTCTCCTTTCCGCAAAAGGCCGTGATTGACATGCACGCAAGTCAACTGACTACCAATTGCTTTTAACAAGAGCGCCGCAACTACAGACGAATCAACACCGCCGGACAATGCTAATAATACTTTTTTATTCCCCACCTGCTGGCGAATTAGATCAATTTGGTCAGCGATGAAATTATCCATGTTCCAATTGGCTTGGGCTTTGCAAGTATTAAAAACAAAGTCACGTAAAGCTTCTTGAATGGCTTGTTCTTCTTCTGGCATCGGATTTAGGATTCCATTCCATTCATAATCAAATGTATAAATGGGTAGACCAGATTTTACAATCGCTTCGGAAAGCCCAATCTTTTCACCGTCTACCACATCATTTGGACCGCCATTTGCAACAATGCCCTTCACATTCGGCAACTTACAAATCTCTTCTATGGTTACATCGTAATTACAAATTTCGCTGTATACCCCCAGTGCACGAATTGCCCGTGCAACATCGGTATTTCGTGTACTACCCAGATCCAAAACTACAATCATATCTTGTCTCATCGTATACCCTCCTTTTTTAATCGATTTTATCGTAGCATATTCCCAATAATACCGTCAACTCTGATCGACAAATTTTTTCATATTCGCTCGAAATTTGTCGTTCCAACGGATACAAATATTCCGCTTGCATACCATTTTGTATCTGTCAGTTTATGTCTTTAAAAAAGTCGAATTCACGGCTTAGGTTGTGTTTTCTTACTCAATATCCGTGTATCCCTATTGATATCGTGGGTGACGCATTCTTTATATAGGTTCCCATCTGCTTTTAAAAAGAATTTTAATTCTTATACTATAATGCTATACAATTACTCTTTTAAACCACACAGAATTACAAAACTCACGTATTCTTTTACATATCCTACGGAAGTAGCTATTCCTTGGGCCACTTTCCTTCACTGACAAACTACTCACCCAAAGTATCCACTGGCCATCCCCATATTCTTACTAACTTCAACGATACAACGAACTAGATCGTAGAGCCGGACAGCGTGCTACCCTCTAGTATGTTTTACAACTGGATATACCTATCGACATCCTCAAAATAACTTCATCATTCAGCAAATGTATCGAATACATTCTTTTCAAAATGAAGATCTGTCATTCACCCTTCAAAATGCAAATTCTCTTTAGAATCCTGGTATAAACGCCAGCCAACTTTCTTCTGTCTGCAAACAGGTACAGTCTTCCAGGACACTCTCCCCAAAATCTTTCATCACATATCATCTAAGATCGTCTCGATAAACTGTTAGAAACTTTTTAATGAACTTCACAACTAATCGTAAATTATTGGATCGTATTTGCGATCATACCCTTTAAAATCGTATTTTTATTTAAGACCAATTAAATAAGGCCCCGCCAGTTAGCTAAGGGTATTCTATCTTTAGCTAACTGGCAGGGCTAAAAGGCATCATGCTAAAAATTCATTGACAACTCATTCATATTCAATCGTAGCTGGCGGCTTACTTGTAATATCATAAACCACCCGATTCACATTCTCAACTTCATTGACAATCCGGGTGCTGACAATCTCCAAAGTCTCGTACGGAATACGCGCCCAGTCCGCTGTCATAAAATCCGTTGTTGTTACTGCACGCAACGCAATGGTATTGTCATAGGTACGTCCATCACCCATAACACCGACACTCTTCATTCCAGTCAATACCGCAAAGTACTGATTGATTTGGCGGTCCAACCCTGCTTTTGCGATTTCTTCTCGGAAAATTGCATCAGCATCCTTCAAAATTTCCAATTTTTCCGGTGTAACTTCTCCCATGATCCGAATTCCGAGTCCCGGTCCGGGAAACGGCTGACGCCAAACCAGATGTGCTGGAATTCCCAACTCGATACCGACACGACGGACCTCATCCTTAAATAAATCACGCAAGGGCTCGATGATTCCTTCAAACCCTACATCTTCGGGCAAACCACCCACATTGTGGTGGCTTTTAATGGTCGCTGCATCTCCAGAACCGCTCTCAACCACATCCGGGTATATGGTTCCCTGACAAAGGAATTCCATCTTCCCAAGCTTACTGGATTCTTCTTCGAATACACGGATAAATTCTTCTCCGATAATCTTTCGTTTCTGCTCCGGCTCTACAGCGCCTGCCAATTTTTGCAAGAACCGATCCTGCGCATTGACACGAATTAAGTTCATATCGAACTGCTTACGGAATACGCGCTCTACCTCATCTCCCTCATTTTTCCGCAGCATTCCATGGTCTACAAAAATGCAGGTCAGATTTTTCCCAACCGCTTTGTGAACCAGCACCGCAGCCACTGAGGAATCCACTCCGCCGGATAGCGCACAAAGAACGCGCTTCCCACCTACTTTTTCTCGGATATGACGGATAGTTTCTTCCGCAAACGAATCCATCTTCCAACTGCCGGAACAACCACACACATCGTATAAAAAATTCTTTAACATTTCGGTACCATAGACAGTATGTTCCACCTCTGGATGGAACTGAAATGCATAGAGGCGGCGTATGTCATCTGCCATTGCTGCCACGGGACAGGCGTCACTTTCCGCTGTGACGGCAAAGCCAGCCGGAGGCTGAGCAATATAATCTGTATGACTCATCCAGCAGACGGACTCCGCTGGTAAATTATGAAACAATGCCGCATTTGCCTGCACCCGTATGGGCGTCTTTCCATATTCGCGCACCTCGGAACGGCTGACTGTTCCGCCCAACAAATGCGCCATCAATTGCGCCCCATAGCAAATTCCCAAAACGGGTATCCCCAAAGTAAATATTGCTTTGTCGCATACCGGGGCATCCTTTGTATAGACGGAATTTGGACCTCCGGAAAAGATAATCCCCTTATATCCCGCCTCGGCAATCTGATGCGCCGGGGTCTTACAAGATTTGATTTCACAGTACACATTGCAGTCGCGGACCCTGCGCGCAATCAATTGGCTGTACTGTCCGCCGAAGTCTAAGATTAAGACTGCCTCATTTTTCAGCATGATTTCTTTCCCTTCCTTGTCTTTTGAGAACTATTCTACAGTTACCGACTTTGCCAAATTCCGCGGCTTATCGATGTCGCATCCCTTCATGGACGCCACATAGTAGGCAAACAGCTGTAACGGAATCACGGTCAGAGAGGGCAGCATGACATCGCAGGTCTGAGGTATATAAAACACATCATCTGTCACTTGCTCAATCTGCGTATTGTTTTCTGTCGTCATGCCAAGCACTATGGCGCCGCGCGCTTTAACCTCCTTGACATTACTCACCATTTTGTCAAACAAATTTTGGTGGGTCGCCAACGCAATTACCAGGGTCCCATCCTCAACCAATGAAATGGTTCCATGCTTCAATTCGCCCGCTGCATAAGCATCCGAATGGATATAGGAGATCTCTTTGAGCTTCAGAGACCCCTCTAAAGACATTGCATAATCCAGATTCCGTCCGATGAAGAATACATCCTTCGCATTGAAATGTTGGGACGCTAAATACTGGATATTCTCACGATTCTGCAAAATTTTCTCAATCTTGTCCGGCAACGCCTGTAACTCTGTCAGATAGGCCGAATATTCTTTCACAGAAAGGCGTCCCAATTGATCCGCCATATAAATCGCCAACAGATAAACCACCGCCAGCTGGGTGCTGTACGCTTTTGTGGTCGCTACCGCAATTTCCGGTCCCGCCCATGTATAGATTACATCGTCAGATTCATTGGCGATCGAACTTCCAACCACATTGACAATCGAAAGCGTACGCGCTCCAAGCCGCTTTGCCTCACGCATAGCGGCCAATGTATCCGCTGTCTCGCCGGATTGGCTGATTACCAGAACCAGAACCTCTTCATCAATAATCGGCTCCCTGTATCGGAATTCAGACGCCAAATCCACCTCGACCGGAATCCGAGTCATCTTTTCCAATACATATTTTGCAACCATCCCCACATGATAAGCAGAACCGCACGCAACAATAAAAATCTTTTTAAACGTTTTTAGCTGTTCCGCTGTAAGTGTGATATTGTCCAAAACAATGCGTCCGTTTTGAATGCGCGGCGATAAGGTATCGCGCACTGCCTTCGGCTGCTCCATGATTTCTTTTGCCATAAAATGTTCATAGCCACCCTTTTCGGCAGCAGATACATCCCACTCTACATGAACCGGTTCTTTAGGAACCAGCTCTTTATCCATATCGTAGATACGCACGCCTTCCCGTCGAATGACGGCAATTTCATTGTCATTTAGGCGATAGATGTCACGCGTTTTGCTGAGAATCGCAGGGACATCGGAAGCAATAAAGTTCTCCCCATGCCCCAGACCGATAATCAACGGACTATCCTTACGCACCGCAACCAATTGGTCAGGTGCATCCGCACAGATAATTCCGAGCGCATAAGAGCCTTCTACCTTTTGCAGTACCTTGATGACTGCATCCATAATATCGCCTTTATAATAATGCTCCAATAGCTGCGCGATCACTTCTGTATCCGTTTCGGAGACAAAGGAGACCCCGCGGCGAATCAAATGTTGTTTCAATGCGAGATAATTTTCAATGATGCCGTTGTGTACCACCGCGAATTTCCCTGAATCGCTCACCTGGGGATGTGAATTGATGTCCGAAGGAGCGCCGTGCGTCGCCCAACGAGTGTGGCCGATGCCCACCGTTCCCGGGACGTCTTTTCCTCCATGAATCAAGTCTTTTAGGACCTGAAGACGGCCTTTCGCCTTGACTACGCGAAGCGAGGTCCCGTCATAAACAGCGACTCCGGCCGAATCATAGCCGCGGTATTCCAGTTTTTCCAAGCCCTGCAAAAGAATCGGCGCCGCTTGATCGTCACCGATATAGCCCACAATTCCACACATACTGTTACCCCCTTATGCGCGGGAATATCCCGCAGTCTGCGGAATTACCGATAAATAATGTCCTCGCGAGCCGGACCATTCGATACAATTTTGACCGGCACGCCGATTTCTTTTTCCGCAAACTCAATATATTTGCGGGTGTTTTCCGGGAGGTCCTCATACGTTTTGATGCCACGGATGTCACATTTCCAGCCGGGCAATGTTTCAAGAATTGGCTTACAACGCTTCAGCTGTGCAGTGGGCGGGAAGAAATCAATCCGCTTTCCATCCAACTCATAGGCCACACAGACCGGGATCTCATCCAAATATCCCAAAGCGTCCAAAACCGTAAATGCCACGCTGGTAGCGCCCTGTGCCTGGCAGCCATAGCGAGTAGCCACCAGGTCCAACCAACCCATTCTGCGCGGCCGGCCGGTGGTAGCGCCATATTCGCCGCCATCTCCGCCCCTACGGCGTAACTCATCAGCCTCTTCTCCAAAGATTTCGCTGACAAACTCTCCCGCGCCCACTGCGCTGGAATATGCTTTCACGACTGTAATGACTTCCTGAATTGCATACGGCGGCACTCCCGCGCCCACAGCACCGTAGCCTGCCAGCGTGGAACTGGAGGTTACCATCGGATAGATACCGAAATCCGGGTCCTTTAAGGCACCCAACTGGCCTTCCAGAAGGATGTGCTTTCCATCCCGTACTGCTTGATGCAAAAGCGTAAAGGTATCCGCCACATAAGGTGCCAGCAGTTCTTTATATTCCATCAACTTTTCGTAGACATCTTCCGCCTTCAACTCCGGCTGATGGTACAAATCTCTATATAATACGTTTTTCAGATCCAGAACATGCGCGATTTTCTCCATGATGCTTTCCTGATCGTCATAGAGCTCACTGACCTGAAATCCAATCTTGGCAAATTTATCGGAATAAAACGGTGCAATACCGGATTTTGTGGAACCAAAGGATTTGGAAGAAAGGCGTGCTTCCTCCAAAGAGTCCAGCTCCACATGGTATGGCATAACCACCTGCGCACGGTCAGAAACCAAGATCTTTGGCTTTGGTACCCCGCGCTCTTCCAGCGAATGCAACTCCTTGATAAAGTTCTCTACGCTCAGCGCAACGCCATTGCCAATGATATTGGTAATATGCTCGTAAAACACACCGGATGGCAGCTGATGCAGAGCAAATTTTCCATAGTTGTTGATAATGGTATGTCCCGCATTGCTTCCGCCCTGGAACCGGACAACGATATCCGATTCAGCAGCCTTTACATCGGTAATTTTCCCCTTGCCTTCGTCACCCCAGTTAGCACCCACAATTGCTGTTACCATTTAAAACACCTGCCTTTTCAATCTAAAAACCTCCGTGCAAAACCAAGTCCGCCGCCTCCCGGGAAGATCCCGCAAGGGGGCGGCGGCCATATTCCGCACATTGGTGGATTAAACGTTGATTTCCGCTTTCTCCGTTGGAACAAACGAATATTTATCCAAAAGCGGACGAACTGTATTCTGAATAAACTCCTCCGTCTGCATTGGCGCACAGCCCACATATTTCTCTGGGCTGACAATCGCATGCAATTCCTCCAGTGTAACGCCAAAGATCGAGTCTCCAGCAATACGCGCAAGCAAATCGTTCTCGCCGCCCTCTTCCTTAATCACCTTGGAAGCGGCCATGGAGTGCACACGGATGCGCTCATGCAGCTGCTGACGGTCGGCACCGCGCTTGACGGCGTCCATCATAATATTCTCCGTGGCCATGAAGGGCAATTCCCGACGCAGATGCTGCTCAATCACCTTAGGATATACCACCAAACCATCTGCAACATTGTTGTACAGATTCAAAATGCTATCCACCGCCAAGAAACCTTCTGGAACGCTCAGACGCTTATTTGCAGAATCGTCCAGAGTACGCTCAAACCACTGTGTCGCCTCTGTAATTGCCGGATTCAAGCTGTCTGCGATTACATAACGGGCCAAAGAGGCAATTCGTTCAGAGCGCATGGGATTGCGCTTATAAGCCATGGCCGAAGAACCAATCTGATTCTTTTCAAACGGTTCCTCCACCTCTTTTAAATGCTGCAACAAGCGGATATCATTGGAAAATTTAGCAGCGCTCTGTGCAATACCACTCAGGATGGACAAAATCTGACTATCCAGCTTACGGGAATAGGTTTGGCCAGAAACTGCAAAACAAGCGCGATAGCCCATCTTTTCTGCAATCTTTTGATCCAGCTGTTTGACTTTCTCATAGTCGCCATCAAAAAGCTCCAAGAAACTAGCCTGGGTACCTGTTGTTCCCTTAGAGCCCAACAGCTTTGCCTTGCTCAGCTGATATTCCACATCTTCAAGATCCATCATCAAATCCTGAATCCATAGAGTGGCACGCTTACCAACGGTCGTCGGCTGTGCGGGCTGAAAATGTGTAAACGCCAGTGTGGGCAGGTCTTTATATTCCATAGCAAAATCTGCTAGAACGCGAATAACCCCTACCAACTTTTGGCGTACCAACTGTAACGCTTCTGTCATCACAATGACATCGGTATTATCCCCTACATAACAGGAGGTTGCTCCCAAATGGATGATTGCACGCGCCTTGGGGCACTGTTCTCCATATGCGTAGACATGCGACATAACATCGTGACGGACCACCTTTTCGCGCGCCTCCGCCACCTCGTAGTTGATGTCCTCCGCATGTGCTTTCAGCTCGTCAATCTGCTCCTGCGTGATGGGAAGCCCCAGCTCCTTCTCCGTCTCCGCCAAGGCAATCCAGAGCTTGCGCCAAGTGCGGAACTTCTTGTCCGGTGAAAACAAAAACTTCATCTCAGCATCCGCATAGCGCGCAGAGAGGGGTGATTCATACGAATTTTTCACGTTGACAACCTCCATCAATCTCTTCTGATCGGCACACAATATTTGTTTTCTTTTGACGCCATCGAATGGCTGGGAACAGAAGCCGGATAGTTTCCAGAGAAGCAAGCATCACAATAATGACCGCAGGCACCCTCAACCCCCAACATCTTCGGGAGATTTTCCAGCGCAAGGAACTCGATCGAATCCGCAAAGCTCATCTTTCCGATCTCCTCCACAGTATGCTTACAGGCGATCAACTCATCCTTGGAAGGGATGTCCGTCCCATAGTAACAGGGCCACAGGAAAGGCGGAGAGCTGATACGCAGATGTACTTCTTTGGCGCCGGCATCTTTCAGCATGGACACAATCCGCGCACAGGTTGTGCCGCGCACAAGGGAGTCGTCCAACATAACAACGCGCTTGCCCTTCACCGCTGTCCCCAGGGCATTTAGTTTAATACGCACACTGCGCTCACGGGAGGCCTGATCCGGCTTGATAAACGTACGGCCAATGTAGCTATTCTTGACAATTCCCTTTTGGTACGGAATCCCGGATTCCTCACTGTATCCAATCGCCGCGTCGATCCCGGATTCCGGGACACCGATCACCATATCCGCGTCTACCGGATGCTGGCGCGCCAACAGGCGGCCGGCTTCTTTGCGCGCCTCATACACGCTGATACCGTCTATTACGCTGTCCGTACGGGCAAAATAAATATATTCAAACACGCAGAGGGACTTTTTGGCCGCGTTTGGCAGCATCATCGAACGCAGGCCGTTCTCATCCGCAACGACAATCTCTCCGGGCTCTACATCGCGCACATAGTCCGCACCGCACGCATCCAGAGCGCAGGTTTCGGATGCAAATACATAGCTGTCCCCGGCACGGCCAATGCAGAGCGGACGGAATCCATTGGGATCACGCACAGCAATTAACTTCTGCGGGCTCATCACAATCATGGAATAGGAGCCTTGGACCTTCGGCATTGCACGGTAAACCGCCTCCTCAATCGAGGCAGCGTCTACGCGCTCCCGAGCGATGATATAGGCGATTACTTCGGAATCAATCGTCGTCTGGAAAATGCAGCCGCGGTGCTCCAGCTCATGCCGCAGCTCATAGGCATTGCTCAGGTTTCCATTGTGCGCAATCGCTAATGTTCCCTTGATGTAGCGCATAACCAACGGCTGGGAATTCTCCCGAACGCTTGCGCCCGCCGTGGAATAGCGCACATGGCCCACGGCAATCTGGCCCTTCAATTCCCGCAAAATCTTGTCGTTGAAGGTTTCTGTCACCAGCCCCATGTCCTTGTAACAGGAAATGACGCCTTGATCGTTTACTGCGATTCCACAGCTCTCCTGGCCTCTGTGTTGCAGGGCCAACAGGCCGTTGTATGTAGCATATGCAGGGTTTAGCGTACCATCCATTGCATAGACGCCAAACACGCCGCACTCCTCATGTGGTTTTGCAAAATCAAACTCCATTACAGAACCGTTCAAAAGCTCACCATCCTAATCAAACTATGGATTGTCAAACGAATCGGTTGAAAAGGACTTTACAGTCCGATGCGCTTCATCATCTCGGCATAGGCCTCTTCTACACCGCCCAAGTCTCTGCGGAAGCGGTCCTTGTCCAACTTCTCATGGGTGTGAACATCCCAGAAGCGGCAGGTATCCGGCGAGATCTCATCAGCCAGGAGAATTTCGCCGTCCGGCGTTTTTCCGAACTCCAGCTTGAAGTCCACCAAAATAACATCGAGCTGCTTGAAGTATTCCTTCATCACCTCATTGACCTTGAACGCCATTGCCTTGATGGTATCAATCTCTTCCTGGGTTGCCAGGCCAAGCGCCATTGCATGATAGTCGTTAATCAACGGATCGCCAAGGTCGTCGTTCTTATAGGAAAACTCGATGGTCGGCTGTGCGAACTCGATGCCTTCCTCCACTCCGAAGCGCTTTGCAAAGGAACCAGCGGAAAGGTTGCGGATAATCACTTCCAGCGGGACAATCTCTACCTTTTTAACGACCGTTTCGCGGTCGCTCAGCTCCTCGACGAAGTGCGTCTTTACCCCGTGCTTCTCCAAAAGCTGGAACATAAAGTTGGACATACGGTTGTTCACAACGCCTTTCCCCGCAATGGTTCCCTTTTTCTGCCCATTAAATGCTGTCGCGTCGTCCTTATAGTCGACAATGCAGAGGTTCGGATCTTCTGTTGCAAATACCTTCTTGGCTTTTCCCTCATAGAGCTGTTCACATTTTTTCATGATTAAAATCCTCCTAATCGATTTCATCTGGCAAGGATGGGAAACAGGCATTGCCGGGGGCATACACCCCCGGCGCAGACCGGTTTAAATAAAGTTCAGGAAGCTGGATACCGTTGTGATGTCGATGACCGAAAGCTGTGTGGTTTCCACATGCTGTGCACAGGTCAAAAACGCATTGGCGGTGTCCAACGAAGTCAGACAGGGAATGCCTGCCTCAACCGCATTGCGGCGGATCAGATAGCCGTCGCGATTGTGCGACACGCCCTTGGACGGCGTGTTGATAACCAAGTCGATCTTCCCGGATAGGATCACATCGAGAATGTCCGGCTTGCCCGCGCCGATTTTATTTGTACGGATGGTGGGAATACCGTTGTCGTTCAGGAACGTAGACGTCCCGGCCGTGGCATAGATCGTCCATCCCAATTCGTACAAACCGCGTGCGATCGGCAGGACCTCCTGCTTGTCGCTGTTCTTAACTGTAATGATGACATGGCCCTTTTTAATCATATGGGTTCCCGCGCCATAGAACGCCTTAATCATCGCCTCGTCAAAGGTCCGGGCTACACCCAAAACTTCGCCGGTGGACTTCATCTCCGGTCCGAGGTTGACGTCGGCGCCATACAGCTTTTCAAAGGAGAATACCGGCATCTTAATGGCGATGAGCTCCTTTTCTGGCTGCAAACCATACTCATAACCCATCTCCGGCAAAGTCTTGCCAAAGAACGTTCCAACAGCCAACGGGACGATCGGAATATCCGTCACCTTGCTGATATATGGGACCGTACGGGATGAACGCGGGTTGGCCTCAATGACATAAACTTGATTGTCTTTCACAATAAACTGGATATTCAGCAGGCCCTTAACCTTGAGCGCCTTTGCCAAACGGCGGGTATATTCCACGATGATGTCCTGCATATCCTTGCTCACACCAACTGCTGGATAGACCGAAATACTGTCCCCGGAGTGAACGCCAGCGCGCTCAATATGCTGCATAATCCCCGGAATCACCGAATCAATCCCGTCACACACAGCGTCAACTTCGACCTCTGTACCCATGATGTATTTGTCCACCAGAATCGGATGTTCCTGTGCAATCTGGTTAATCACACCGATGTCCTCTATGACATCCTCATCGCTGTAGGCGATATGCATTCCCTGGCCGCCGAGCACATAGGACGGACGCACCAGAACTGGATAACCAAGCTCGTTCGCCGCAGCAAGCGCCTCCGCACAGGTGAACACCGTACGGCCTGCGGCGCGTGGGATTTCACATTCGTTCAAAATCGCGTCGAAACGTTCACGGTCCTCTGCGGCGTCGATGCTGTCAAAAGAGGTTCCCAAAATCGGAATTCCCATTTTTTCGATGGCACCGGCCAACTTAATCGCCGTCTGGCCGCCAAATTGTACCACTGCGCCATCGGGTTTTTCCAACTGAACAACATGGAGGACATCCTCCGGCGTAAGCGGTTCAAAGTAGAGCTTATCCGCAATATCAAAGTCCGTACTAACCGTCTCCGGATTGTTGTTCATGATGATGGTCTCGTATCCCAAATCCCGCAAGGCCCAAACACTGTGAACCGAGCAGAAATCGAATTCAATTCCCTGTCCAATGCGGATAGGACCGGACCCGATAACTAAAACCTTCTTGCGGTCCGTCTGGCAGACGGACTCATTTTCCGTGCCATAGCTGGAATAGTAGTATGGCGTCGCCGCATCAAATTCCGCTGCACAGGTGTCCACCATCTTATAGACGGGCCTGATATTCCACTCATCCTCCAGGCGGCGAATCTCCTCCACACTCTTTCCACTGAGTTCCGCGACGGTTTCATCCAGGAAGCCATAATCCTTCGCCTTAAGCAACAGTGCACGATCCAGCTCTTCGGTCGCAAGCGCTTTCTCCACATTGACGATGGAAACAAGCTTGTCCAAGAACCACAGATCGATTTTGGTGATGTCGTGGATTTCTTGCGCTGTAAATCCGCGGCGCAATGCCTCTGCCAGTACAAACAGACGGCGGTCATCGACCACATGCAGGCGCTCGCCGATTGCATCATCGCTGAGGCCTTTGAGATTCTTGTCGATCAGGCTCATCATATTGACTTCCAGGCAACGGACCGATTTCATCAACGCGCCCTCAAAGTTCGGCGCAATGCCCATGACCTCGCCGGTCGCTTTCATCTGGGTTCCCAGAAGCCGCTTGGCGTTCTGGAATTTATCAAACGGCCACTTCGGAATCTTCACAACACAATAGTCCAATGTCGGTTCAAAGCAGGCGTATGTCTTTTTCGTAATTGCATTTGGGATCTCATCCAACGTATATCCCAGTGCAATTTTTGAGGCTACTTTAGCAATCGGGTAACCGGTCGCCTTAGAAGCGAGCGCCGAAGAGCGGCTGACGCGCGGGTTCACCTCAATGACACAGTATTCAAAGCTGTTGGGGTTTAGTGCAAACTGTACATTGCAGCCGCCTTCCACCCCCAATTCCGTGATGATGTCCAATGCCGCACTGCGCAACATCTGCGTCTCTTTATCCGCCAATGTCTGACACGGCGCTACAACGATCGAGTCGCCGGTGTGTACGCCGACCGGGTCGAAGTTCTCCATATTACAGACGGTAATACAGTTGCCGTTCTTATCACGCATCACTTCGTATTCGATTTCCTTCCAGCCGGAGATGCAGCGCTCAATCAATACCTGGTGTACGCGGCTGCGGTGCAACCCGAGGGATGCGATCGAAAGCAAATGCTCGCGGTCATAGGCAATGCCACCGCCGCTGCCGCCCAAGGTATATGCCGGACGAACAACCACCGGGTAACCAATCCGTTCCGCCACCTGCAAAGCCCGGTCCAAGTCCTCGGCGATTTCGCTTTCCGCACAGGGCTGATGAATGCGCTCCATCGCCTCTTTAAAGAGCTCGCGGTCCTCCGCCATCCGGATTGTATCGGCGCTCGTGCCGATCATGGTAACATTGTGCTCCTTCAGGAAACCGGATTCCTCCAACTCCACCGCAAGATTCAAGGCATTCTGTCCGCCCAGAGTCGGCAAAATACTGTCCGGTTTTTCTTTGATGATGACCTTTTTGATGGTTTCCACGGTCAGCGGTTCGATATAAACCTTGTCCGCAATCTGCTTATCCGTCATAATTGTCGCCGGGTTGGAATTGATGAGGACGACTTCAACGCCCTCTTCGCGAATTGCACGACACGCTTGCGTTCCAGCATAGTCGAATTCTGCCGCCTGTCCGATGATGATCGGGCCGGAACCGATGATGACAACCTTTTTGATCTTTGGATTCTTGCTCATATGCGGCTCCCTCCCATCAAATTGATAAACTTATCAAACAGGAATCCAGTATCCAACGGGCCTGAGGAAGCCTCTGGATGGAACTGTACAGTAAAGACCCTGCCATTTTTATAGTTTAAACCTTCTACACTTCCGTCGTTCATGCTGACAAAACTGACGTCTGCAACCGAAGGATCGATCGTGTCCGCATTGACGACAAAACCATGGTTTTGAGAGGTAATATATACACGGTTGGCCGCAAGATCCTTGACCGGGTGGTTGATCCCTCTATGGCCATATTTCAACTTATAGGTATCAAATCCCTGGGCCAGTGCCATCAGCTGATGGCCCAGGCAAATGCCAAAGATCGGAAGTCCGTGGTCATAGAGACGTTTTAACTCTTGAATGGATTTTACACACGCCTGCGGGTCGCCCGGGCCGTTGCTCAACATGATGCCATCGGGGGAAAATGCCAAAAAGTCCTCCATCGAGGCGTCATACGGGAAACACTTGACCGTACAGCCACGCTTGACAAGGCAGCGGATGATATTGTGTTTGACGCCGTAGTCCGCCAGCGCCACGCGAATCGGTCCGTCGCCGTAGACTTTCCCTTCGCGGTCGCTAACCGTCGGCACATAGGACTTCAATACAAAGTCCTCTATCTGCTTTTTCATAGCCGCCGGGTCGATCGCCTCCCCATAGGAAATCATGCCGCGCATAGTGCCGCTTTCGCGCAGAACACGGGTGAGCGCGCGGGTGTCAATGCCGTACATACCGGGAACTTTGTTTTGTTTTAAATAGGTATCCAGATCCACGTCACAGCGAAAATTGCTCGGGATACCGGAGACAGACCGCACGATAAACGCGCCCAGCCACGGTTTTGTAGATTCCGCATCGTCGTAGCAGATGCCATAGTTTCCAATCAGCGGAAAGGTCATGACAACGCCTTGACCTGCGTAGGATGGGTCCGTGAGCAGCTCGGTGTAGCCGCACATGGCCGAATTGAACACGACTTCGCACAGCACATCGTGCTCATAGCCGAAACCCGTGCCCTCAAATGTCATGCCATTTTCGAGCATAAGGAGTGCTTTCATTCAATCACCAACCGTTTCTAAATAATAAAATTCCCAAATCCCTACATTTGTATGTTTACAGTCAAACGGCCCCGACTTAAAAAGGCGGGGCTATTGACCAGGAAACAACCATTCAACCGGCAAAGGCCTCTACAATTTTTGCAAGCGCCTTTTCCGTATTTTCTTTTGTATTGAAGGAGGTCAAGCGGAAGAAACCCTCTCCGCCAGCGCCAAATCCGGAGCCCGGCGTCCCAACTACCCCGCACTTTTCCAGCAACAGATCGAAAAATTCCCATGAGGAAACGCCTTGCGGTGTTTTGAGCCATACATAAGGGGAATTCTCACCGCCATAAACGGTAAAGCCCGCCTTCTTCAGCCCCTCACGGATGATTCTGGCATTGTTGAGGTAATAGGCAATATTGGCCCGAACCTCTTTTTTGCCTTCTTCCGAATAGACCGCCTCTGCGCCGCGCTGCACCACATAAGACACACCGTTCATCTTGGTGGATTGACGGCGGTCCCAAAGTCTATTCAGCGATACGCCATCGTATTCAAGTTCTTTCGGAATCACGCTAAACGCACAGCGAGTTCCGGTGAATCCAGCTGTCTTGGAGAAGCTGCGGAACTCAATCGCACACTTCTTAGCGCCTTCGATCTCAAAAATGCTGTGGGGCATGTCCGGATCGGTGATAAATGCTTCATATGCTGCGTCATAGAGAAGGATGGCTTTGTGTTCCAATGCATAATCCACCCACTTCTTCAATGCTTCCTTAGTGATTCCCACGCCGGATGGATTGTTTGGGAAGCACAGGTAGATCATGTCCACAGGCTGCTGGGGGAGCTCCGGCAAAAAGCCGTTTTCTTCTTTACAGGGCATATAAACGATTTTGCTCCAACCCTTGCCTTCCACATAATCGCCAGCGCGTCCTGCCATAACATTGGTATCAACATAGACTGGATAAACCGGGTCGCAGACGGCGACAACATTGTCCACGCCAAAAATATCGCCGATGCTGCCCGTGTCGCTTTTCGCGCCATCGCTTACGAAAATTTCGTCCGCAGAAATGTCAACTCCACGGTCCTGAAAATCATTCTTTGCAATCGCTTCGCGCAGGAACCCATACCCCGCTTCCGGTCCATACCCGTGGAAGCTTTCCGCCTGGCCCATTTCTTTTGCGGCCGCGCACATGGCGTCTACCACCGCTTTCGGCAGTGGGCGGGTCACATCCCCGATTCCCAGACGGATAATCTCCTGATCCGGGTGTTTTTTCATGAAGGCGTTTACCTTATTATTGATGTCCACAAACAGATAGCTGGCAGGAAGCTTCACAAAATTCTCATTGACTTTCAGCAAATCAAAAAACCTCCTTAAGTTTGTTTTTTATTCTGGAATGTCCAATACCATATTATATCAGATTTCGACGGTTCCGTCAAAAACAAAAGCAGCTGGCCCTTCCATAAAAACCTCGTCCGTATTCGGGTCCCAGAAAATATGCAGATCGCCGCCGCGTAGATGGACGGTCACATCTCGATCTGTTTTTGCATTCAGCACAGAGGCCACCGCACAGGCACACGCTCCCGTGCCGCAAGCCCAAGTTTCACCAGAACCACGTTCCCAGACACGCATCCGAATCTCATGCGGTCCAAGCACCTGAACGAATTCAATATTGGCGCGTTCTGGGAAGATCGGGAGATTCTCCATCTCCGGCCCGATCGCAGGCAAGTCCAGTCCGCCGACCTCATCCACAAACGCCACCGCATGGGGATTTCCAACGGAAACACATGTAATTCTCCATACTCTGCCTGAAGCGGTCTGAACTTCCTCGTCCACAATGCGCTCTTTGTTAAAATGCGCCGGAATCTCTTCCGGCTTGAGTGCCGGCCGCCCCATATTGACACGCACAGAGGAAACTTTTCCATCCTCGATACGCAGCTGTAGGGTCTTTATACCGCTGCGCGTTTCTACCCGCAGGACATCCTTTTGGACGATCCCGCGGTCATAGACGTATTTTGCGACACAACGAATGCCATTGCCGCACATCTTGCCGATCGAACCGTCCGCATTGAACATCTCCATGCGGCAATCCGCTACATCGGAGGGAAGAATTAAAATCAGGCCGTCCGCGCCAATGCCAAACCGCCGGTCGCTCAACCGGATTGCCACCTCCGAGGGATTTTGAACCGTCTCCTCAAACCCATTGACATAGATATAATCGTTGCCAATGCCATGCATTTTGGTAAATTTCATGAGGCCATCCTCCTTTACAAATCAAACGCCGCACGCACGGAGCCGCATCCCACCGATTGTACGGCTGCCTCTTTCCTGGAAGCGTCTCTCTTCTTTACTGAACAATAAACTTTCGTCCTTTATCATCTTTATGCCCTTTAGACGGTTCTATTCAAAGTATCCAGCACAAGTATTGCTATTTCGCACAGCCTTTTGCCGGAATCCATACTTCGCTTTTGCAAGAACCGGTGGGCGGACGGTTCACTCATATTGCATTGCACCATCAGCTGCTCTTTTGCGCGCACGAGAATTTCTTTCTCCTCCATTCCACTGTTGGCTATGCGCTGTTTCAAGGCTTGCCCAGAACTCTCCGAGATCTGGATCAGCATATGAACACAAGCGGCCAACCGCCCGCGGTTCAGCGGCATCACCAGACAGGGGTCGTCCAAGGCCTCCGGCGGCAGTCCTCTCACAATATAAAGAAACAGGTAGTCCGCCCGCATATTGCGCAACTGCTGAATGGCAGGCATTTCGGAGAGGGTAACGCCGCATACCACCACACCCCAACGGCTATATTCCATCAAGCGCAATAACTGTGCAGCCGTAGTGCACACAGCCGCCACCGGTATTCCTGCCGATCGTAGAACTGCGCTGATCTGTTTCGCATGATTTAGGTTCGTATTTGCAACAATTACATTGCCCACAATTCTCGTCCCTAACCTATCGACTAAAAGTGCATTTTAGAACTTATTTAAGTACCGTTCAATCTCCCATTGTGAGACGCGGGTGGTATATTCCTTCCACTCCTGACGCTTTGCTTCCACATATTTTGTATAAACATGCTCTCCCAGCGCTTTGCGGATAAACGGGTCAGCCTCCATACATTCCACCGCCTCGATCAGATCTGCCGGCAGATTTTCAATCCCCTGTTTCTCTCGTTCTGTTTCCTTCATATCGTAAATATTGGCGCTCACCGGCGGCGGTGGAGTCATCCCCTCTCGGATTCCTTCCAAGCCTGCTTGAAGCAACAGAGAAAAGACCAGATAAGGGTTACACGCTGGGTCTGGAGACCGCAATTCCACACGTGTTCCAACCCCGCGGGTGTCCGGTACACGGATCAGCGCGCTGCGGTTACAGGTTGTCCAAGCGATATAACACGGGGCTTCGTAACCGGGAACCAAGCGTTTGTAGGAGTTGACTAATGGATTGGTAATCGCACTGATGCTCTTGACATGCTTACAGATGCCTGCAATAAACTGATGAGCAATTTCGCTCAAGCCAGACTCGGAATCCGGGTCATAAAAAGCATTCTTACCATCTTTAAAGAGGGACATGTTGGTGTGCATCCCCGAGCCGCATTGCCCATAGACCGGTTTGGGCATGAATGTAGCGCACAGGCCGTGAGAATCCGCCGCAGATTTCACCACCATCTTAAAAGTGAGGATGTTGTCCGCTGCCGAAAGTGCTTCGCTGTATTTGAAATCGATCTCATGCTGCGCGATTGCCACCTCATGATGGGAAGCTTCTATCTCAAATCCCATATCTTCCAAGGTCAGGCAGATGTCGCGGCGGCAGCTTTCCCCCAAATCGGATGGGCCCATGTCAAAATATCCTGCCGTATCATGGGTAATGGTAGTGGGGTGGCCGTACTCATCGGTATTGAACAGGAAGAATTCACATTCCGGCCCCACATTGAAACTATACCCCATATCCGCCGCTTCCCGAAGCGCTTTTCGCAGGATATAGCGTGGGTCTCCTTCAAAGGGCGTGCCGTCCGGCTTATAGACATCGCAGATCAGCCTGGCAATTTTTCCATGCTGGGTATGCCAAGGTAAAATGACAAAGGTATCTAAATCCGGCCAAAGGTACATATCGGATTCCTCAATCCGCACAAAACCTTCAATGGAAGACCCGTCGAACATACACTTATTATCCAGCGCTTTTTCCACTTGGCTTGTCGTGATGGCCACATTCTTCAAAGTGCCGAAAATGTCCGTAAATTGCAGCCTGACAAACTTCACGTCATTTTCCCGGATAATCCGGATGATGTCCTCCTTGGTGTATTTGCTCAAAGCCATATCCCCCTAAAAATAAAAATAACAAGGCTGCCCCTGTTTACAGAACCTCCTTGTCCCTCTTTTTCAGCCGCAGTACAGCCGAACAATATTGTCTTTATTTTATTCGATTTGTAAAGTTGTGTCAATCCTTTTCGTCGTGATGGCTTCGATTCATATTTATGCACAAATTTCCAGATGGATTCGGACGCTTTCCGGTGAAACAGCATCGATTTTGCAATATTTTCTCCGACTTCCTGCAAAACCAGCAAAAAAATTTGATTTTTTCAGCGGTAAAATCTTGAAATGTCGGCATTCCTATGCTAAACTGTTGAAGTAAAAATTGTGCGTGCAGGCCAGTGCCGTTTTCTGTCATTCAAAACGGCTGGGGGTTCCCCTGTGCTCCGCCGCATGATCGCAAAAGCTTACAGATATTCTTAGTATAGGAGGCTTATGTATCATGTCCTATGTCAGTGAACAGTTGGAAAACGTCATCCGTCTCAACCAAAGCGAGCCGGAATTCATCCAGGCCGTTACAGAGGTTCTCAAATCCCTCGAGCCTGTGATTGAGCAAAATCCTCAGTATCAGAAGGCTGGCATTCTCGAGCGCATCACCGAGCCGGAGCGCCAGATCAAGTTCCGCGTGGCTTGGGTGGATGACAACGGCAAGGTGCAGGTCAACCGCGGCTATCGCGTACAGTTTAACTCCGCAATCGGACCCTACAAGGGTGGCCTGCGTTTCCATCCGTCCGTAAACCTCGGCATCATCAAGTTCCTTGGCTTTGAGCAGATCTTTAAGAATTCCCTGACGGGCCTGCCGATCGGCGGCGGCAAAGGCGGTTCCGACTTTGATCCGAAGGGCAAGTCCGACCGCGAGATCATGGCTTTCTGCCAGAGCTTCATGACAGAGTTGTACCGCCACATTGGTCCGGACACCGACGTGCCGGCCGGCGACATCGGCGTAGGCGGCCGTGAGATTGGTTATTTGTTTGGCCAGTATAAGAGAATTCGCAATGCCTATGAGGGTGTGCTCACCGGCAAGGGTCTGAACTTCGGCGGTTCTTTGGCCCGCACAGAGGCTACTGGTTACGGCCTTCTGTATTTCACAGACGCAATGTTAAAGGCCAACGGCAAGAGCATCGCTGGTTCTACCATCGCCATCTCCGGCGCTGGCAATGTCGCCATCTATGCCTGCCAGAAGGCACAGCAGCTCGGCGGCAAGGTAGTCACCATGAGCGATTCCACCGGCTGGATCTACGATCCGGAAGGCATTGATCTGGCTGCTATTAAGGAGATCAAAGAAGTGAAGCGCGCTCGTTTGACGGAATACAAGAATTATCGTCCGAACTCCGAGTATCATGAAGGGAAAGGTGTTTGGTCGGTCAAGTGTGACATCGCTCTTCCGTGCGCAACACAGAACGAGCTGCTGATCGACGACGCAAAGGCGCTTGTTGCAAACGGTGTCTTTGCGGTTGCGGAGGGTGCAAACATGCCGACCTCCATTGAAGCAACGGAATATTTGCAAGCAAACGGCGTTTTGTTTGCACCGGGCAAGGCCAGCAATGCCGGCGGCGTAGCGACCTCTGCGCTGGAAATGAGCCAGAACAGCATGCGTCTCTCCTGGAGCTTCGAAGAAGTCGATGCAAAGCTCAAGGGAATCATGGAGAACATCTTCAAGAATGCTGCCGATGCAGCTGAGAAGTACGGCTATCCGAAGAATTACGTGGTTGGCGCCAACATTGCAGGCTTTGTTAAGGTCGCAGATGCTATGATGGCAGAAGGCGTCATCTGATCAAATTCGGACAAGTTCTATTTGAACAGACAAGTGCCGTGTCGCTGGCGAGGCGGCATGGCTTGATCGGCCAACAATATCCGATATTGTAGAAGAAATAGCGGTATGTGGGTTAGGAAATAAGCGCTGAATATTTCAGCGTTACATCCCTCTCACAACCGCTATTTTTTGTCTATTTGGGGGATATCGCCCTAATCGGACCAAAAAGAAATGGAGTAGGTGTAGAAACATGGAAAATACAACGGACAACAAGGCGCGTACCCTGTTAAAGAGATTTTTTCAACGGTATTTTGTAGACGCCATGAGTGCGATGGCACTCGGCCTGTTCTCTTCTCTCATTATCGGCCTCATCATGTCTCAGCTGAGTATGGTTCCCTTTCTAACCTTTTTGGCCCCTTATTCGGAGATGGCAGCGGCTTCCTCTCCCGTGGTAGGTTCAGCGATTGGCGCTGCAATCGCCTGGGGACTGAAAGCGAAACCGCTGGTGGTATTCTCCTGTGTCGTCTGCGGCGCGTTCGGCTACCAGGCGGGTGGACCGGTGGGAGCTTATGTGGCTGCTGTTGTAGGCGCGGAACTCGGGCGTCTGGTCAGTGGAAAAACCAAGGTCGACATTGTGGTGACGCCGATGGTTACCATCATTACCGGCAGTATTGCCGGGCAGTTTGTCGGCCCCTATATCCAGAACTTTATGAATGGGATCGGCGCAGTAATCAATCAGGCGACGGAACTCTCCCCTCTCCCGATGGGGATTCTTGTATCCGTCATTGTCGGCATGGTGCTCACTGCGCCGATCAGTTCTGCGGCTCTTTGTATCATGTTGGACTTGAGTGGACTTGCTGCAGGCGCTGCGGTTGTGGGGTGCTCCGCCCAGATGGTCGGTTTTGCAGTGGCCAGCTTCCGCGACAACCGATGGGGCGGCCTTCTCTCTCAGGGAATCGGAACATCCATGCTGCAATTCAGTAATATTATGAAAAAACCACAGATCTGGATTGCTCCCACTTTAGCCAGCGCTGTGCTTGGTCCAATTTCCACCTGTGTCTTTAAAATGACCAATACGGCTACCGGCGCGGGTATGGGAACCAGCGGTTTGGTTGGCCAGTTTGGCGCTTTTGCCGCCATGTCCGGCGCCGTCCCTCAATGGCAGATCCTCGCAGAGGTTCTCCTCCTTCACTTTATCGCTCCTGCCATTCTTACCTTTCTGTTTGACTTTGCTCTGCGCAAGGCAGGATGGATTAAAGCCGGGGACATGAAAATCAGCATTTGATCCTGGCCGGCGGCATGTTTTTTCACCTCTTCTCATACACCTATTAGGAGGATTGACAAGGAAGCAAAAAAGAGATAGAATAGTCTAACTTATTGTCAAATTCCGTATTTTACATAGCGAGGGGTTGCGCATGGACGTTGTTTCTTTGATCGGTATTGCCATCGGTCTTTCCATGGATGCATTCGCCGTCTCGATTACGAATGGAGCCGTGACGCGCAATGTGACAGTCGGTTTTGCAACAAAACTTGCGGCGAGCTTTGGACTGTTTCAGGCGGCCATGCCCATGATCGGTTGGACCATTGGAAAAGCTGGGGAAGGCCTGATTAGCAGCATCGACCATTGGATTGCCTTGATCCTGTTGGGGTATATCGGTATTCAAATGCTCTGGGAATCTCACAAAAAGGGGCATAAGGATTCGATCGATTGTCAGAAAGAACAGCCGGGACTAAAAACGATCCTTGCATTTGCTGTAGCGACCAGCATCGATGCGCTGGCAACCGGTATTATTCTTCCTACTGCGGTCGGTGCATCCACTCTCGCTCTGATGTTAGTCTCGGTGGTTTCCATCGGCGTCATCACGTTCCTCCTCTCCCTGGTTGGGGTAGCGATTGGAAAAAAGTTCGGTTCTCTCTGCTGTGGGAAAGCAGAAATTGTTGGTGGCGTTGTGCTCATCGCCATTGGTTTAAAAATTTTCCTGGAACATACCCTTTTTTCTTAAACGGTTGGATTTTCGCAAAGAAGGCGGCGTTTCTCTGTTTTGACGGAAAAGCGCCGCCTTCTTTGTTTGCCATGGCTGGGATTGTCCCTTGAAATTTCCAATCGGTATGATATAATATTAACAATTCAGTATCATGTATATAAATTGGAGGATTGCTCATGTCTGTAAAAGTATTAACTGCAAGAGAGGCGGCGGATCTCATTCCGAACGGCGTCAACCTTGCAACAAATGGTTTCATTGGCGCTTCCTTTCCGGAAGAAATCGCAATTGCAATCGAGCAGCGTTTTTTAGAGACCGGCGCACCAAACGATTTGACCTTGCTCTTCTGCGCCGCACAGGGCGATTCGAAAGATAAAGGACTTAACCATTTTGCGCACGACGGTATGGTTCGCCGTGCAATCGGTGGACACTGGGGCCTTGCACCGAAACTTGGTAAGATGGTAGCTGATAATAAGATTATCGCCTATGATTTCCCGCAGGGCGTTACGGCACACATGTTCCGCGATGCGGCTGCCCACAAGCCAGGCACCCTGACCCATGTGGGTCTCGGCACTTTTGTGGACCCACGCCGTTTGGGCGGCAAGCTCAACGATTTGACCCGTGAGCAGGAAGACCTGGTCGAGTTGATGGAAATCGGAGGCAAGGAGTACCTTTTCTATAAAAACCAGCCGGTCAATTTTGCCATTATCTCCGGTACATATGCGGATGAGGATGGAAACATCTCTATGGAACACCTCGGCGTCAAGGCGGAAGCGCTGGTCGTAGCGCAGGCTTGCAAAAACTCCGGTGGTACGGTCGTTGCACAGGTAGAACGTGTTGTGAAGTCCGGTTCCCTCGACCCACAAAAGGTAGAGGTTCCTGGCATTTTGGTGGATGCCGTTGTCGTTGTCAGCGATATGAAGAACCACATGCAGACGTTTGGCACTCAGTACAATCCTGGTTTTTCCGGTGAACACCGTATGGGCGCAGCAGAGTTTACCCCCGCCCCTATGTCTCCCAAAAAGATCATTGCGCGCCGTGCGGCTATGGAATTGAAAAAGAATGGAATCGTTAATCTGGGAATTGGAATTCCCGAATACATTTCTTCCGTTGCTACAGAAGAGGGAATCTTGGATCGCTTTACTCTGACTGTAGAGTCTGGTTTAACGGGAGGCAGCCCGCAAAGCGGCTTAGATTTCGGTGCGAGTCTGAACCCTCAGTGCATCATGTCTCAACCCTCGATGTTTGACTTCTACCAAGGCGGTGGTTTGGACCAAGCATTCCTCGGCTTTGCAGAAGGCGATGAAGAGGGAAATGTCAATGTATCCAAGTTTGGTGTGAAGCTTCCTGGATGCGGCGGGTTTATCGATATTTCCCAAAACGCAAAGCAGGTGTTTTTCTGCGGTACATTTACAGCAAAGGGCCTAAAAACGGAAGTTTCCGATGGGAAGCTGCACATTCTCTCGGATGGCAGTATCAGTAAATTTAAAACCGGGTTGGAGCATATCACCTTCAGCGCCGAGACGGCCAAGAAAAATCAGCAGCCCGTTATGTACATCACAGAACGCGCTGTATTCCAGCTCACTGAAAAAGGCTTGATTTTGATCGAGTATGCTCCAGGAGTCGATCTTGAAAAGGACATCTTCGCGCATATGCCGAAGAGGCCTCTGGTCTCCCCTGACCTCAAAGAGATGGATGCACGCATCTTCCGGGAGGAAATCATGGGGTTGGCTAAAGAATAATCCCTAGAAAAAGACAAGCTCCTTGGCAGGTATTTTTCCTGACCAAGGAGCTTTTTCTGATGGTTGGTTCCGACCCTCAAACCGTTCTACCAAAACCGCTATTGGCAAACGGGGATGTAAGCCATTCGCCGGAAACCGAAGTGCGCTTCCAAAACCTTTTGTAATCGTCCAAAAATATTTTTCCATTTGCCCGCTAATGGGGAAACTCTACAGGCATTACAAAATGTTGTGCCCCTACTTCATTCAAATGCCTTTGCTTGGAAAAAGATCTGCACGTCTTTATGAAGGCTTATAAAGGTATTCAATCGCTTTCCTATTCATCACATTGACATAAGGAGAACCCATTATGAGAAGAAAAGACCGGGAGAGAAGTCCCGAATTTGCAAAAGAAGTCCTCGATCATTGTAGCTATGCGGTCTTGGCAATGGTCAATACCGACGGTACCCCCTATTGTATACCGATTAGTACTGTACGTGAAGACGATTATCTCTATTTTCACTGTGCACTCCGGGGACAAAAGATTGAAAACCTCCGCGCCAATCCCGCTGTCTGCCTGACCGCAGTGGGACGTATTCGTATTCCGGAGGATGAATTCAGCGTTCAATACGAATCCGCTGTTGTCCATGGAACCGCACAGGAAGTTATCGAAGATGCTGAAAAGCTCCATGCCCTGCGTCTACTTTGTGAACATTATGTCCCTACAAATATGGCCCATTTTGATGCGGAGATCGCCAAGGATTTTCCTTATACAGGCGTCTGGAAAATCCATATAGAGCACATAACAGGCAAATCAAAGCCCATTACGGATGAATCGTAATGGGAACCATCCGATTCATCCTTCGGGAATTCACACCAGAAGATGTACAAAGGGTGTCCTCCCTGATATGCCGAAATTTACGGGAGATCAATTGTCACGATTATCCTCCCATAATAATTGAACAGCTTGTTCAGGAGCATACTCCAGAAAGAATTCTCCGCATGTCCACAGAAGGAAAAACGTTTCTCGCAGATGTAGCAGGGAATCCAGCTGGTATTCTTCGAGTTCTTCCATCTTGGAATGTAAGCGCAGAGTACTGGCTGCGTACAGTCTTTGTTCTACCCGATTACCACGGTTGCGGAATTGGCCGCCAATTGGTGGAGGCAGGCGAACGGTTCATCCAACAACAAGGGGGATTTTCTGTACGTCTTTGTGCTTCTCGGACAGCTCATCTATTCTATCAAAGACTCGGCTACTGCGACCTAGAGAAGTTTCCCGATCGCGAAGGCCTGTATCCAATGCAAAAACTGTTGTAAGTACAGTCATTTTTTGCCTATGACATCGAATGATAATTGTGAAACTTCCCCCTGCGAATTGTATGATATGTAATTAGAGTCTGTGGGAGATCACAACGCTCTTAAATCGCTCGCTGACAGCCGCAAAAGCAATTGAACCTTTCCGAATAATAAGAGGACTTCCGAAAGGCTCTTGTAGCTGCGAAGAATCTTTTAATCAATCGGAAATACCAGCCCAGCAAAAGTTCCGTACACAAAAAACGTTCTAAATCAAGGGATGATTGCTCTTCGCGAACTTCTTTCCAGAGACGTATTAAACAAATGGGTTGCCAAGATGGAGCAGATGGATTAGAAGAGCTATACCTGCCGAAGTATTGTAGAGCTGAGCCTTTCTATAGCTTGCAAAGGCCGTAGCAGCGCCCCAATACCACCTGCTCAGAAATACATTCTAACGCGCGCAAGGAACCATCGCAAACGGCAGAGCGCCCCTCCAAAAAATCCAAAGTCAGGCGTCAAAAAGGCTCCACTTCTTTCAATCCTATCAGCGTCTATGGTGCAGAGGGCAGAGCTTTTCCAGTCCTCATTTATAGCAGTAAACAACGTCACGACACAGGCATATGTGTGCAGCGATACCTGGTACCATTTTCTTTCACTTTATGCTACGGCGGTGTCTACTAATCCAGAGAACTGTAGTCCATAGGACAGGAGTAACTTCAGCAGTTGCTATTGGCCATAGCATTGTACTCCAGACACAATTTGTCGCAGAGATTGATTGGCAATGGCTGATGATAGAACCTATACGATGAAAAAGCTGCGTGATAGGCTCTGTATTTGCACACACCTCTATGATGAAGGAAGCTCTCGGAACCAATGTGTTGCAACCGTGGGAATAAAGTGTTTACTGCTCTCATTGCATAAGTTCTCATGAAAATATGCAACACTGTCATGCGTACCGCCCTGCACCGAAAGACAATTGTTTCCAAGGCTAAAAAGGCTGTCCCGAACCGCAGATATTCTGCTGAATTCGAGGCAGCCTTTTTGTTCCATTACAACTGTAACGATTTGGCCCCGCATCCGCTTTCATCCCGATGGAAAGCTCTTTTTCCTCACCCTTTTCCGGTTGGTCCGAAAAATAAGCGTAGCAACCTTTGAAGGAAAAAGTTCTATCATCCAATCTTTGTCCCTCTTTTGCACACAAGATAAACCGCATATAAGAAAGGCTATGGACGGTTCTTCCATAGCCTTTTTGCTGTTTGATGCTCTCACCTATGTAGAATTTCGTCAAACGTTTTCTCCTAGGGGAAAGCGTTGACCGCCGTCCCATGATCCCCAACGAGAATACAAACGTTATTCCACTCTTTACCGTGTGACACTCCATCTGTAGACTGGATTTCTACTTCGGTTCTTTTTACTGAAAAGAACCGTTTTATGCATAGGAACAACATCAACCGCCTATGCCAAGCCATGTCTGGAATTTCGGTAGGTATCCCATCACAAAGATAATCAGGATCAAAACTGGCAGAACATATTTTAAATAGACACGCGCCCACTTTGGAAACTTAACGCCACGGCCTGTGTCCGCTTCTTTGACAAAATTGTCCCAACCCCAGCCCCGCTTACAAACGCAGAAAAGCAGATAAATCAAACTGCCAATTGGTAAGATGTTATTGGAAACCACGAAATCCTCGATGGTCTGAATATCCCCAATTCCCGGCAATGTGACACCGCTCCAGATATTAAAGCCCAACGCACAAGGCAGAGACAGAACTGTAACGGCAATTCCGTTGACAATAACAGCCTTTTTGCGGTTCCAGCCCCAACGATCCATGCAGAAGCTGATGAGATTTTCAAACACAGCAATGATCGTGGATAACGCCGCAAAACTCATAAACAGGAAGAACAGCGTCCCCCACAGACGACCGCCCCACATCTGCCCAAAGACGCTTGGCAGAGTAACAAATACCAATCCTGGCCCCTCGCCCGGATTTACATTGAAAGCAAAGCACGCCGGGAAAATAATCAATCCCGCCATCAGGGCTACAATCGTATCAAGGATTCCAATATTCAGAGCCTCTCCAGTCAATGCACGGTCTTTGCCAATATAGGACCCAAAGATCGCCATAGCTGAAATTCCCAGGCTCAGAGTAAAGAACGATTGCCCCATTGCAGCATATACTGCCTCACCAAAACTGGACCAACCATTTTCAAACATTTTTCCAAAATCCGGAACAAGATAGAATTTCAAGCCCTCTGCTGCACCGTCCAGGGTAACGCTTCGCACACACAGGACAATCATAATGAGGAATAAACAGCTCATCATGACTTTGGTAATGCGCTCAACGCCTTTCTGCAATCCCATGCTGCACACCAAAAATCCCAAAATAATGGTCACCAGCATCCAACCGATCAACTCTCCAGGATTTGCAAGCATGTTGGAAAAAACGATGTCAGGGGTTGCCGTATCAAACACACCCGTCGCACTCTTGACAATATAACTGAGCATCCAACCGCCGACAGTTGTATAGAACATCATTAACAGATAACAGCCGCCAAACCCAAGCCAGCTGTACCAGTGCCATTTGGTTCCCTTAGGCTCCAAAATGTGAAAACTTTTCGCACAGCTCTTTTGACTGGCACGTCCCACTGCAAATTCCATCACCATGACTGGCAATCCTAAAATCACAAGAAATAGCAGATACAGAATGACAAACGCTGCACCGCCATATTTTCCTGTGATGTAGGGGAACCTCCAAACATTTCCGAGGCCGATGGCGCATCCAGCCGAAATCAGAATAAATCCCAGGCGAGATGCAAATTTTTCTCTTTGTTGCATGTAAACTCTCCTCTTTCTCAGCTGCACGCAAGGCCCCCTCAGCCCAAACCACAGCTTTTTTACTACTATTTTATCAAAAAGTGCTTATTTGGACAAGATCAACGTTCCAGAAAATGTGAAAAAAGCGGATATTTGGCCTAAAAAAATGAGGATGCTCCTAAACTACAACCCTTTCGATTCGTAGGAATGGGGCACCCTCTTTCTGTTTGGAAAAACATCTGCGTTTCTAAAAAAACGAGGGTATCCTTCAAGTCATTTCATGACTTTGAGGACACCCTTTTGGTTTCTTATTATTTTATAGCTCCGCGATGGAAACCTCACCCTGGATCTTGACCCAATCCGCATGAAAATCGTCCACAGCCTTTTTAATGGCAGCCATTCCAAATGCCTCATGCAGCAGGGAGGGTTGCAGGGTAGCTGTATGGGCACCCGCCATTAAAGCGTTTGTCACCTGTGCGATGTTCTTAAAGCTAGCGGCCAAAATCTTAGTTTCAGAGTCATTTTCATCGATCATCTGGCGGAATGCCGCTATGGTATCGCAGGAATCAATATCCAAATTTTCCATCCGGTTGTAATAAGGGGCAATAAAATCGGCACCGCACGCAATCGCCATAAATCCTTGGATTTTGCTATAGATGGCTGTCGCTGTCACATGAACTCCTTCGGCCTTAAGGGCACGCATCGCTTTAAGTCCCTCTTCCGTTGTGGGGACCTTGATATAGACCAAATCATCTACATTTTTCAATATCGCGCGTGCTTCCTTGAGAATTCCCTCGCAATCCTCCGCGATCACCTGCATGTGCAGCGTTTTCTCTGGACCAATGATCTGGCGGATCTTTCGCATGTGTGAAAATAGATCAATCTTTCCTTCTGCCTTTAAAATGCTCGGATTGCTCGTCACGCCGGTAATCGGAAAATAAGCGCTGTATTTTTCAATGGCCTCCAGATTCGCACTATCAAATAAAAATTCCATGACAACCGATTCCTTTCCTTTCAATTTTCACCACATTCAGATCACTTGCTCCGTGCGTTCGATGATGTCATCCTGCGTTTGACGGGACAGAACATTGAAGAAGGCACTATAGCCTGCCACACGCACAATCAGATCCCGATGGTTTTCCGGATGTACCTGGGCATCCTTTAAAGTCTCGCGCGAAACAACATTAAACTGCACATGGAACCCATGCAGGGTGTCAAAGAACACGCGCAGCATAGCAATCAACTTTTGCCGGTTCTCTTCTTTCTCCAACATCTGCGGGTTGACCTTTTGGTTCAGCAAAACGCCGCCGGTAATCTTATCGGTTGGCAGCTTAGAGATGGATTTAAATACCGCGGTAGGTCCGTGCTTATCCGCCGCATGGGACGGCGAGCATCCCTCCGCCAGTGGCTCTCCCGCTTTACGTCCATCCGGGGTTGCTGTGGTACCAGCTCCCTGAGGGACATTGGCAGAGATCGAAGAAGTCCCTGCATAGTATACCCCTCCGATAGGACCACGTCCATACCGAGTATTGTGATAATGGGACAGCTCATCGATGTAGATGTCATAAGAAGCGCGAGTCAGTGAATCCACATAGTCGTCATCGTTGCCATACTTCGGAGCAGCAATCAACAATTTGCGAATGTGTTCCCCCTCTTCCCCGGCAAAATTGTTCATCAGAGCGTCCCAAAGTTGTGCTGGAGTCATCGCGTGATCTTCAAACACACATTTCTTAATCGCCGCCAGGGAATCTCCCTGATTGGCGATTCCTACCTGCAGGTCGCTGATAAAATCGTAGACTGCACCGCCTTCTTTGAGATTCAGTCCACGTTCGATACAATCGTCACATAGGGCAGAACAAAGAATATCCGCTGTATCTTTCTCTAAAACCGTATCACAGCAGTTGTCGATGATCACGCACTGACGGGTGAACTCGCGGATGATTTTATCCCAAGCCGCCATGACCTGGTCAAAAGAGGTCATATCCTTGAAATGTCCCACACCCTCGCATACTTTGATTCCCGACTCAATGTCAACGCCATCATTCAACGCGATCATCAGGGATTTGGGGAAATTCAGAAAACTCATACCTGTACAGCGGTATCCCCACTTGCCCGGGACCGCCACTTCCACACAGCCAATCGCGCTGTAATCATACGCATCTTCCGGCTTCACGCCCTTCGCTATAAAAGACGGAATGATGATTTCATCGTTGTTAAACGCCGGCATGCCAAACCCCAAGCGCATAACCTCGATGGCTTCCTGCATAAAGTCTGCTGGCAGATTCTTGTGATAACGTACAGTTAAATTCGGTTGAGTCAGGCGGGTTTGAGCTACACTGCGCAAAATCAAGAAACTCAACGGATTGACTGCGTCTTTACCATCCGGCGTCTGTCCACCAACCGTAACATTCTGGTAGAGCGGGCTTCCAGCAGAAAAACGGGTGTGACTCCATGAACGAATCTTGTTGATTGTATAGGTCTTTAACCACAGATTGGCCAATAATTCACAGGCAGTTTCCTCTGTAATACGGCCTTCCTGTAAATCTTTTTCATAATATGGATCAAGATACTGGTCCATCCGGCCATAGGAGAGCGAATGGCCGTTGCTCTCAATTTGTAAACAGAGATGCACCAACCACAGAGCCTGCACCGCCTCATAAAAGGTTTCTGCGGGTTCATAAGGAACTTTATTGAGCACACGGCTCATTTCAAGTAGTTCTGCCCGGCGCCCCTCATCCGACTCCTCTTGCGCCATTTTAAACGCCAAATTCGCATACCGCTTCGCAAAAGCGACCGTCGCATCCACCACAATCAGAACGGCGCGATAAAAATACGATTTATGCAGGTTTTCCGCTTCCGTCAAGTCGAGTTCCCGGAGTTTTTGCTCGGCACGGGCGCGGTATTCCTTTAAACCCTTTTGCAGCATCCGGCGGTAATTGACCGCAACATGCGCATCGCCAGAAGTGATATTCCCTTCTGCCTTAATAATTCCCAAATCGTAGAATACCTTTGCCGATTCCGGCATCGCCGCTAGGCCGCGCTCTTTGGTGGTATTATGTTCCCAGAAAGGAGCGATGTCGCGCAATACCTGCTTATTCTCCTCTGTAATATAGAAACGGTCGCCATCACGCTGATCAAACTGGTCTAGCTCGTCGATCACCCAGTCCATTGCGTATTCTGGAAAAATGGGAGCAGCGCGGTTGCTGGACGCCTGATTTCCAGCCAGCAAGGTCTGCGGCTCGATAAAAATACTCATCCCGTTTAGGACGTTGCGATACATCAAGGCGCGACGAATAGCCAACGGCTGATCCATATTTTCGCGATAAGTCTGCGTGGTAATCTTTGCTCGCTCTACACAAACCATGGGCTTGGCATTTAAAAGCTCCTCACGGAAATCATGCATCCGGGTGGTCAATTCTCCAAAATGGCTCATAAGAAGTCCTCCTATATCATCCATATAAATCTAGATGGAACAACTGATAAAAATCATTAAGAAAACAGCAGCTCTGCTGCGCCAATGATTCCAAAATTGTCCCCCAACTCGGCGAATTTGAAATATACTGGCAAATCATTGCCGTTATATTGATCAAACAACTCCCGAATGCGTGGGAACAAGCGGTCTCCAAAATGGACCAGGCCGCCTCCAAAGACAAAACAATTGATGTTTAGCACCTGGTATAGATTATAAAGCCAAACTGCTAAATATTGTGCCATCTGTTCTACGGCCCATTTCGCCATGGAGTCCCCAAGATCGAAAGCCTGCTGGATATGTACAGCGGTGATCTGCTCAGGGCTACCCGCTAATTCCGTCATCAACGTCTGTTCTCCCGCGGCAATTCGATTGCGGATGTGTTTGACAATCATCGACCCTGAACAGTACGACATGAAGCATCCTTTGTTCCGGCAACCACACTCAATACCTTTTCCAGGTGTAATCAGCATATGGCCCGTCTCTCCAGCCCAACCATACCGGCCGCGGAAGAGCTGATTATTGATGATAATACCGCTGGCAATTCCAGTGCTAACTGCACAATACACCATGTGCTGAAAACCCCGTCCAGCCCCTTTTTTATGCTCTGCCAATGCTGCAACATGCGTATCGTTATCCAGAATAACCCGCATCCCATTGAGTTGCTTCATTAGGTATTCACGGGCCGGAAAATCGTGGATTTTTGTCAAATTGGTTGTTTTGATAATTTTTCCTTCTTCAAACAAGATGTAGGATGGCATCCCAATTCCGATTCCCCTCATCTGTTCCGCTTTTAGATTGTGTTCCTGTATAAGAGCCCAAATGTCCTTTGCCAGTGCATCAAAAAACGGCCCCGCTTCCAACTCTGGGTCCGATGGGACCTTTTTTCGAGCCACCAAGTTTTGCTCTCCATCGAATAAACCGTACGCAATTTTCGTCCCGCCAACATCCACGCCGATTGTGTACTGTTCCATTTCGAATGCCCCTTTCTGCCACAGAATGCATCTGCGGCCATTCCGTTTTTGTTACACCTATATTATAACACTGCGCCTTCAAATGTCAATACATAATTTACATTCGTAAGTGCTTTTGATTCAAACAGTTCTGTTTTTCTTTACAAATTGTCCTTGATTTGCTATAATCAAGAGGACAAAGGGGGAACTTTTATGGAAAGTAAAGGCTGTATTTTTAATATTCAGAAATTCAGCACCAACGATGGGCCCGGCATCCGCACGACGGTTTTTTTTAAGGGTTGCCCGCTGCACTGCGGCTGGTGTTCCAATCCCGAATCACAAGCTCAGAAGCCGCAAATTCTTTGGGATCTATCAAAATGTATACGTTGCCAACAATGTATTCAGGCATGCCCACAGGGCGCCATCCAATTTCATTCGGAAAAGAATTGTATCCATTTTGATCTTAAACGCTGCATCGGTTGTGGCACTTGTGTGGCTAAGTGTCCCCAGGAAGCTCTCACCCTGGAGGGGGAATGGAAAAGCGTCGACGAGGTGACCCGTATCTGTCTACAGGACCGTGTTTTTTATGAAGGTTCCGGTGGAGGAGTCACTCTTTCGGGCGGGGAACCAATGATGCAGGCCGACTTTGCCGCTGAATTGTTACACCGCCTCAAACAAGAAGGGATTTCCACGGCCATCGAAACGACTGGTTTTGCTCCTGCCTCTGTATTTCATCGGCTGATGCCGGATATCGATCTCTATTTATTTGATTGCAAACAGTATGACTGTCAAAAGCATCTCGCGGCAACCGGGGTTCCCAACGATCAAATTCTTCAGAATTTGAAAACAGCTCTACAAGCGGGAAAGGATGTAATCGTTCGAATTCCGGTGATTCCAGGCGTCAATAGTTCGTTAGAAGATGCAGAAGGTTTTTGTGCAGTTCTCAGACCCCTTGGCGCCAAACGGATCAACCTTTTGCCATTCCATCAATTTGGAGAGCGAAAGTATGACTTTTTAAATAGGAATTATCAGCTACGTGGAATTTCTGCGCTACATGAATCTGATTTAACAGCATTTCGCGATATTTTTGTGAAGAATGGCTTTGACTGTTATTTCTGACTTTCAGGTTTTGCATCCTATGTAGGTCTTACAGTCCCCTTCCCATACAGCTTTCTTTTCTATAAATTACAGAGAAGCGCCCCCAACATGGCACGAGCCATATTGGGGGCGCATTTTTCAGTTATTCTCCTCATTCGACTCTTCTCCAGGAACCTTACGAACTTCAATTCTTTGGAGCTGGAGAAAATCCTCTGCGTCTTTTGGGATTGCGTCATCCGTCTGAACCATTGCAACTTGTTTGGTTGGCAAAAGTGTGACTACCCCCTGCCTCGAAAACTTACTGGATTCCGTCAACACAATCACCTTGTCCGCCTGTCCAGCCATATCCCGCACGGTCTCTGCACGCAAAAGATCGTTACCTGTGAAACCGCTCTCCTTTCGGAAACCATCCGCCCCGATAAAAAGCTTCTCAACAAAAAAGTTCCGTGCACATTGGCGGGCAACCGGCCCCACCATCACCTGGGATTCATTTTGGTAGTCTCCCCCCAAAAGAATGATCTTTGCTGTGGGCAATCGCCGGACATATCCCGCAATAAAAGCGGAATTGGTCACAATGGTCACATCGCGCTTGCGTGTACAAAGCTCATCCGCAAGCAAGGCGCAACAAGAGCCAGACTCGATCATCACCGTTTCTCCGTCTCGGACGAGGCTAGCAGCGGCCTGTGCAATCCGGCGCTTTAACTCGTAGTGATAGGCAAGACGGTTATTGATGTCATCGTTCGAACATAGAAGCGCGTAACCATGTTCCCGTTTAATCAGGCCTTTGGCCTCCAGTTGATCCAAATCCTTGCGGGTGGTGACCTGGGATACTTGCAAAAGCTGTGCCAGTTTTGCCACCTCAATGCGGTTGTGCTCTGTTACGATCTCCAAAATTTTTGTCTGCCGGTTCGTCATGTGCCTCATCCTCTCTGAAAGAGATTTTAACACAAATTGATTACGAATACCAGATATATCTTTTCATTTGCAAGTCTATCAACCGTTTTTTAACTGCCAAAAAACAATGTGGCCCCGACAAACGTCGGGACCTACACCCATTATAAATATAACATCTTAAACCGCTATGATTGCGCTGTCTCATCGGCAGGGGATTCTTCGCTGATACGAAGCATCCGGTATCCCACTCCGATATGCGTCTGGATATACTTCGGCTGTGAAGGGTCACGTTCGATTTTCTTTCGCAAGGTTGCCATGAACACACGAAGGGAAGGCGTGTCGGTTTCGAGGGCGCTGCCCCAAATTTCCCGAAGGATAAAGTTATGGGTCAGTACTTTCCCAACATTCTTTGCCAACAGGCACAGTAGCTTATATTCAATGGGCGTCAAGTGTACCGTTTTTCCATCTACATTCGCACAGCCGGCTGCATAATCGATCTCCAATCCTCCGTTGCGAAAAACCGCCTCCTCCGGTTGGTGCATTCGCTCATAATTCACCCTCCGAAGAGAGACACGCAAACGTGCCAATAATTCCTCCACACTAAACGGTTTTGTCAGATAATCGTCTGCCCCGGCATCCAACGCGCCGATCTTATCCTGATCCTCACTGCGTGCACTGACCACTATAATCGGCAGATTGGACCATTCGCGCACCTTACGGATGATGTCCACTCCATCCATGTCTGGGAGCCCCAAGTCCAAAATCATCACATCCGGTCTTTGGGATACAGCCTCTAAAATAGAAGCTGCGCCCGTCTCTACCGCATGATAGCGGTATCCCTGGGTATCCAGCGTCGTAGTAATCAAGCTTCGAATGGCCCGGTCATCCTCGACCACCAATATTAAAGGTTGATTTTTCATGGCATCATCTCCTTTTTATCATTCAAGGTGAAATTCTTTTTCTGCATGCAATGTAAAACGGAACACCGTTCCACGTGGGATATTATCCTGTACAGAAATTGTTCCTCCATGCGCGTTGATAATTGACTTACAAAGGGAAAGGCCCAAACCTAATCCGCGCCGGCCTTCCCCGTGGGTATGATCCGTAGTAAAAAACATATCGAACAAACGCTTTTTCACATCATCGGCAATTCCAGGACCATCGTCGGCAATGGTCACAACTGCCCACTCTCCCTCGCGCTTCGTCTGAATATCAATGTGAGAACCTGGAGGCGTATATTTGATTGCATTGTCCACAATATTGATAATCACTTGGATCACAAGACGTGAATCCATACGCGCCATGAGTAAATCGTCTTCCTGCTCAAAGGTAATTCTATGTTCTGCTTTCTTTCGATTGATATGGCGCAGGGCTTCCTGGACAACCTCTTCCAACAATTCCGGAGTTTCATGAATGTTCATAGAGCCATTTTCGATTCGCGTAACCGATAAGAGGTTCTCCACTAGATTAATCAACCACATGGAATCATCATAGATATCCGTATAGAGTTGCCGCTTCTTTTTCCGATCTAAAACGCTTTCATTTTCCATCAGGATTCCAGCGTTCCCGGAAATGCTGGTCAATGGTGTACGCAGATCGTGTGAAATTGCGCGCAACAAATTGGCACGAAGTTGTTCCTGCTGCGCCTGTAGGGATATTTGATTTTTTGTTTCGTTGATATGATCCTTTTCCAATGCAAGCGCAAATTCTCCCAACAGTGCAATCAATAGGTTCTTTTCGAAAGCGTCCAATTCGTCGTCACGGGGGATTACGATTCCGACTACAGCGAATACTTCGTCGTGACTGCGGACAGCCAAATAGAGGCATCGAGCCCCGGGAAGGGTATCCGTCGTTGCTCCGGCATGTTTGCTATTCCGAAACGCCCACTCCGCTACCGCGCGCTCGTCTTGGGCTAAATAGGGGGAAACATCTGTATTTCCAAGCGGAAAAGGCATCGGTTGCCCAAGACGCCGTCCTCCCTTTGTTTGTATCTCAATCGGATAAAGAATAATGGTACGATTCAACAAACGAAGCAACTGACCTGCCATGGCCTCATATATTTCCTGCCGGCTCATAGCGCGCTGCAATTTCTGGCTGGTTTCTAGCAGAACCTCTGTCCGCTGCGCCTGAAATGCAGACAATGCTGCCTGCTTTTTCACACGCATGGTCAAGGTGCTGGTCAAAAAAGAGACAATAAACATTACAACAAAGGTAATTGGATACTCTGCATCATATGCTTGCAATGTAAAACGTGGGTCCGTAAAGAAGTAATTAAACGCCAATACGCTGACCACCGAAGCCGACGCGCCATAGACCCAGCCATTGGTGACCGATGAGATCAACAATACCCCCAAGATATAAAACGCAATGATGCTTGCTTCACTAAATCCCAATAGAAACAACCACAAGCCTAACAGCGAAACCGCTCCCAAAATCCCTACGGTTTTCATAAAATCCACCACAGAGAACTTTGGCGGTTTCCGAAAAGAACGAGGCGATGGGGGAACATATTTTACCGGTGTATCTGGAATCACATAAATATCCACCGAAGGTGCTAATTTCGTCAACCGGTCTACCAAACTCTGAGGATTGCGAATCCAGCTAAACAGAGTCCGTTTATTGTTGGAACGGCCTATTACAATTTTCGATATACCGCTCGCTTTGGCGTATTCTGCGATCTGTGCCGGCACATCCTCTCCATAGACTGTTGAAATACGGGCTCCCAGCTGCTCCGCCAACTTCAAATTTCGGCGCAAACGCATTCGGTTTTCGCCGGAAAGCTCCCGCGTTCCAGGTGTCTCCACAAAAAGAGCGGTGAACATTCCATGAAACGCCTCTGCCATCCGCGCCCCTGTACGGATTACCTTTGCATTGGATGGGGAACTTGACAGACAGATCAAGATGTGTTCTTCTGTGGGAAGTTTTTCTTTGGCTGCTGCCTTGCGTTCCCGTTCTGCTGTTCGATTGACTCGATCCGCAGTTCGACGAAGGGCAATCTCTCGTAAAGCCACCAGATTATCGCGTGTAAAAAAGTGTCCCAGTGCGCGCTGTGCTTGATTTTGCTGATAGATTTTCCCTCGCTCTAAACGTTCGATCAAATCATCCGGCTCAATGTCCACGAGTTCCACTTGGTCAGCCTGATCGAATACATCGTCCGGAATCCGTTCTCGGACGGTAATTCCTGTGATCGAAGCTACAATGTCGTTTAAGCTTTCAATATGCTGGACATTTACCGTTGTAAATACATCGATTCCGGCCCGCAAAACCTCTTGAATATCCTGATAACGTTTTCGGTGGCGGCATCCCTCCGCATTGGTATGAGCCAGCTCATCGACCAATACAAGCTGCGGCTTTCGTTTTAATGTCGCATCCAAGTCGAATTCCCGCAGGGTGATTCCCCGATGTGCAACAAGTAGAGGTGGCAAACTCTCCAAGCCATTCAAAAGCGCCAACGTTTCCGGACGTGTATGCGGCTCAATATACCCTGCTACAACGTCAATTCCCTCTGTTTTGGCTGCATGTGCCGCTTCCAACATCGCATAGGTTTTTCCCACACCGGCTGCATACCCAAAGAAAATTTTTAGTTTTCCGATCTTTCGGGCGGCCTCCGCTTCTTCCGTCTGAATCTGCTTGAGCAACAGATCTGGATTAGGCCGTTCTTCCTCCATTCGATTCACCGTCCTCTTTTTTGACTAAGCTCACCAGAACAACTCTGCCCATAAAGGCCATCTCCTACGGGGCTCCATTCCTATGTTCCGGCTCCATTCAATGATAATGCACGCTTTCAGTTTTTCTCCTGTAGGGACTATTTTCTTTGGATGTTGTTTCTTGGCTTCTCACCACAGCACAAATCGAAACGCTATTTTTTAGTATACCATAGATGCATCTATATTCGAAGAGGTGACATTCATAAAATTTTGCTACACAAAACCCGATATTCTTGTGCTCCGACTATGGATCACCTTTTTATGTTTCAGTAAATGTGTAATGCAGGCGCTGGATGGCCTATTCAATGGAAGGAATCTTCGGGTCCAATCAAAATATGTTTTGACTGTACCGTTCCATACTTTCTTATGGCTAGCTTGTAGAATTCCTCTTTATCATGATAAAAAGGGAAACGCCTTATACTACCGTATAAGGCGCTCTCGAAAAAGTAGTCTGGGGCTTTTACAGGTATGAACCTTGGCAGAATTTCTATTTTCTTTATCTCTAGGGCTTCTTAAAAGTTACGCCTGTATAATACCACGCAACACATATGGAAGTCCTCGCTCCGTTCTGAGAAGCAAATGTCCTTACTTCACACATAGACCACAAACCTGTATCCGGATCTTGTTCCCGAATCCGTGTCCAATGCATTTCCTGCGATTGGCTATAAACAATATCATCTATTACAATCGTTGTAGAAATAGTGGTGTTATTAAAGGTCTGTGAATCAATTGAAAGGCCATCATAGATACTTGTTCGGCGAATATCTGCCAAAACAGGTTTCGCAGCATTTTTTGCTCGAATAGAGAGACGGATTGCGCCAGCCGCTGCATATTGTGCTGTTAAATATAAACTTTGAAGAGGAACATCAATGGAGCTACCCGATGTAGACAAATCCACATTATAGCATTCCATTGTGGAGTGTAGATTTGGACTTACAAACTCCTGATCGGCCGTTTTAAAACGTACTTTATAGCTTGTTGTCGTGTTTTCTTCTACAGTAATTGTTGGGGAAATGCCATCTTTTCCTGTAGCACCCGTTTCACCTATTGGCCCCTGTGGCACAACAAAATCGAGTTGGACACCAGTTTCCGTATCAGAAGCCGATACACTCCCTTTTCCATCCGTACTAGTAGTAACATTTCCAACGATGATCGTAGGAGTAGAACCGGTTGCACCAGTTGGACCGATGGCCCCTTGTTCTCCGGTTGGACCAGTTGCACCAACTGGTCCCTGTTCACCTGTTGCTCCCGTTGCGCCAACCGGCACTACAAAGTCCAGGCTAACCCCAGTTTCTGTGGCATTCGCTGTTACCGACGCTTCTTCTCCAGAACTTACGCTTCCCACTTCGACAGTGGGACTTACTCCGGTTGCACCGGTAGCTCCTATGGGGCCTTGTTCTCCCGTAGCTCCCGTCGCTCCTGTGGCTCCAACTGGCACTACAAAGTCCAGGCTAATCCCAGTTTCTGTGGTATTCGCGGTTACCGACGCTTCTTCTCCTGAACTTACACTTCCCACTTCGACAGTGGGGCTTACTCCAGTTGGACCGGTGGCTCCTATGGGACCTTGTTCTCCTGTAGCTCCCGTTGCACCTGTTGCTCCTGTGGCTCCAACTGGCACTACAAAGTCCAGGCTAATCCCGGTTTCTGTGGCATTCGCTGTTATCGATGCTTCTTCTCCGGAACTTACGTTTCCCACTTCAACGGTAGGGCTTGCTCCAGTCGCACCGGTGGCTCCTATGGGTCCCTGCTCTCCTGTAGCTCCCGTTGCACCTGTTGCCCCCGTTGCTCCAGTATCTCCTTTTGGGCCAATCGGCCCCATCGGGCCTTGTTCTCCCTGTTCTCCTTGCGGGCCCTGGCACCCACGATCACCTTGTGGGCCTTGTGGACCAGTTTCTCCCTGCGGCCCCTGCTCTCCTTGTGGACCCTGTGCTCCTATAGGTCCTCGTTCTCCCATATCACCTTTATCACCTTTTGGACCAGCGGGTCCAACCATGCCGGAGTCACCCTTTGGTCCAACTGGTCCTCTGTCGCCTTGCGGACCCATAGGTCCTGGATTTCCCCGAACACCTTGGGGGCCCATCTCTCCCGGGTCTCCTTTGGGGCCGGCATCTCCACGGACACCTTGCGGGCCACGTGGCCCCATGGGGCCAACCATTCCACGAGGGCCAATCGGACCAGGACACCCTGGTTCCCCCTTTGGGCCTTGGGGGCCTTGTGAGCCACGTTCTCCTTTGGGACCTTGTGGACCTTGAGGACCAGGAATTCCTTGTGGGCCCTGAACAACATAGTTATCGTCTACTGGATAACATGGGCAATTTCGGTTTGAGAAATTACACCCATAACAGTTCATTGGATTCATCCTCCTTATACACCTTCGACGGTTACCCCGTCCTACACTAAAATATGTAACAGGCCCCACAAATGCTTGTAATAATCGAAAGAATAAGGCCCCGTATATTCTTTTTTGTAAGGAAACAATTCCATATATAAGCGCCTGAATAAATATTCTCGCACAAAAAGGGCCAGGCGGTTTTCCATATGGAACCGCCTGGCCTCTTTATATAAAGATTCTCAATTTTTCTGATGATGCATGGACTCATTAATCCATGTCCTTTTCATAGTCAAGAATTTCTCCTGTACTCGCATCAATTTCATAGGAGTATTCTGTTCTTCCAATGTCCCACTCCACCTCATACTTTATTCGACCATGGTCATGATCGAATTCTACTTTCATCCGTTGTACATCGCCTTCAGTAACACCCGCATGTTTCAATGCAATTTGCTTGGCTTCATCTGCCGTCAATGACACTTCGCCGGAAGATCCCGAATTACTGGGAGCGGAATAGTATTCTGCATCATGGTCATACGAAAGAATATCCCCAGAAATTGCATCGATGTCATAATCATATTCGGTATTGTCCTTATAGAACTCTACCTCATATTTCCAGCGTCCATCATCCCTTTCCAATTGGGTGTAGACAAACTTCACGCTGTCCTTGCTGACACCTGCATGATCTAAAGCGATTTTCTGTGCAGCATCTTCGCCAATATATGAATCTGTAGCGGATGAAGAACTCGTTTTGGCAGGCGTACTACTTGAGGTAAATGATTGATTACCCGATTTCTCCGGAGCAGTTTCTTTGCCCGAGGTTACAGGTGCTTGTGAGGCAACCTGCGATGACGAATTATAATGTTCAATATCTCGATCCATAGAGAGGATTTCTCCTGTTACTGCATCGATGTCATAATCATATTCTTCATTGCCAACCACAAATTCAATGTCATATTCTGCGCGATTGTCATCATAATCTAGGCGTGCCCGAATGAACTGCACTTCGTCTTCAGCAAAACCAGCGTTCTTCAATGCAAGATCCTTTGCCTCTTGTTCCGTGATATAGTCGCCTGAAGCATTACCCGCAATTCCTGCCGAAACATTGCTTGAGGGCGAAGCCACTGGTGCGACCGTCGTTCCCGCGCCAGAAGCATTGGACGCTGTATCTGACACAGGCGACCCACACCCGGTAAAAAGTGCCAAACTAAGAATCACGGCAGAAGTTGCAATCCATAAATTCTTTCTATTCATACATCATACATCCTTTCCAAAATGTATTTCATTTGCTTTTGTGTCTTCAGTATATCCAGCAAAGATTAAAGCTTCATTAAAAGATGTATGTTTTTTTAATTTTTCTAAGCATGAAACGAAAATGTAAAAGCCGAGCCTTGGCCGAGAACACTCTCCACCTGGATATTCCCTCCATGTGCCTGAACAATCCATTTTACCATAGAAAGGCCCAGTCCTGCGCCGCTGGCACTGCGCGCGGAATCCGCCTGCCAAAACCGCTCCCAAACTTTTTCCAAGTTTTCTGGAGCAATTCCGATACCATTATCTTGTACACAACCGATGATGAGCCCTTGTTTTTTTTGCAAAGTTATCTGCAACCATCCGCCTTCTCTACCATATTTCACTCCATTTTCAATCAAATTAATCCACACACGCATCAACATGGTTTCATCGCCCTGCATCTCAACATCGGGCTCAATATGTGTCTCCAATTGGATATGCCGCATACTGGCGTTCTCCTGTTGTTGCTCCACAACCATCATGGCTAAGTCACTGAGGTTAACTGTTTCAAACTGCATCTTACCATGAGCTTTATCTGCACGTGCAAGCATTAATAGCTGAGAAATCATGACAGCCATTTTTTCTGCTTGATTTAAAATTGCATGCAACGCCTCCCTTGCTTCATCCAATGTTTTTGCACGCTCAAGAGCATATTCACACTGAGAAATAATCACTGTTGTTGGCGTTCGCAATTCATGTGAAGCATCGGAGGTAAACTGCTTTTCCCTCTCAAAAGCCTTTTCCAACCGCGCAAACATACTGTCAAACTCCGCGGCCAAGGTATAAACTTCATCCCGTCCTTGGCCGAGTGCAATACGGCGAGATAGGTCGTTCCCTTCTCCGATTTCACGCGCGGTCTGAATGATTCGCCGCACTGGCTGAAAAGCACGGCGTGTGATGAAATAGCCGCCTACTGCCGCAAACAACACAAAAAACGGCAGGACAATCAGCGCCAGACGGTAGAGTGTCGAAATCGTTGAATCTACTTGATTCGCTGCCGACACGCTGCGTATCCATACAGTGCCATATCCATAAATCGTGTTCTGTTCATCATATACATACCAGCTTTTTTGCATACTGGGAATGGTTCGCAATTGACCGGGAGCAAATACTGCCGAATTGTCAAAGTCCCTTGGAACAGAACCGTAAAGCGGTACACCACCGGCATCGTACACCGAAAGATAGATACCGTCCTTAAAATATTCCAAATCATCATCGATTTCTATTTCCCCGTCGTCTGCGTCAATCTCCCGCCATCCTGCGGCCACCATATCCATCATCTGGCTCTTTGTTTCTTCCAGTGCCGACTGAGCACCCGTATAAAACAAAAAAGCCAAGACGATGCTGACCAGCAACACCATAAGCAGCGTAAACCACAGGGTCACCTTCAAATGGATTGATAAGCGCTTCATTTGTCCTCCCGCAAAACATATCCCGCTCCACGTACCGTATGAATCAACTTGGGCTCGTAGCCATCGTCCAATTTTTTACGCAAATACCGAATATAGACATCCACCACATTAGAACCGCCTTCATAATCGTAATTCCAAATATGATGACTGATCTTCTCCCTGGAAAGTACAATCCCGCTATTGCGAATCATATATTCTAATATAGCAAATTCTTTGCTGGACAATGACACCACTTGTCCGTTTCGCTGAACAGTACGGGCCGTACAGTCCACCGTCAAGTCTGCCACAGAAAACACATCGCTTGTGCTGTCTGACAACCGGCGAATCATTACACGAAGACGAGCCAAAAGCTCATCAAAAGCAAATGGCTTTACCAAATAATCGTCTGCCCCAGCATCCAACCCAGTGACACGGTCTTCAATTCCGTCCCTAGCCGTCAGCAAAAGTACGGGTGTCTTGTCGCCGCCACTGCGTAACTCTCGAAGCACTTCCAGCCCGCTAATTCCTGGCAACATAATATCCAGGACAATCGCATCATATTCCGCACAGCGTAAATAATCCAGAGCATCCGTCCCATTAAAACAGCTGTCTACGCTATAATGTGCGGCCTGTAGCTGTTTTACAAGCAGATGATTCAGTTCGGGTTCATCCTCCACCACAAAAATTCTCATATAATTCCCTCCAATTTACGACTATTATGATACATTCTGCGTATCCAATCAAGCCCTAATTTTATTTATCCAGAGTTTCACACAATAAAAAAGGATTTGACTAGCGGACCATAATCTACCCGGACCATCATTTGGGATGATTTGAGATGGAACCAGCCTCGGCACGGATGACACCATTTGGGGTGGAGAATTTTTGATTGGAGATTATCAAACATTTTCCCATTGTGGCTCAATTCGTCCAATTTTTCTTCCCTGGGGCGATGCAACCGTTCGGGAGATTGGCAGGATCGCGTTCTCGCTTCTATGGAATGCAGACCTTTCCCTCAAAGGCACATCCTGCTCACCACAAAGCCAAACAGCTTTTTTCGCCATTTTGAATAAACGCCAGCATATCCAGAAGCTAGCAGCATCGGGCGGCTATTCGATGGAATTCTATAGCTCTTGGCCAGTCCACAATATGTCCATCATGAGGGACAGGAAGCCTCTCTTTTGAAAACGTTGGCTCAAAACGATATTCCTGGTCGATGGTATCCAGTGGAGTTCTATGAAAAAATGGACTTCGCCTATTTTACACGCGTCCCCTACTCCGTGCAATTGTGGGGGACATTGTGATTCAAACAAATCCTGCTGCGATTGTCCGCGGTTTTATGGATGCCTTGCGCCGGATGGCATTGAGCAGTGCCGCATTCTAAACCCGGATAGACTACCGATAGTCCTCTCCGGCGGCGTGTTTTTCAAAAAGATTTCAAAGAAATTGTACAATCCATTACAGGCATTGCAAAGCAGGTAAGCGTACAAATCGTCACTGCGATACAAAGGTGGTTGAATGTAGAAAAGGGGACGGCCTTTATGCCAACACTGCTGGAATCGGTTCACCGTGCGTGTCCGGTTTATCCTATCAATCAATTCGTGCGGAAGATGTCGTTTTAATCAATGGAAGTGTGGGATGCTATGGTGCAGCTGTACGGCAAGGGGAGAAATCCCCTTTGAGGGCAAGCTGTATTCCGACGGTTCTCCACTCCATCCGCTCAGTGCTGCGGCATTACAAATTGGTGGTGTGCGTATTTTACGCGACCCTACTCGTGGCGGGAGCGCTACAACACTCAATGAATTTGTTGAGAACCGTCCACGGACGATCGAATTAGAAGAAGAATCTATTCCTGTTGATCCCGGCGTTGCTGCATCTTGTGAGCTTTTGGGGTTAGACCCGCTTTACAACGCCTGCGAGGGACGTATGCTGGCTGTCGTTTCCCCGGAACATGCTGCCACCGTATTGGATGCCATGCATCATACTCCTGGAGAAGATGGTGCTACTGTCATTGGCCGTGTGACAGAAAGTCGGCCTGGCCGCGTTATCCTTCATACCACATTCGGTGGAAGCCGCATCCTCGGGAAACTTACCGGAGCACAATTGCCTCGAATTGCGGAAAGGCATAGGGACATATTCCAAATCAGACGAAAGGTGTACTGCATAGTATCATGGAATGCAGTACACCTTTCAATTTGCCACTTATAAAATTAGTTTTGGATACATAAGGAACAAAAAGCAACTACTGTCTTATGACTATCCTGAATAGATTCTTCATAAATTATTAGAAAAACAGTTGCTTTGCTGCAGTCCGATGCACTTCATAATTTCTTAGGCCTTATCCTGTAGTTCTTTAAGTTCCAATATGATTAACAGACACAATTTTTACAAGAAAAGAGCCTTCGAATTCGAATTGCAGAGATCTGAGGTGGGAGACTTTTGGTCATCACACCATTGTACCAAATCCCCACTCGATCCCCCGCCGAGAGGCACTTCGTGCAATCAGTATTTACCATCACTTCCTGACCCGTAGCATGATCTCTTACCAAAAGACGGTTAGCCCAAACTTCACGTATTGTTGCAATCATAATCATCTGTTTCACCTCTGTAATAGCATATGCTCAAGAGTACGAACAGGCTAAACACGAGGATTCCGTGAGTGATACTTGATATTTCTAATTCTTTTCTTCTTGTATCTAGCGTCCATAGATAAAACATTTTTTAATTGTTCAATGCTTTCTAAAACCATCTCACACGGGAACTCTATAATATACACGGTAAGTGTACGAAGATATTATAAATTTCAATGCTGGATTCCATGAAAAAACCCTGAACGCAAATTGCGTTCAGGGTTCAGTTGGTGCCGGTGGCCGGACTCGAACCGGCACGTCATTGCTGACAACAGATTTTGAGTCTGTCACGTCTGCCAATTCCATCACACCGGCATGTAACGTTAAAGATTATACAACATTGCTCGCAAAAAAGCAACAGTTTTTTCATATAAATTTTAAAAAAACTCCGATTCTCTTTTTTGTCCATCTTTTAGAAAAAGAGAATCGGAGTCTATACTTATGCCTGCAAATGTTCCATCATCGTTAAGCAATGGCGAGGACATGCCTCCACACACTTTCCACAGCCAATACATTTCTCCGGGTCGACCGTGGCGTGGAAATGTTCCACTTTGACGGCCCCAGCTTCACAGACTTTTTGACACTTCATGCAACCAATACAACCCACTTTACAGACCTTATTGGTCATTGCTCCCTTATCGCAATTATCACAACGCACAACTGCCTGTTTTTTCAAGGGCACTAGGGAAATCAGCTGTTTTGGGCAAGCTTTCACACACATAGAACATCCTTTACAACGCGACGGTTCCACATGGGCAACGCCATTGCAGACATCAATCGCACCGTAAGCACAGGAACGAACACAATCTCCCAGTCCCATACAACCGTAATGGCAGCTGGAAACGCCCCCTGCCAGTTGTGCGGCAGCGGCACAGGTTTGAATCCCCTCATACTCCATTTTGTCGCTGGTGTTGTCATAACTGCCCAGGCAATGGACTACTGCCACCTTGGCCTCTACATCCACATCTGCCAACCCCAGGTACTGGGAAACCATCTTGGCCACTTCCGCCCCTCCAGGTGCACACAGGCCGGGCTGCGCCTCACCATGTGCCAGTGCCTTTGCATAGCCAGAACAGCCGGAGTACCCACAAGCGCCGCAATTGGCTCCTGGCAACATGGCTTCTATGTCCTCTGCTTTCTCATCCTTTGGCACCGCCATCAGAATCGAGGCAATTGCAAGCCCTAACCCTGCAATCAGTCCGATTACCGCTACAATGACAATTGGAATCCACAATTGATTCATTCTCTACTCCCTCCTATCAACCCAACAGGCCATCAACAAGGCCCTGGAACCCAAGGAAGGACACCGCCACGAGCGACGCCGCAATCAGGGTGATCGGGAGGCCCTTCAGGAATTTTGGAATATCATTTGTTTCCAGTCGCTCACGGACACCTGCAAAAAGCACCATTGCAACCATGAAACCAATACCGGAACCAAATGCATTGACCAGGGATTGTACATATCCAAAGGTCGGATCTGCAGCGCCTTTTTCGATCACCAACATAGTGACGCCTAAAACCGCGCAGTTCGTAGTAATCAGCGGCAAGTAAATTCCCAGCGCATTGTAAAGCGGCGGCATGAACTTGCGCAAAGCAATTTCAATCAGCTGTACCAAAGCAGCTATAATCAAAATAAAGACGATGGTCTGTAGGTATTCCAGCTGATTGGGTACCAACAGATACATGTAAATCGGCCACGTCACAGCTGTGGCAATCACCATAACAAAGGTCACCGCCACGCTCATTCCCGTCGCAGTATTCAGCTTTTTGGATACACCGAGAAATGGGCAGATGCCAAGAAATTTATTGAGCACATAGTTCTCTGTAAGGATTGCCGCCAAAAAGATCGCTACCAAATTTTTAATCATTTCTTAGCAGCCTCCTTTTCCTGAATCTTCGAACAGTTCTCTGCAAGAGGGCACCCATGGCAGCCGAGTTCTGCCGGGCGAGATCCCTCACCTGCCAGCCGGTTTGCCACTGCGATCAGAATTCCAAACACAAAGAAACCTCCTGGCGGCAAAATAAATACAATGATTGGATCGACAACGCCCGCCGTAATCGGGATACCAAACAAGCTTCCCGCGCCAAAAAATTCACGGATCATCCCCATCACCAACAGTGTGGCTGTGAATCCCACGCCCATTCCCAGCCCATCAATGATGGATGGTACAATCTTGTTTTTGCTGGCAAACATCTCTGCACGGCCCAAAATAATGCAATTCACCACAATCAGAGGCAAATATATTCCCAGAGCCTCATCAAGTGCTGGAGAATAGGCCTGAATAAACATCTGTACAACGGACACAAAGCCTGCAATGACTGTGATAAATGCAGGTATGCGTACTTTATCCGGAATGATCTTGCGCAGAATGGAAATCACCGCATTGGAACACACCAGAACAAACGTCGTCGCTAAACCCATACCAATGGCATTGCTCGCAGAGGTGCTGACCGCTAGTGTTGCGCAGCATCCAAGCACTAGGCGCAAAACAGGGTTTTCTTTGACAATGCCCTTGGAGAACTCCTTCCAAAGGGATTTCTTCTTATCCATTCTTAGGCGCCTCCTTTCACTGTCTCGTACAAGGCCAACGCCTCGTTGACCGCATCGGTCACGCCCTGGGTCGTGATGGTAGCGCCCGTCATCGCCATGATTTGACCATCCTGCTTTTCGCCGGACTTAATCACTTCAAATTCACCAGATTCTGGAACTGCCTGGTGGAACTGAGCGCGAAAGTCCTCTTTTTCTGCATTCATACCGAGGCCCGGCGTGTCATCAATGCTGAGCAGTTCCACGCCGGACACCGATCCATCCACCTGAATACCGGTCATCACCTGAACCGGGCCGCCATACGAGCTGGCAGAGGTCGTAAATACATATCCGGCCGTTTCTCCGTTCTCCTTGCCAACATAGTAAATAACATTTGCGCCCTCCGCATCTGTGACCTGCGCTTCTTCAAAGTCTTTAATTCCGGGAAGCACTAACTCACGCGCTTCTCGGGCAGCTTCCTCCTCCTGCTCTGCGATCTTGTCCTTCGTCAGCAGATTTGTTCCCGCCAACAAGGCCGCAATTACCAAACAAATCAAGGTCAGTGTGACCGTGGGGCGAAGGACCTCTTTTGCCTGAATTTTCATTCCTGTGCCCCCTCCTTCTTTGCTTTCTCCTTTTTGACCCCAAACGGACGCGGGCGCGTCATACGCTCAATGTGCGGCACCAGGATGTTCATGAGGATAATGGAGAAGGATACCCCCTCTGGCAAAGAACCAAACATCCGAATCAACATAGTCAAAATTCCACAACCGACGGCAAATACAATTCGCCCGTTCCGGTTGATCGGAGAAGTTGTATAATCCGTCGCCATGAAAATGGAGCCGAGCAGCAATCCGCCGGACAAGAGCTCAAAGATCACATCGCGGCCAGCAAGCAACGAGATTACCGCCACGGTTCCCAAATAACAAAGCGGTATCACGGGGCTAATTACCTTGCGGACGATCAAATAGATGCCCCCTAAAAGCAAAGCGATCGCGCAAGTTTCCCCTAAACAACCGGCACGTGCGCCAAGCAGCATATCCAAATGATTCGGAAGCTGGTCCGCCGCCCCCTGCTTGAGCAGTCCGAGCGGCGAAGCGGTCGTAATTGCATCTGGGTTCCCGATGCGATACCAGAACGGCACCACCCAATTGCTCATCTTCGCTGGAAAGGAAGCCATCAGTACAATACGTGCCGTCAAAGCTGGATTGACAAAGTTCTGTCCAATACCGCCAAACATTTGCTTTACTACAACAATCGCTACCACACTGCCAAAAATTGCGATCAGCGGGCTGATGGTAACCGGCAAATTAAAAGCGAGCAAAATTCCTGTGACAACCGCGCTCAGATCAAAAATGGTGTTGTCACGCTTCATCACTCGGCGGCTAAGATATTCTGCAAGTACACAGGACCCTACACAGGTAAGAATCAAAATCAATGCCTGAACGCCGAATAATATACAGGAAGCAATGGCCGCGGGGGTCAACGCAATGATGACATCCAGCATAATTTTCTGAGTAGTTGCCCCACTCCGCAGATGGGGCGAAGGAGATACGATCAATTTTTGCTCCATTATTTCTTCCCTCCCGCGCTTTTTACCAAGGCTTTTCCTAGTCGAATTGCCTGCACCAAAGGCCGGTGCGCCGGGCAATTATAGGCGCAAGTGCCACATTCCATGCAGTCCATCACACTGTATTCCTGCAATTCCTCTACACGCTTAGCCTCCGCATATTTCTCCAACATCGTAGGTATCAGATGCATCGGACAGCCACTGACACAGCGGCCGCATCGAATACATGCGGTCGGTTCGTGTAAACGGGCTTCTTCCTCATCCAAGCAAATAATCCCGTTGTTTTGCTTGACGATTGGAAGACTGTCGTCTGTAATGGCAATACCCATCATGGGGCCACCCATCAAAATCTTTTTCGGTGGGGCTTTATACCCGCCGCAGAAACGGATAACCTCCTCAATCGGCGTGCCAATTGGAACGATGACATTCTGTGGATATTGGATTGCTGAGCCATCGATGGTAACACGCTTTTTTATCAGAGGCATCCCTGTCTTGAGATAATTGGCCAGGAATGCAATAGAGGTGATATTCATCACGATACATCCCACATCCGCAGGCAGTTTTCCCATGGGAACCTCCCGGTCTGTGCAGGATTTGATGAGCACTTTCTCCGCCCCCTGCGGATAGGAGGCATGGAGCGCCAAGACCCGCACGTGATTCCCCGGGTCCAACTTCTCGTTGTCTGCCATTTTTCGCAGCGTTTCAATCACGTCGGGCTTGTTGTCCTCGACTGCAATAATGACTCGTTCGATTTCCAGCATATCCTTCACAGCATAAATTCCAGAAAGGACCGCCCAGGAGTTTTCCAACGCTTCCCGGTGATCTGCTGTTATGTAGGGCTCGCACTCTGCGGCATTGATAATCAGCGTGTCAATCCTTTTATCTGGTGAAACCTTCAATTTCACATGTGCTGGAAACCCCGCGCCACCCAGTCCAACCAGTCCGGATTCGCGCACTGCTTGAAGAAACGATTCCCGCGTATCCGCTTTTGGCGGCTGTACCTCCGGCGAGATCTTCATCTCTCCATCGGAATCGATGACAAGTGCATCCACATATTGACCCCCAGAGAGCATCACCTGGGTAACTGCACGCACCTTGCCGGAGACACTGGCGTGAATCGGTGCACTGACAAAAGCCGTACTGTCGGCGATTTTTTGGCCCACCAGAACCTCATCCCCCACCTTCACCAGGGGCGTACAGGGAGCTCCCACATGCTGCTGCATGGGAATGATCACTTGCGTGGGCGGCGGCATGACAGCCGATTCCATCTGTGCCGTATTCTTTCGATGCGGCACATGTGCTCCGCCATGTGTTTTGAATGGCTTTTCCGGAAATGCAAGTTCCATTCTTTTCCCTCCATTTTCAAACATACTTTCTTCCTAAGCATCCCGTTCAATGGGACGCCATTTATCGAGTAACGGCATTACTGCACGAAGCACCAACCCCGTGAGAATACCGGAACACACACCAAATAAAAGCAACCATGGAATATACCAGACGATTGCAGGCGTTGTAAGCAACGCCGCCACACACAACTGCGCTGCATTGTGTGAAAGCGCTCCCGCCACGCCAAGGCCGATCATTCCGAACGGATTCCCTTTTAATCGCAGGAAAAACCACATTACCAGCGTACTGGCCACTCCTCCCGAAAGGCTCATCAGCATCGCCACAAATCCACGTGTTATTCCAGCGAATAATCCTTTTAAAATTGCAATACACAATGCCGGGCCAAGTCCCACCGTCCCTGCGGCATACATGGTCACCAAATTGGACAGCCCTAACTTTGCTCCAGGTGGCAATACCGGAATGGGAGGAAGCATCCCCTCCCATGCAGACAGCACCAATGCTAGCGTCCCTAATAGGCCGTTAAACGCAATGCGCTGCGTTCTAGGCGATAGATTTAAATATCCCTGCTGTCTCATCGTCCATCCCTTTCCCAATCGAAACGCACATAATGACCTCAACCGGTCACCCCGTCAAATCCGGAAGTTCCACCGGATTCTAGCCGTACAGAAACACGCGCAGGCAGACACACAGCCGACTGTCCCGGCCGTGTCAATTTCCCTGTGCGTATACAGGTTTTGTCCGGGCATGCAGACGAAAAGAAGGAAATCGCTCCCGGTTCCACCAACAGCTTGACCTGATATGGACCGCCAAGGGCCAGTTCTTCCGTTTGAGTCTGTCTGTCTAAATCTATGCGGCGGATAACCTGTCCATTCTGTTCCACCACCGCGATACATTCCTCCACCGGACGTAGCTGGAACCACGCGGCTAAACATCCAGCAAGTGCCAGTAGGATGGCGATCAACACGACATCCTGCTTCTTCAGCAAGCGCATCCAATTTTCCCGCCCGTTCATGATACAAGCGTGTAGGCGTCCGACGTAAGTTGAAAGGCATCTTCTAAGGAATCGGATACCCAAACACGTCCATCCTCTGCAATAAAAACGCCGCCTGCATCATAGTGCTCAAGTAGGCTCATTCCCCTCTCTTCTCCGAGTACAAAAGCCGCCGTGGATAGCGCGTCGCTTAACGCACCACTGTCGGAAACCACGGTGACGGAAACGAGTCCACTTTCTGCCGGATATCCGGTTTTCGGGTCGAGAATATGATGATAGGTCTTGCCATTCTCCGTAAAATTCTTTTCGTACGATCCGGAAGTGGAAACAAAACCGGATGCCAAATCCAACAACCCCATCTCTTCCGCTTTGTCATCGCCGCTTCGAGGATCGCGGACAGCCAACCGCCAAAGGCTTCCATCGGGTTTTTCCCCATATAAGCCAATACTGCCGCCCACTGCGATAATCCCAGCTTTCACCCCTGCCTCCTGGTAGGCCTGCACCGCCGTATCACACGCTGCACCCTTTCCAATACCACCGAGGTCGAGAGCGGCCCCATGGATCTTTAAAGAAGCCTCGGAAGTTTCTTTGTCCACTCGAAGGTTGTGATAATCCACAAAAGTCCGGTATGTCTCGATCTCTTCTTCGTCCGGCAAGTGTTGGTTTTCTCCTCCAAAATCCCATAGGGAACTGACCGGCAAGATCGTCGGGTCGTAAGCCCCTTCCGATTGCTCTGCCACATGGAGAGCCATTTCCAATAAATCCGCTGTCTGGGGTTCAATCGCAATCCAATCCGTTCCTGCCGCTGCATTCAAACGCGCAATGTCGGAATCCTCTATCCGCCAGGAAATCTGATTTTCTAAACGCTGTACCGCATTGGCCGCCTCGGATGCAGCATCCTCTCCCATACGGCCATAAACCGTCTGCTGGACATAGCTTCCCATTGCATATTCTGTGCTGGTAAACGGTTGCCGGTCACGTTGCTGTATGTACCATTGGCGGCCGGCAAATACCAACACCAAAACAACTGCAAAAAACGCCAACGCCCGGCCGATTTTCCATTTTTTCTGATTCTTCATGGGTTCCTCCAAAGCGGCTCACATGCCTCTATACAAAATATAGTATACCATACTCTTGATAGAGCAAGCAAACGATCGGGACATTTTTCAACTGGTTATTTGTAAGAAATTGAAGCAAAAAAAGTGTTGAATTTCTCTCTCCCTGCACATTCCACAAAATCACACCAGAAAGGCGAAAATTACCAAACTTTTTTGTCGTATTCAACAAATTCCTTTTGAACTGCTTTCCAACGTCTATTCTTATGCTATACTTTGTTAGAATTATGTTATGGAAAGAGCCGCAACAACCCAGCCGGTTGAGTAGCGGTATGGAGGGACGTATTCATGTCAGGAATTGAAACCGTAAAACGGTATTTAGAACCCTATGGGGTAGCCGATCGCGTACAGGAATTTTCCGTTTCCAGCGCCACAGTGGAGTTAGCCGCACAGGCGCTCGGCGTGGAACCTGCACGTATTGCCAAGACGATTTCTCTGCAAGCGGATAACGGCTGCATCTTAGTCGTCGCCGCTGGCGATGCCAAGATTGACAACGGTAAATTTAAAGCAGAATTTCATCGGAAAGCCAAAATGTTGAATGCGGAGGAAGTGTTGCCCCTTACGGGCCATCCAGTAGGAGGCGTATGCCCCTTTGCCAATCCAAATACCGCAGCAGTGTATTGTGACGTCTCTTTAAAACGCTTTGCAACGGTTTTTCCTGCCTGCGGTACGGCAAACTCTGCCATTGAATTGAATTGTGAGGAACTCTTCCGGTATTCTCACAGTCTAAAGTGGGTGGATGTGTGTAAAAACTGGGAGACGGAGGGAATTGCAAATGCGGATGCGCAATAAACCATGGGCGACTCCGGAATTAAACGCCTGCCCCTTTTTTGTCCGCGGTCCAGAGCGCATGGCTGGCAAATGGCAGGATTGGTTTTCTCAAAAGCAGCCGATTCACTTGGAGCTTGGCTGTGGAAAAGGTTGGTACATCGCCGGATTGGCTCCCAAAAATCCAAACATCAACTACCTTGGAGTGGACCTAAAAGATATTGTTTTGGCGCCCGCCAAGCGCATTGTGGAGTCTGCATTTGCTGAAATCGGACAGCCCGTTGACAATGTCGGGTTAACCGCCTATAATGTGGAACAAATCTGCAATATTCTTCGCCCAGAAGATGGTGTGGAGCGCATTTGCATCAATTTTTGCAATCCCTGGCCGCGCGCAAAGCACAACAAGCGCCGCTTGACCCATCCGCGCCGTTTAAACGATTATAAGCAATTCCTCAAGCCGGGTGGTGAACTTTGGTTCAAAACAGACGATGATGGCCTTTTCTCCGATACGCTGGCATATGTAAAGGAAAGTGGATTTGCACTTTTATCTCAGACAATGGATTTACATAAAAGTCCAGATTTTTTTGAGCAGGATGCCCCGACCGAACATGAAAAGATGTTCACCGAACAGGGGATTCCCATCAAAGCGTTGATCGCACGTTGGGAGCCGCCTGTCGAATGAACGTATCTCATATGTATTTTGCTTGACAGGCGTCGTTTTGTGCCGTATAATTCCTATTAAATCAGTAATAATTAAGGGATACTCTGCGGCTCGGTATCCCACCAAAAGATGGAAAGAGGGGTGCAGTGTGGAAGGTAAACCGATGATCGAAATTCGCTCCTTGAGCAAAACCTTCCGGGGAAAGAACACGGAAGTCCATGCGCTGCGGGACATCAACCTGAAAATCGAAGAAGGCGACATCTTCGGAATTATCGGTATGAGCGGTGCAGGAAAAAGTACGCTGGTGCGCTGTATGAACATGCTGGAGGTTCCTACGGAGGGGACTGTATTCTTCAATGGTATGGATCTTTCCAAGCTAAATCGCAAACAACTGCGTGAAGCACGTCGCTCGATGGGCATGATTTTCCAACAGTTCAATCTGCTGATGCAGCGGACAGCAGAAGCAAACATCTGCTTTCCATTGGAGATCTCCGGAGTAGATAAGATCACCGCCAGAAAACGCGCGAAAGAACTTTTAGAGCTTGTCGGGTTAGCCGATAAGGCAAAGGCCTACCCCTCTCAGCTTTCAGGTGGACAGAAACAGCGCATCGCCATCGCCCGTGCGCTTGCAACCAATCCGAAGGTACTTCTATGCGATGAAGCGACTTCCGCCCTAGACCCAAATACAACGGCTTCTATCCTTTCGTTATTAAAGGATATCAACCGCCGTCTGGGAATCACCATTGTAATTATCACGCATGAAATGAGCGTGATCGAAGAAATCTGTAACCGGGTGGCCATCATCAGTGAGAGCAAAATTGCCGAGTGCGGTGAGGTTACAGAGATCTTCTCCCACCCCAAGACACCGGCTGCACAGCATTTGGTCTTTCCAGAGGGGAAACATACTACCGAGCAATTCACCGGCAAGCATGCAATTCGCATTGTATTCGATGGGAGTTCCTCTTTTGAACCTGTGATCGCAAACATGGTGCTGGAATATAAGTCCCCTGTCAATATTCTATTTGCAGACACAAAAAATATGGACGGCAAAGCTTTCGGTCAAATCGTGATCCAATTGCCGGAAGATGTCTCTCTTGCGGAAAAGATGCAGCGGTATCTGCATCTGCGGGGATTGACCGTAGAGGAGGTGAGCGGAAATGTGGGATGAATCCACGCTGCAAATGTTGTTACAAGGCGTTGGTGAAACCCTGTATATGACACTGGGGTCCACCCTGTTCGCCTATGTGATTGGACTTCCATTGGGTGTTCTGCTCGTCATGTGCGCCTCGGACGGGATCCGCCCACATCCAGTCCTGTACAAAATTTTGGATGTGGTGGTCAATTTGACCCGGTCTTTCCCATTCATCATCCTATTAATTGCTGTTTTGCCGTTCACTCGTTGGCTGCTCGGTACCACACTCGGCCCTACCGCAGTCATTGTCCCCCTGACGATCTCTGCCGCCCCGTTTGTGGCGCGGTTGGTCGAGGGGTCTCTCAAAGAAGTCGATGTTGGTGTGATTGAAGCATCTCAATCGATGGGAGCTTCCGCTTTCCAGATCATTTGGAAAGTCCTTCTTCCAGAGGCACGCCCTTCGCTCATCGTCAACTGTGCCATTGCCATCACGACCATTCTTGGATATACTGCGATGGCAGGATTTGTCGGCGGTGGAGGATTAGGAGACATTGCCATACGCTTCGGTTATTACCGGCGTGAAGAGGATATTATGCTCATCACCGTCGTCCTCTTGATCGTTGTGGTTCAGGTATTCCAAGGGCTGGGGCTTTGGGTAGCCAGGCGACTCGACCGGCGGAAATAAATTTGGAAAAACAGAATGTTTTTTCCATCTGTTGAAAAAACAAGGAGGATTCTCTCATGAAAAAGATTTTTGCAATTTTGTTGGCTGTTGCACTTTCCGCTACTGTTTTAGCTGGATGCCAATCCGGCGGTAATACCTCTTCCGAAACAAATGCAACCAATTCTGAAGCTAAAGTCATTAAAGTAGGGGCTTCTCCTGCCCCTCATGCAGAAATTCTTGCGGTCGCCAGTGATCTTCTTAAAGAACAGGGCTATGAGCTGGATGTCGTCGAGTTTTCCGATTATGTGCAGCCGAACCTTGCGCTCTCTGAGGGCGAACTGGATGCAAACTATTTCCAGCATCAGACCTATCTGGACAACTTTAACGAGGAGTATGGCACGGAATTGGTCTCCATCGGTGCAATCCATTACGAGCCCCTCGGCATTTATGCCGGCCGTACTGCCTCATTGGACAACCTCCCGGACAATGCGACCATTGCTGTCCCAAATGATACGACCAATGAAGCGCGCGCACTCCTGTTGCTCCAAGATCAGGGCTTCATCGAAGTGGATGAATCCGCTGGATTAAATGCGACAGTGAAGGACATCACCAATAATCCCAAGAATATTCAAATAACGGAAATTGAGGCGGCACAGTTGTCCCGCATTCTTCCCGATGTCGATCTCGCCGTCATCAACGGAAATTACGCCATCGACGGCGGCCTAAAAATCAGCGACGCTTTGGCCGTGGAAGAGAGCGGTTCTGTTGCGACAACCGCCTACCCCAATGTGATCGCTGTTCGCAAGGGAGACGAAGACCGCCCGGAATTGAAGGCGCTTGTGGATGCCCTGAAGAGCGACACTGTTAAGCAGTATATCAATGAAACTTATGCGGGTTCCGTTGTTCCAATTGAGTGAACCGCAAACGTCAACCGGCTGTGTGAAATCACACAGCCGGTTTCTTGTTGCCGCTTTCAACATAAACGCCTTGCTTCAACCGCGAAATTCAAAAAGTTTCGACTGGAAACGATCTTGGGGGTTACCAGCCTATCAAGAAGGAACGTCGCCTATCCTTTTCCGATGATTTCAGAGGTATTTGTAAATCCCCAAAACCGATACAGTTAACAAGATACTGAAAGGAGCTGGTTTATCCGTAGCCGGGCAAGCAATGCAATTCTATTTTCAGTACCTCTTCCTATGAATCAAAAGTGCTCCCCTTTAAGATGGAAGTAAACCTCTCATTATATGTAGTTTTAAGTAGTTCCGATTTCATCCTTTCGAATCAGATTATACTTGCCACCACTGAGAGGCCCGGTTTCTCTTTGTTGGCCTTTTTGCGCTAGCCAAAAGCAAAAGGGGCTTCGTAAAAGCGCTTTGATGCGATTTTAATATGTGTCTCCAGCCTAACAAAGAAACGCCCTGTAACACAGCCATTCGGCAGATACAGGGCGTTATTTTTTGTTGGACGTGCAATTCTATTTATAAATGATGTATCCGTTCCCGATGATTGCTATTCCTCTCCGAGAATTACAAGATCAAGAACCCTCATCCATTTCCGTATTTCTGTACCCAACAATCTGGGTAGACCGGCGACGGATTATACCCTGCCTGATCTAAGTTCACAGTTGCATCCTCGCCTTCCCGCACACGGCGGGCCACAACGACCGTTCGAAATTCTTTAAACTCATAGGAACAGGTTGAAAGGGTGAGCAATTGGTCATCTGTGGTAACATCAACTGGTATATTTAGAATAGAGCGGCTTTTCATCTCCTCAATAAACGCCGCAAAAGCTGCATCATCTGGAAAATCCGGCTGGGCATAGTCGAAAATCTCTCCCTGCTCTGGGAGTGTGTTGATCTTAAACACGGAGAAAACCTTCCACTTGCCCTCAACGCCTTCTAAGTCGAAATCAATAACAGGAGCAGACTTATAGAAATCCAGATCGGTATATTGCAAAATAGCTGCAAACATCTGCCCATCATCCATATTATGCCCATAGAGAGTCAAATTCTTCATGTCCTGTGCCGGCGAGCAATTGGCATCCAGAAAAATACACCCATACTGGGTATACTTTTTGTCATATCCATGACGCAAATAGAGTTCTGGATTGTCCTTTGCAGACTGCATCACTGGATAATCCACCACCGTATTGGGAATCTGAATCCATCCAATGGTATCCGGATTGCCTTCCTTGAGTTGTTTAAAGGCATCCCGTTTTCTCTCTGCGGTTTTTTCCGGAACCTGTGAAGAAGAGGTACGATCCTTGTCATCTTCTTCGGTGTGATAAATCTGCTGTACCTGCTCGACTGCATTCCGGTTTCGCAGGGGTTCATAGATCCCTTTATATCCGATCACGCTCAAAGAGCCCACAAAAACACAGAGCGACACAACAAAAATCCCCTTGCGTAGACCGTTTCTCATAGGCTCTCCTTTCGCAGTTTCCGCATCTTCTATCGATCCGCCGGTCAACGTTGCGTCTCTTGTGTACGCAGGCTGATGATCTGTTCTTTCAGGTGTATTTCCCCTTTTCTGCGGCATTTTGCCTCAAATGCGCTGCGGATGCGGTTTGCAACCAATTGACCGTTTTCTTCCTGTGCCACCAGCAGCCCCAAAATAAACTGCGACGGGCTATAGCGCGCTACAATATCATTCCGGCGTAAGGTTTCCGATATTGCTTGCTTCAAAAGGATCATAATATTTTTTAATTTCTCCAACGGAGGAATCTCTCCGTTCTTATCCGTTGCTGTAAGCAAAATCAAAACCTCGCTCTGATTGCAGCGCTCTTGCGAACGCATCTGTACTCGACAGATTTCACGGAATACCGTATATTCACAGAAAAATGGCGTAGAACCGGAGGTCTCCTCCGCAAGGATGTCGTCCTTGATTTGATTCATATCGATCTCTACCATGTTGAGCCCTTGGATAATTTCACGATGTAGATTTCGGATGGAATTAGAAAGACCCATTCCCAATTCCCGATTAAAAGATTCCGAAATATTCTCATAATGAACCAAAGCTTGTGCATATTGACCGGTATGCAAATAGGCCTTTAGCAAAATGTGATGGATGTCCTCCTGATAAGGACAAAAGCGGACCGCACGCTCACAAACCGAGATCACATCCCCGTACTGTTCCGACTGATTCAAAAGTCTGCACAGCGTCAGTACACAACTGACATAGAGGCTTTGGTATTGCGCACGTCTGCTAAAAATCCATTCGTCCTCTCCCAAATTGGGCAGGAATTCCCCGTTGTACAGTTCCACCGCCTGGGAATAACAGGCAATACGGCTTTCCAGGGCCTGCTCTTCATCCGAACCACGCTTGGCCAATAGGGACATAACCTCCGTATCAATCTCACAAGGAAAATCCTCATTCCACATGTAAGCGCCTTCGGAAAAACGAATCAGCTCCATGCCTTCCTCACAAGCTTCATTGTCCGGCGTCAAATCATCCAACAGCATACGCGCACGATAGACCAAATTCTTCAAAGAATTTGCCGGATCGATACACTCGTCTCCATCCCGCCACAATAGACGAATCAAATGGTCTTGGGACAACCTTTGGCCCCGGTTAATTAAGAGAATCCCTATCAAAAGCCAGATCTTTTTGGAACGGTTTCCTTTTTTCACGACTTCCCGGTCGCCCCGCCGGATTGAAAAATCTCCCAGCATGCGCACGGACAGCTTTTCAGTGGCCATCATTCCGATTTCCCCCACAATCTTTTTATTCGTTTCACTGGATTGGTTGTCCTGCCCCCTGGACAGGAAACCCTTATGTAATAAAAACAAACTGCACCAACAGCATATACAGTACCGTCCCTACACCAATACTCAGCAGAGTGTTTTTCTTCCAAAGGTGCAGCATCACAACCGCTGCTACAGCGATCAGTTCCGGTAATCCATATGGCCATTCCAACAAACTGGTCCCTTTCAAACAGTATACCATCAGCATGGCAATAATTGCAAAAGGTAAAACTTTCCCCAGATATTTCACATACGGTGGGGTCTCCTTTCCTTCTGGGAAAAGAACAAACGGAAGCAGCCTTGTGAAAAAAGTAACAAGCGCAACAAACGCAATCACCAGTAGCGCACGAATCGCCCCGTTCATGTAGCCGCCCCCTCCTCCGGCCTGTCCAGACGTCCTCGAAAGACCGACAGTAACACGACCATTCCGATCAACGCCGGCAGGATAAAATTGTCCGCTCCAAAGAGCAATAGACACACCAGTGAACAAACCAGCCCCACCAACGCCGGAACATGGCTCTTTGCCTCGCGCCACTGGTTTACAAAGATTACCACAAAGAGTGCCGTCATTGCAAAGTCAATTCCCTGCGTGTTGAACGAAAAAGAAGAACCGAGCAAGCCTCCTACCACAGAACCCACAATCCAATATAACTGATTGAACAAAGCGATAAAAAAGAAAAACCAATTGCGGTCCACATTTTTCGGTGGCTCTGCTGTGCAAAGCAAAGAAAACGTTTCGTCCGTCAGGGAAAAAATCATGTAGGGTTTCTTTGCTCCAAGATTCCGAAATTTCCCCAACATGGAAATCCCGTAAAAGACATGTCGGATATTCACCATCAAGGTCATCAAAATAACCTGTAAAAATCCTGCCCCGGTGGCCAACAGATCGACTGCTACAAATTGCATCGATCCGGCATAGATGAATATGCTCATCAAGGCAGCCCATCCAAAGCCATACCCTTTACTTTCCAGCAAAATTCCAAAGGCAGCCCCCAAAAAAAGGTATCCCACCATCACGGGAACCGTTCGAGGGAAGGCTGCGCGGAGGGCCAACTTCAACTGCCGCATTTTTGCTGGTTGTCCTGTTTGCATTGCTTTGCCTCCCTTATGCCTTTTTCTTCCTGCGAAGGCGGGAGACAATCAAAATCAGCGCTGCACCACCAATCAATACAACCGGAGCCGCTATGCGAATCATCTGGTCTTTGCGCGCCTCCCCCGCAGTGTAATCAGGATTTTGATCCGGGTCATTTTCCTCCTGCAAAATTTGCAGATAGGCATCTTCCCCGGTCTTATAGGCATCCGCAGCATTGGGGAACAGATACAACGGGGCGGTCACACGGATGTCTACGGCATGGTTGGCCGGAACTTCGTCCACGGTCAAGCTCACCAATTCGCCGCTTTCGATGACCAGCGTATCGTTTTCCTGGTCATGCGTCCATGCTTTTACCTCTTTGCGCTCCGCACCATACGGCAAAATGACATAACCAGTCAGCAATCCCGCCTCATATGGAATATCTTCTCCGATCAGTTGCCAGTTGAATTCCATCGTATCGTTATGAAACCGGACCGCGCCTTTTACCGTATAGAGGACTTTGATCGTCGTAGTAGCATTCCAATTTTTTAGATAAGCATGAATGTCGTATCCCGTATCGGTTTCATCCAATGTATACTTACGCTCCGGATATTTTTCCCCCTCGGTTTCCGTCGCTGCTTGGATTTCCTCGTAGCTGTTAAAACGCTCCAAATCCTCTGAACCCATAACCACACGGATATTCGATATTTCATAGGCATCGGACTTTGCAATCGTGCGTTCGAATTTTGTCATCTTTTCAAAATTCCGGCAGGAGAACGTCCAATATTCTATGATGTTCACTGTACCATCTGTGAGCAGCTCTGCCTCTACCTTTTCGGATTGACAGGTATAGCCCTCCACCGCCAGATCAAACGCTTCCACCTGATGGTTCATAATGTATTCGCCGAGTTCCTTCATTTCTGACGAGATCTCTTCTTCGTCTTCTTCAGCAAAAGCGAAGGACGTACATGAGAGCGCCAGAAGCAGCGCCAGAAGCAGAGATAGGTATTTTTTCATGGATGCTCTCTCCTTGTATTCATAAATTATTTCCGAAAGAGTTGCTTGACCGAACGGATTTCTTCACCGTTCGGGATCAAAAGCCGGTAAAATGGCGTGTGCGTAAACAGGCAAAAAATCACCATGGAGGTAAAGCCCTGTGCAGTCAAAGACGCTGATGTTGCCAATGCAATCCCATTGACCCCCATCAAAGGAATCAAAACGAAGGACAAACTCAGATTGACAATAATTCCGATGATGGTGGGCAGAATGTTCAACTCCGGTTTTCCATAAGCGGCAATGGAATTGGCCAACACCTTTGCATAACAGATAAAAACCGAACCAATGATTAGATACCGCAAAGGCGCGATCGCCTCTACATACTTTGGGAAAACAATCGGCACAAATACCTGCGCTACTAACACCAAAAGTACGGCGCAAACGATGGTGATATAGGTTACAACTTTACAGGACATCAAGGTCAAACGGACTTTGTCATCCTTCTCATGCATGGCCGCAATCCGGCTCATAATCACTTGGCTCACCGCATCGGGCAACAACCAGACCTGCTGCATCATTGTCACTGCCGCATTATAAATGCCAAAGGTCGAAAGAGAATACACGGCGTTGACAATATAAGAGCCCAAATAGGAGTTAATATAGGTCATCACATTGGAAACATGCGACTTCAGACTGTAGCGCAACATGGCACCTGTCCGTACAGGAAAATCATCATCTGGAGCAGGTTCCGGCTCTTTTCCATTCCAACGCTTAATTCCATACATCGCCAAGACGATCATCAGCACCTGGATGCCAATCATCGAAGTCACCAACAACATCGCACTGGGCCACAACAACATGGAAAACATAAATGCGGTCAGCAACACTTTTTGCAGCAGGTTGATGGTGTTGAACATTTTAAACTTGTTTTCACCGCGCAGAATTGCCAGGCAGACGTTCAGCAAAAATGAGAACAGGCCATACACAACAGCCGCCCAACAGTAAAAGGCCGTACTGCCGGGGAAAAAGATCTGCTTCATAAACAGCACTGCCGCAGCGCCAGCCGCCATAATCAGGATGGACATCGCTGTTGTCAAGGTTGTGATCGCCTTTTTGGTATTCTTGATCTTAAAGCGGGAGACAAAGTAGATCATTGCGGCATTGATGCTGAACCCAAACAGTGTAAACAAACCATTTCCCACCAGCTGCACTTGGTTATACTGCCCTTTGACGTCAGGGTCCAGGACACCCAGTACAAAAAATGCGGAGATGATGGACAATAGAGAGCCTATCGCATTGGTGCCGAATGTATTGATGCTATCCCGCACAATGTCGCTGTGAAATCTCTTGGGCTTCTTTTCCGTATCCTTCATCCTGTGAAACTCCATTCCAGGGAAAAATCCCTTTTTTCAAGGCCGAAATTCATAAAGATTATTATAACATTTTGACAAGCAATTCCACAAGGGATTTTCCGGATTTTTACGGATTCTGCGGGTTTGAGGTTTCAAAGGGGCGAAAAAAGCCAGGAATATCGTCCATATCGTATAAAACCCTTTCGTAGGTTTCTACACAAATCGGTCCTTCTTTATATATCCTTCCGTTGTTTGGTCCTTTCTGTGGATTTCCGACTCTGATTCTATCTATCGAGAAACGTCCCTTATCCACATCTTCCGGGCGATATGCAAACTTCTAGGGAATTCCATTTCAAAAGCAGTTGTCCTTCCAAATGCCAAACCCTCTATACGATGTCCAGTTTCATCAAAAACAACCCACTTGCAGTGAGCTTGCGGACGGAAAAGGAATCCAAAGCATGGGAATCTTCTCAAAATCAATCGATAATCAGAAGGTATGACAAAGCAAAGGGAGGACGTTTCTCCTAAAAATCGAATCGTTCGAATCCTGGAGCCTTGTAAAATTGAATCATTTCTGTATATGCCCCCGTACCCCACCGGGATAGAGGGTCCTCCTAATATTTGACGATCTCTCGTCCGCCGGAGCCGTACAATTGAATAATTTTTGTACATGCGCCAGTAGTTCAATAGGATAGAGCACCCCTCTCCTGACAATCGAACCGTTCGAATCCCGGAGCCTTGTAAAATTGAATCATTTCTGTATATGCCCCGTACCTCACCGGGATAGAGGGTCCGCCTCCTGAAAGAAACGACCTCCCATCAGTCCATCCCCGCAAATATGGATTATAAAAAATAAATTTCCTATTTTTGCGGCTTCCTACAATCCTGATGGAGTCCTCAAATTTTTTGAAACGAGGAGTCTTGCCCCGGATGAAATACCTCTAAACACGGTCTTTCCCACGTACAATGGCGTCAAGGCATGACCTGATTTTTCTCGCATCTTTTAAAAAAATAAGCCTGTTGTACGGTCTTTCCCACGTACAACAGGCTTATCTATTTTCACTTCTATTCGGTTACGCTCGACGCGGGCCGCCTACTGGTAAATGCGCACGCTCCAAGGCTTTGCGGATCGCAAAGAAAAACGGCACCGCGATCACATCGGCCACAATTGCATTTGTCAAAGTGGCTGCCAACTTTGTTACCATTGCAAGTGCCGCAGCCTCTGGTGCAGATCCCACCAAGATTAGCTTCACGAACGAATATCCCAAATACAGAACACAGTAGCAGAGAGAACCACTCACTGCACCCACAATCACACGGGAGAGCTTCCTCGCCGTGTGATCGCCGCCCCATGCGATCAGGCCGCACACAAACGCCATTAGGAATTTAAAAATCAAGGTACTTGGCGCACTGTCCGCCCATCCGCCGATTAAATCAAAAATGCAGGAACCAATGCCAGCCGCAAGGCCGCCATACACCGGCCCCAACAACAGGCCGGCTAAAATGCAAAACACATTTGCAAACCCAATCATCGTTTTATCCGTTCCCACAGGAATCTGCACTTTAAAGAACATCGTCGCCACTAGGACAAGCGCCGCCATCAGCCCAGTAAGCGCCAGATTGACGCTGGTATTCCGTTCATTCAAATGAAATTTCATGGTCTTCCCCTCCAGACAGTTTAAACAGAGAATCTTGCATCTCTGTCCATTTGTGGTATAATCATAGCGCAAAAGTGTTCATACTAAAATATACAGTTTATAAAAAATTGACCAGTACAGTTTGTGAGGAAATCGTTATGACATACGACTATTTGGTCCTTCATCCGAATGCAGAAGTACCTTTATATCAGCAGCTCTATGAGTCTTTGCGAAATTCAATTGAACGAGGACACCTGACCAGAAATGAAAAACTCCCTTCGATTCGCAAGCTTTCTGAAGATTTGCATTTAAGCCGCACCACAATTGAGATGGCATATCAGCAGCTCTGTGTCGAAGGATATGTGCGCGCCCGCCCGCAAAGCGGCTTTTTTGTGGAAGCCAGTCCTCTTCGGTCAGAACACGTGCCCCTCCCAGAGCCTCCCGTGCGTTCCCTCCAAGCGGAAACACTGGAGTCCCGTATTCGTTACAATTTTGGCAGTGATTCCGTGGACAGCGTGTGTATTGACCTCAAAATATGGCGCCGTCATATCCGCGATGTGCTAACCCGTCAGGAGGTGTTGACCTCCTATGGTGATCCCCAGGGGGAACCCGCCCTGCGAGAAGCGCTTTCCTCCTATTGTTATGGTGTGCGTGGGGTGAAAGCCAGCCCGGGACAGATCGTGGTTGGTGCGGGTACCCAGCCGCTTTTATATCTACTCTGTGGCCTGCTTTCGGAAAAAACAGTCGCGATGGACGAGCGCGGCTTTCCCCAAGCGGAACGTGTTTTTGCGGACTGCGGTTTCTCAGTTTTACACCTGCCGGCCGATCGGGACGGCATTCGTATGGATGCATTGGAAGCCAGCGGCGTTCGTGCTGTCTTGGTGCGGCCCTCTCACAGCGTTCAAAGTGGAACCGCAATGCCTATGAATCGACGCTTTGCCCTCCTGGAATGGGCAAAGGCTCATCGAGCTCTGGTCATTGAGGATGACTACAACGGCGAATTGCGCTACAATGCCCGCCCCATCCCCGCTATGCAGGGAATGGCAAGCGGGGAACAAGTTGCCTACATTGGTTCCTTTTCCAAATTGCTCCTGCCATCGGTGCGCATAGGGTATATGGTATTGCCGTCCTCTCTGCTTGCGGACTATCGTTCCCGTGTGCGAAGCTACAATCAGACCGCCTCCAAGGTGGAGCAGCTTGCGCTGTGCAGCTATGTCAAAAGCGGGCAATTGGAACGTCATCTTCGCCGCTTGCGCAAACTTTATGCGGCGAAAAGCATAGAGCTCATCCGCTCGGTACAAAAGGCATTTGGACCCCGATGCCGCCTCTTTTTGCAGGAAACGGCGCTTCGGTTGACCTTATTTCTTCCCTATGAAACTCCCTCTGAAGAACTTTGCCAATTAGCCGCTCAGCGTGGGGTCCGGGTGATTGCTGAAAAAGAGCCGGGCAGTGTCACTCTGGGATTTGCTGGCATCCCCTTGGAAGACATCCCTTCAGCAGTGGAACAACTTCACATTGCCTGGGAAACACTTCCCACCGTATGACCTTTCTGCAGCAATCCACACATATAAAAAAGGATGGATAGAATGAATTCCCTTAAAAGCCTTTATTTCGATGCGGCAGAACCCGATAGCCAGCGCTGGAAGATGCTTGTTGAAAAACACGCGAAAAGAGCGCAGACCTTTGAAATCCACTGCTGGAAGGAAGAACCAGAGTGGATCGATCTCGCTTTACAATACGGAATCCCCAAAGAAACCGATTGGCCATATGGTACAGTTATCTCCGGACCCGTAACACCGGAATTCCTTCATATGCTCCTATGTCTGCCAAAGCCAATGGATACTGAAATTTACAATAAGATGACTCCGTTTTTTTCCATATTCTTTGATAACGGATTTTCTAGCGAGCACTATGGAACAGAGCTGCACCATGGCGAGCCACATCCTTTGTGAAAACAACATTGCGCTTTGAAAAAAATTGGCGTATGATGGAAAAAAATGCTTTTCCCTGAAAGGAGACATATGTGATGAGAGCTTATGAACGATTTCTACAATATGTGCGTTATCATACCACTTCTGACGACAATGCACCGGCGGATAAATGTCCCACAACCGATCGCCAAAAGGTACTGGGGGCTGCACTTGCTGAGGAACTGCTCAGCTTGGGATTGGCCGATGCCCATATGGATGAATTTGGCTATGTCTACGGAACACTGCCAGCCAATTGTAAAACGGACCAGCCGGTTTTGGGGCTAATTGCACATATGGACACCTCTCCCGCAGCAAGCGGTGAAAATGTGCAAGCACGTATTGTGGAAAACTACAATGGAGGAGACATCCTACTCAACGCGGAAAAGAAGATCGTCATGCGTCCCACAGAATTTGAAAGCCTTCTCGATTATAAAGGACAGGATCTGATTGTGACCGATGGTACGACGCTGCTTGGTTCGGATGACAAAGCGGGGATTGCTGAGATCTTCACTGCACTGGAACGCCTGACAACGGAAAACATTCCGCACGGTACGATTAAAGTCGGCATTACGCCCGACGAAGAGACCGGACGTGGCGCAGACCGCTTTGATGTAAAGGGATTTGGGGCGCAATATGCCTATACAGTTGACGGAGGAAAACTCGGTGAAATTGAATATGAAAACTTTAATGCCGCAGATGCTAAGGTCACCATCAATGGTGTAAGCGTTCATCCTGGTACAGCCAAGGGCAAGATGAAAAATGCAATCCTAATTGCAATGGAATTTCACTCCATGCTTCCCGTTTTCGAAAATCCGGCCTTTACAGAAGGATATGAGGGGTTCAGCCATCTGGAAGGTATTCAGGGACATGAAGAGCAGACAAGCTTGCACTATATTATCCGAGACCATGATATGGAAAAATTTGAAGTCAAAAAGGCGCGTTTTCAAAAGATTGCGACTTACTTGAATGAGAAATATGGTACAGGAACAGTTGTTCTCAACATCACTGACAGTTATTATAATATGAAACAACAGATCGCTCCTCATATGTTCCTGATTGAAAATGCCGAACAAGCGATGCGTAAAGCTGGGGTTGAACCCCTGGTTGTGCCGATTCGCGGCGGTACGGACGGCGCCCGTCTCTCCTATATGGGACTTCCATGCCCCAACCTCTCCACCGGCGGCCACAATTTCCATGGCCGTTTTGAATACATCCCCATTCAGAGTATGGACAAGATGGTGGACGTTCTGTTAAATCTTGTACGGATTTAATGGGTTCCTTATCCATATAAAACACCAAAACATGAGGCTGTAAGCTGGATTGCTCCGGCTTACAGCCTCATGTTATTTTGTATATTCAACTTTTGAAACACCTACCGCAAGAACCATCGGAGAAGTTGTTCTTTTCTCGCCGTTGCCGGGGGATAACGCACAGGCAAATCCAAAAAACTGGAATTCTTTAGAATGCTCTTATAATGGCTAAATGTGTCAAAACTCTTTTTGCCGTGATAGCTCCCCATCCCGCTCTGACCAACGCCCCCAAATCCCATGTACGGCGTGGCAAGATGTACCACAGTGTCGTTGATGCATCCGCCGCCAAACGGAATTTCCCGCAAGACTCTCTTCTCTGCAATGCGATCCCTGGTAAAAAGATACAGCGCGAGAGGTTTTTCTCGCCCTTTGACAAAATGGATCGCTTCATCCAATGTCGAGAAGGTCAGGATCGGAAGAATCGGGCCAAAGATTTCCTCCTGCATCACCGGCGCATCGGGCGATACAGGTTCCAATAAGGTCGGTGCAATTTTATCCGTGCCGTTGTCCTGGCCGCCCAGTAGAATGTGTTGGTTTTCCAACAGTCCTTTGAGACGTAGAAAGTGTTTTTCATTGATAATCTTTGGATAATGGGGATTATCTATAGGATTCTTTCCATAAAACCATAAGAGGTACCGGCGCATATACGCCACAAGTTCATTTTTTACCTCCCGATGCACCAACAGATAGTCGGGGGCCACGCAGGTCTGGCCTGCGTTGAGAAATTTTCCAAAGACAATCCGCTTTGCTGCCAGCTTGCTATTGGCCGTTCGGTCCACGATACAGGGGCTTTTCCCACCCAATTCCAAGGTGACTGGGGTCAGATGTGCGGCCGCTTTCTCCATCACAAGCTTCCCAACCGCTACGCTTCCCGTGAAAAAGATGTAATCAAATTGCTGTTCCAGCAGGGCGGTATTGGTCTCGCGCCCACCTTGTACCACGGTCACATATTCCGGCGGAAAACAAGCACGGAGCAGTTCTTCGATTTCCTGCGCTACATGGGGCGCATAGGCAGAGGGCTTGAGAATCACGGTATTTCCCGCAGCTAAAGCGCCGATCAACGGCTCCATACTCAGCAAAAACGGATAGTTCCATGGAGACAGTATTAAAACCACTCCATATGGTTCTGCTAGGCAAAAACTCCTGGATGGAAACTGGCTTAGCGGTGTTGGCACCCGTTTTTTGGTTGCCCAGCGCGTCATATGCGCGGCTATGTAACGAAGTTCGCTATATGTGAGTCCGAGTTCTGTCATATACCCTTCCATATTGGATTTTCCAAGGTCCTGCCGTAAAGCGCGCAAGAACCTGTGCTCTCGAGCGTGCATTTCCCGCGCGAGACGCTCCAAAGCCACTGCACGAAATGCAAGGTTTCTTGTCTTGCCGTGATCATAAAAGGAGCGCTGTGCCTGTACTAGGTCCGCGATGTGCATCGCATGTTCCTCCTCTCGCCCATAGACCCACCCACTGGCCGCCGCTCAAAATCTGCGTGGAAGCGGCCCAATTGTCTTGCGTTTATTTCAGTAAGCATTTTCCTGAAATTAGGAATTGGCTTTTATTAGCGGGTCTTGCTTGTCCATTCTTCGATTCATTATATCCACAAAGATTTGAAATTCGCAAGCAAATTTTGTAAAACAAAATATTCCCTTCTGTATTTTTGATGAATCTGCAAATGATAAGAGTGCGCTTTTATCCGATGGGACTTTTCTGCCTATTTGCATATTGAAAAGGTATTTTTGTCACTTCATCGGACCAAGCGTATAGACAGGAGGTGAATCATATGCCGGAAGAGAAAGCCAATGCCGTTTTAAACAACCCACAGATGAAGAAATTTTTCTCAGCACAGCCCTTTTTTGTACAGGAGAGCATTATGCAGACCGGCGTGGGTGCAAGCACTGAAAATGAGCTGAAGCAGTGTGCAGAAAATCTAACCAAAAAACAACCTGCCGAATAAAAATGGCTTTTCCAATTGTTTGATTAAAAGGGTGCTCCTCTCTTTATTCTTTGTCACACCTACTGAGGAAAAGTTCTTTCCAGTCCTGTGTGCGATTTTATGAACGGCCGTCTTAACGGACAAAAACATCCCGCGGATCGCTCTTCGCCTTCCGCGGGATGTTTCTTATTGAATCAATTCATCCAAGTAGGACCGGAAGATCTTTACATGTACCTTTTCATCCTCCACGATTCGCAGCAGGATAGCGGAAAGCGAAGCGTCGTGCACCATCGCCGCTTGGCGCCGGTAACGGTCAATTGTCTCTTGTTCTGCCAATAAGTTGCTCTGCATCATGTGAAAAAAGTTTTTGCAGGACGATACCATATTTCCGTCCCATGTCCGCCTTCGCTGTCGAAAAGAGACCGAGTAAACTGGGTCACCACCCAAAAGACAAATAAGCTGCGCAAAAATGTCGATATGGTGCATCTCTACCATTGCAATTTGCTTTAAAGCTTGGGATGCCTCAGCATTCTTCGCCTCGATAACCCACCCCTGGTAGAGATATTGCATCACAGCGGTCATTTCACTCTGGGCTGCGCACAGATTCATATGCATCAGCCCGGCATACAGACGATTTTTCCCTGCCACTTCAATCGGTGGATAGGGTTCCGGAGAGGCATATACCTTTGCGGTTTCTATGTGCATGTCACGCTTTTCCACGGGAAATCCTCCATTACGAATGAATTCATCAATACATATGCACCGGACAGACCAGCTAGTACCAGATGCCCCTACAGATCGTAGGAGGATTTGACATTTGCGGTAGATGAGCGTATCATTTTTTCCAGAAAGAGGGATGGATCATGGAACAAACCACCATCAAGATCATTGCAGGCTATTGTCCCTATCTCCATGCGGAGCATTCTATCCGCGCTACATATACCCTGATTCCACATCATGGCAGGAAATTTTCCAACTATTGTTGCAAATACGCACAGGAATGTAAGCAGATGGAACATTGCCCATTATAGCGTGCCGCAATATTAAACGAAAATTGACGCATATTTTTACTTCCATAGGCGAATGCTATGGAAGGGTGATCGAATGTTGGAAACACCGCTTGGCTTTGGAATGCCGATGATTCAATGCCCAGAGGCCATACAGTACCTGGAAGTGGATCGTTCGGTCGACTTCCTTCTGGAGACACAGCCCAATCCTGAGTTGAGAGAAGTCCGACGCACGCAGGAACACGGTTTTGCTACAGCGTTTCAAGAGGCATTTCGTTGGCGTGTATAACTTGCATTCTTATTGGTATAAAAATTAATATGAAAAGCCGCTGTCCATTCTGCACACATTGGACAGCGGCTTCTTTTAAATAACTCTCAATTCGATTAAAGGATCGAACTATCGGCGGATGATGCTTGCAGTTGAATACGTTCAACCATTTCCGCCAAGGAGGTGGCCCGCAAGGTAATCTCCACCTCTTGATCGATGGCGTCCCAAACATGCCGCTTCAAAAAAGCGCGCAACGGTGTCCCTGCATCAAGCTCTTCAGAAATGGACAGATCCCCCTCCAACGCCTCTAATATTGACTGCAAAGAAATCTGTTCCGCTGGTCTGGCAAGAGAATATCCCCCTTGCGCACCAGCCATTCCCAAAACAAAACCCGCGCGCTTTAATGCAGAAAAAATACTTTCCAAGTAGTTGAGGGACAGGTCCTGTCGCGCGGCAATTGCAGCCAATGGCACACGCCCCTCCTCGGCATGCAAGGCTAGATCGATCATCGCCCGCAGTCCATAGCGGCCTCGAGTCGATATTTTCATCGGGGCATTCCCCCTTCCTGCTCGGTCTTCCATTCAGTCCGAAGGCGATCGAGTGTAATACTATCCGCTGCACGCGCAAGGGCATCCGATAATTCCACCCACACCTGCCTGCTGATACAAGTGCCTCGTACCCTGCTGGTACAGGCGGAGAGCGACTCCACACACTTGACAGGAACCAAACTCCCCTCTACTGCTCGGATGATTTGGCCAACAGAAATTTCCGAAAGCGGTTGATTAAAAATGAAACCTCCCCGGGCACCGCGCACAGTACGAATGATGCCCGACTGTTTAAGCTTAAAAAAGATTTGCTCCAAATAAGCAGCGGAAATCCCAGTCCCTGTAGCGATCTCTTTGATGCTTACCGCTCGATCCGGCGTCGCAATCGCCATATAAAAAAGCCCCTCGAGTGCATAACGGCCCTTGGTTGAAAGCTTCATAGCACTTCCCCTCTGTATGACTGCATTTGATTGTCTACTATTATACTATGATTTGGGGACCGATGCAATAAAAACAAGATTTTTCCTATTGACTTTGTCATATATATGGAATATAATAGGGAAAAATTTAATCCTTACTAATTTAATAGGAATTCAAGCAGTCTGCTAAAAACCAGATAGAATGGAGCGAATGTACATGAAGATTTCCAAAAAATTGACGGATCTGATCGGCCATACCCCTCTTCTCGAATTGTCAAATTATGAAGCAAAGCACAACCTGGAAGCCACACTTGTGGCAAAGCTGGAGTCCTTTAACCCGCTTTCCTCTGTAAAGGATCGCGTCGGTTTCGCACTGATTCAAGACGCAGAAGAGCGTGGTCTTATCAATTCGGATACAACTATTATTGAACCGACCAGCGGCAATACTGGCGTAGGGCTTGCCTTTGTGGCAGCTTCCAAAGGGTATCGACTGATTTTGACCATGCCGGAAACCATGAGCTTAGAACGCCGCCGCTTGGTATCCGCCCTCGGTGCAGAACTTGTCCTCACCGAGGGGGCTGCCGGTATGAAAGGCGCCATTGCCAAGGCAGAGGAGCTCGCAAAAGAAATTCCCAACTCCTTTATCCCTGGCCAGTTCACCAATCCAGCCAATCCGGCCGCTCATCGTGCCACAACTGCCCAGGAGATTTGGGCTGATACGGACGGCAAAGTCGATATTTTTGTCGCTGGAATGGGAACTGGTGGAACCATCACCGGCACAGGGGAAGGTCTGAAATCCTACAATCCGAAGATTCGAATTGTCGGTGTGGAACCTGCGTCCTCCCCCGTCATCACGCAGGGAAAGGCTGGACCTCACAAAATTCAGGGCATTGGCGCTGGATTTGTTCCGGATATTCTCAATACAGACATTCTCGATGAGGTTCTCACTGTGACCAACGAGGACGCATATGCTACCACTAAGGAACTCGCAAGAACAGAAGGTCTACTGGCCGGCATTTCCTCCGGTGCTGCTGTCTATGCGGCAACACAGCTTGCAAAACGTCCAGAAAACAAAGGGAAACAAATTGTCGTCCTGCTGCCGGATACAGGAGAGCGCTACCTCTCCACTGGTGTATTTGATGCAGAATAAGTTCTAAAACAAAGGAACGCGCTCTGGGTTGTAGGCAACCTCAGAGCGCGTTCCTTTGCCCGGAAAAGACCGTTTGACAAACCTGTAGAACCGCAGTAAAATAAAAGAAATTCACAGAAAAGTCCATTCTTTGTAGAATTTTTTGGGGTTAGAACCTCATCTGATAGGAGGAGTTGAGCATGAGTACCAAAACCATCATTACCATTGCGCGGCAATATGGCAGCGGCGGAAGAGAAATCGGGGAAAAAGTCGCCAAGCGGTTGGGGATTCCTTTTTATAATAAGGATTTGATTACATTAGCGGCAAAGCAAAGCGGCATGAGCCCCGAAATTTTTGAAAAGGCGGATGAAAAAGCTACCAACAGTTTGTTATATTCTTTGATGATGGGAAACTATACCTTTGGAAGCCAAATAACACCGATGGATAATTTGCCCATCAATGACAAATTATTCTTAGCACAGTCTCAAATCATCCGCGAGGCGGCGGAAAAAGGCCCCTGTGTCATAGTGGGCCGCTGCGCCGATTACGTTCTGCGTGAAAATAAAAATTGTCTGCATGTATTTATCTACGCGGATCATTTTGCACGTATGGACCGAATCATCAAAAAATACGACGTCGATCCGGCTAAAGCAGCAGATACACTGGTGAAACAAGATAAACAGCGTGCAAATTATTACAACTTTTACTCCAACCAAAAGTGGGGAAGCCCGGAAAATTATCACCTTATGTTGGAATCCTCTGCCTTTGGCATTGAAAATTCCATCGACTTGATCTGCAAAGCTGTAGAGATGAAGGAAAACGCCCGGTAATCCATTCCCTACCGTGCTTTTCTGATCGGGCCCTTTCGGATCGCCGTCAAACGGCCTCCTGAAGGGGCCTTTTCTATTCGGAAATCTAAAAGTAAAGGAGTTCTTTCCGTGAAAAAACTTCACGCTGGCGCCACAGATATGACCAGTGGCAGCCCTTACCGGCTCTTGTTCCTATTTACCGCTCCGTTGCTGTTGGGAAATGTGTTTCAGCAGCTCTACAATATGGTGGATAGCATTGTTGTAGGAAATTTTATCGGAGAAAAGGCGCTTGCCGCAGTAGGAACCGGGTTTCCCATCATCTTTATGATGAGCTCTCTGTTTATGGGACTGAGCACGGGTGCAACGATTATGATTTCACAATACTACGGTGCGAGGGACATGGAAAATGTCCGTGCGACGGTCAACACCATCTACACCGCGATGATGATTGGGATCATCCCACTCACAATCATCGGCATTTTATGCAGCCGGCCATTGCTCCTCTTGATGAATGTCCCAAACGATGGTACATTGGAGCTCGCAGAAATCTATATGATTGTGTTTTTTGTCGGTATGATCGGCACCCTTGGATTTAATATCAACGCAGGTATTCTACAGGGTTTAGGAGACAGCCGTACATCCTTACTGTTTCTTTCTACCGCAGCAGGAATCAATATCGTGTTGGACCTGGCTTTCACATTCTGTGGGATGGGCGTGTTTGGGGTAGCCTTAGCAACCATTCTTGCACAGATCACTTCCTGGTTGTTCGGCGTGTACTTTATCAACCGGCATTACACATTCCTACATATTCATCTCTTCCAATTTCACTTCAATCGTTCCCTGTTTCAAAAGGCTATTAAGCTAGGGGTTCCTTCCGGTATTCAGCAAGCATTATTTGCCGTTGGGATTATGGCCATGCAGGCATTGGTCAACAGTTATGGCTCTACCTTTACCGCTGGTTTTAATGGCGCCAATAAAATCGATACATTTGTGTTTCTTCCCATTCAAAGTATGTCTACTGCTGTCACCACCTATGTCGGCCAAAATGTCGGCGCCGCCCGTATGGAACGGGTACACCGCGGTACGCGCGCTGGACTGACACTGTGTGTAGGTGCAAGCATCCTCATCAGTGTGGTGGTTTTTCCGCTCAGTGATCTGTTGATGCATATGTTCAGCCAAAGCCCCGCAGTCATAGAAGCTGGTGTTTATTATCTGCATGCATTGCTTCCCTTCTATTTCTTGTGTGCAATTCTTTTTATTCTCAGCGCTGTCCTACGCGGAGCTGGTTCCATGATCGTCCCCATGGCGGCAAGCTTGCTTTCGCTGTGGTTGGCAAGGGTTCCTATCGCCTATTGGATTGCAGGTGTCTGGGGAAAAGAATTTATCTACTATTCCTATCCCGTCAGCTGGGCGATTGGCATTATCATCGTCTTGGTATCCTATCTACATGGCGGCTGGAAAAAGAAAACCATTGTCACTCCTTCCACAACCGTATAACCGCGGCGGACAGTATGGAATGCTGTCCGCTTATTTTTCATCTATCTCTTGCAGGAAGGAGCGTTCCCCTCTTTTGCAACCGGCCGATCGTAAAGGTAGAATTCCATTGTGGCAGTTTGTCCTTTGAGGCTGACTGTACATCTGTACTGCTGCCGGCGAATCATTCCTTGATGTTCATAGAAGCCAAAATTACAACTTGTATCCGTGAATAGATAGAAACTGGGAATCCCCCTTTGAGCCATATACTGAAGTAAACTGTGAAACAGTTGCTTTCCAAGTCCCAATCCACGATATTCCGGAGATAAAGCAAATAAGGCTACTTCTCCTTTATAAGGCTTATCACATTGTTCCAAAAGCTTTTGATCCACCCCATCGATTGCCTGATAAAATTTGAGCAACTGCCTTCCCTCTTTCATCATGAGAAGTTGGATGATTCCTAGGATCTGGCGCATTCGATACTTGAATGGACAACGGTGGTTCTCGATGTCTTTTCCCAAAATGACGCCCACCGGAAGGCCGTCGGCTTCCGCTATGCGCGAAAAGGTCTGGTTTGCCAAACAGGATGCCAAATAAACCTTTGCCAGTTTTTTCGCCGTCTTTGGAGAGGCAAATCGATCATAGTTCCAAGTCACTCGGATCACATCTTCCAGTGCTTTCAAATCGTCCCATTTCAGATCTCTCAATAGAATGTTCATCTTTTTTCCTTTCTGCCTATTCTTAAAAAATTCTATACGCATCATAAACGATTCAGCAACTGTAAAGTCAAGGAGAATTTTTGTGAAATCAAATGAGTTAAAGTTAACGACCTCCCAATTTGCAAAACTACACCATGTGAACAAAAGGACGCTTCATTATTACGACAGCATCGGTCTATTTTCCCCTAAATGGAAAGGAGCGAACGGCTATCGTTACTACGACTATGCGCAAAGCATGGAATTCGCTTTTATACGTATGCTAAAAGAACTAAATTTGCGCATTGATGAGATCAAAGAGATTGTTTGTAAACTTGATGAGCAGAAATTTTTACAAACAGTGGACCGCAAACAGGAAGAAATTGCAGAGGAGATCAAAGCATTAGAAAGAACCCAGAAAATTCTTGAAAAGAAGCAGAAGCAACTGTTGTTGTCCCAGGAGATCACGGACATGGAATTACGCTTTGTCTCCTGTCAAGATGAATATCTATTGACTGCCCCCTATCGCTTTGCAAATGACGATGTTGCTGAGGTATTCCGATTTGTCCAGAACATCTGGCAACCGGAACAATACCGTTTGGGAGTCGGAAGCTATATATCTCTCGAAAAAGTCCAAAATGCGGCGTTTGAGGTATACGACGGCTTGTTTTCCCCAACTGAAAAACCAAAAGAGAACGATCGTGTCCTATTAAAACCAAAGGGGACCTATTTATGTGGCTATTTATGTGGAAGTTGGGAACGCCTTCCAGCGCTGTATCAGAAGATGTTTCGCCTGGCAAAAGAGCACGGATTGCACTTTACCGGCTACGCTTACGAAATCGGGATCAATGATTTTGCTGTGTCTGACATCCAGGATTATGTCACTCAGGTTTCCATTCAAGTCCAGAACCCGAGTACGACGGATCTTTAAACCGAAATGAGGAGCCCTTCCCATAGTATGGGAAGGGCTCCTCATTGCATCAAAAGGGTATTTAATCACGCCGGTTTTTATTGTAGACAATCAATAGGCCTTTTAACATCAGATTGTCGTCACAGATAATCTTTCTGCGGCAATGTGGAACAATCACACGCGCAAGGCCGCCAGTCGCAATGACCGTCGGCGCTTCTCCCAGTTCTTCTGCAACACGTTCTACGATACCGTCCAGCATGGCGGCATTTCCATAAATCGCACCACTCTTCATGCAATCGATCGTATTCGTCCCAACCAAGCGCTTGGGCGCCTCCAGACCGATATGCGGCAACTGCGATGCACGGTTCGAAATTGCCTCTACTCCAACGACAACGCCAGGCATAATCATGCCACCCAAGTAGTTCCCCTTTTTGTCCACCACAGAAAGGGTGGTCGCTGTTCCGAGATCAAAAATCATAACAGGTTTTGGGTACTCGGCGATCGCTGCCACTGCATCAACCACCAGATCGCTGCCAAGCTGCGCCGGATTGTCAATCAAAATATTCAACCCGGTCTTTAGGCCGCTCCCCACCACCATACATGGTTTCCCTGTGATTTTTTCTAAAGCAAGGCGTAGCGTAGTTGCCAACGCGGGGACCACCGTGGATATGATGCTTCCTTCCATCTCAGACGGCGTATATCCATTTAATTCAATCAGATTTTTCATTAAAACCGCATACTCATCGTTGGATTTAAAGCGGTCCGTGGAGATCCGCACAGTAAAATAGATTTTTTCATTGTCGATGCCGCCCAACACAATGTTGCTATTTCCAACATCAATGGCAAGAATCATCTGTGTGTCATCCTTTCTGCCTTTTACTGTCTTATACGCGGCCCTTTCTTTGCAATCCCAGCAGGGCCTTTCCAATCGCTACCGTCAATACAATGGCGGCGGCAGCCTCCGGTACACCATTTGCACCCACTACCGCCAGAATGGCACCCATAACTGCGTCGGCAGGGATTCCTTTAATCGCCGCATAAGCATCCTTAAAAATCAGGAAAATACTGCCCATAACCAAAATCGTGTTGGTAAAAGAGCCAGCCAAAGCTCCAACGGCCAGGGACAAAAATTCTCCCTTTGTGCTTTTTTTCATCAGCTTTTGGAACAGCGCAAATACATAATACGCCACAACCCCCACCAAAATACGCGGGATAAAACAGATAAACAAACTCCAAATGCTGCCGTTCGGCGTGCCCGGAAGCGGGATCGCCGGCGAAAATGCAAAGGAAAGCGCCGTCGGCATAAAGGTATTGCTGATAAAACTTGTCAGCCCAAACAATACGCCCAAAATAGCGCCCTTCTTTGGCCCTAGAACAATTGCACCAAGTATTACCGGCACGTGGACGATCGTGGCCTTGATGATTGGAAGCTGAATATAACCAATCGGCGTAAAGGCCAACAACAGGATGATGGCCGCGAACAAGGCTAGCAGCACAAAATCGCGGTACTTTGCGGTCTGACGATTCATTTTTACTACCTCCTGCTGCTGCTCTTTTGAAAAAGATGCAGCGCAATTTTTCGCCTTTATTATACGCTAAGATCGTTAAAAAATCAACAATATATTTCCCCATATCCAATGAGCAAGCCATTTCTGCAACTATACGCGGACTAGAATCCGTGTTATAATATCATTGAAAAGGCCATCCGCTTTTTACAGGCATATGAAACAAACCAATGGACTGTTGTTCCATAACATTGCCCGGTAGCTATAGTGCGTCCGTTTCAGAGCCGTTTTCGAATCAGGCGTTATATGGACCAGCCTATGGGGCTATTCAGGTATTCTCCTGTAAGAAACCTGATATATTCACAGAAAACGCACAAAGTACACGGTGGAACAATCACGAGAAATGGGGGAATAACATTGTTGCGAGGAAAGACCATACTGTTGGGCGTCACCGGTGGAATTGCCGCGTACAAAGCCGCCTATTTGGCCAGTGCTCTTCACAAGCAGGGATGCCATGTCCATGTTTTGATGACCCAAAATGCCACAAATTTTATCAATCCCATCACCTTTGAAAGTTTGACGGGAAACAAATGTCTCGTAGATACCTTTGACCGCAACTTCCAATTTCAAGTAGAACACGTTTCGATTGCCAAGGCTGCCGATCTCTGCCTGATTGCCCCGGCAACCGCCAATGTGATTGCAAAAATGGCCCATGGCTTGGCAGACGACATGCTGACTACAACCGTTTTGGCCTGCCAGTGTAAAAAACTGGTTTCTCCTGCCATGAATACCAGGATGTATGAAAATCCAATTACGCAAGATAATCTGAATATTCTGCGAAAGTATGGATTCACCGTCATTGAACCCAGTTCGGGCTATCTTGCTTGTGGAGATACCGGCGCCGGAAAATTCCCCGACCCTGAAGTGATCTTGGAATATGTCTACCAAGAATTGGAATATGCAAAAGATATGGTTGGGCTGCACGTGCTGGTCACCGCTGGACCGACACAGGAATCCATCGATCCGGTGCGCTACATCACCAATCATTCTACCGGAAAAATGGGCTATGCGCTTGCACAAAATGCAGCGCGGCGCGGTGCAACCGTCACGCTGGTTACCGGACCTACCGCTCTGAAGCCGCCGGCATTTGTCGATGTCGTCCCTATTACTACCGCACAGGAAATGTTTGAGGCCGTTGCCTCCCGCAGCGAGCAGCAGGAGATTCTTGTAAAAGCAGCCGCTGTTGCAGATTATCGCCCTGCATTGGTTCATGAAGAGAAGATGAAAAAGCAGGACAGCGATTGCAGCTTGGCCTTGGAACGTACCACCGATATTCTTCAATATTTGGGAGAACACCGCCGGCCAGGGCAATTTCTCTGTGGATTCTCCATGGAAACACAAAACATGTTGGAAAATTCACGAAAAAAACTTGCTAAAAAGCACGCAGATATGATTGTTGCAAACAATTTAAAGGTTTCCGGAGCTGGTTTTGGTACGGATACCAACATTGTCACACTGATTACCGCTGAAACGGAGATGGAACTTCCACAGCTCTCCAAGGAAGAAACTGCTTCGCGTATTTTTGACCATATTTTGGAAATACGCGCGCAGAAACGTGAATAAATATCTTATATTCGGCTAACAATAGAGTTGCATCCTCTTCTGCCGGAGTGATTGAAAAACCGCTCCGGCAGAACACGGATGTGATTCTATTGTAATGGAAGTGTGGATATGACGAATTTAAAATGTACCGTCACAACCTGCGCCAACAACAGCCGAGAATGCTGCTGCCGCCCGGACATCAAAGTAGCAGGCGCCTGTGCCTGTGGATGTGAACAGACCTGCTGCTCCGACTTCATGGAGAAAAGCGGTTCCAGCTCTGCATCCAATGTCTCTTCCTGCGGCTGTTCCAATCCGAACCCGTCCCTGCATGTCCGTTGTGAAGCGCGCAATTGCATTTACAACGAGAACAACGAATGTGTTGCTGAAAACATTCATGTAGCAGACGGTTCCTGTGGGAAGGCAGATTGCAAGAGTCAGACAGAATGTGCTACCTTTAAAATGAAATAAGCCAAAAATTGGCTGCGCATGGACGGAGAACCCGCCGCTGCGCAGCCTTTTCTTATTTTACCCTGGTATCAAACGGCTATCGAACCTGGATAGCGCCAAGAATCTCTCCAATGCTTCCCTGAATTGTCAAATCTGCGTTTTGATCCATCGATGTAGTCGATTTATTGATGAGAACCAGACGATTCCCCCGATAATAATGAATCAAACTGGCTGCGGGATAAACCGCCAGCGATGTTCCTCCGATCACCAAAAGGTCAGCATGCTCAATAGCGTCCACAGCTTCGGTCAATGTATTCGGATTCAAGCTCTCCTCATAAAGCACCACGTCCGGCTTGATCGTACCGCCACATGTACAAGTTGGGATTCCAGTACTGTGCAGTATAAATTGCGCGTCATATATCTGATGGCAGCGCTGACAGAAATTGCGATGTACCGAGCCGTGCAGCTCCATTACACGTTCACTTCCCGCCTTCTGATGCAATCCATCAATATTTTGTGTGACGACCGCTGTCAGCTTTCCTGCCCGTTCCAATTCTGCCAATTTTATGTGGGCGGCATTGGGCTGTGCATCCAGATAGAGCATTTTTGCCCGGTAAAAATCGAAAAACTCTTTCGTATGCGTTACATAAAAACGATGACTTAACATCACCTCTGGCGGATAGGAATAATGCTGATTGTAAAGCCCATCCACACTGCGGAAGTCCGGGATTCCGCTTTCTGTGGATACACCCGCACCACCGAAAAAGACTATTTTTCTGCTTTGGTCTACAAGCTCCTGTAACTTCTGCAATTTTTCAAGTTCCTGCATATTGACCGCCTCCCACTGTTGATACTCCTATTGTACTGCGCCCCTAAGGACGCGGCAAGTAAATTTAAATGTTTTTTGAACTCTTTTCCCCTTCCATTGCAAAGTAGGCCCACATTCCCTATAATAGACACAGTTAAGAAATTTCTTGGAAAAATATTTGTAAAACATATGACTTTCTTAATAGGAGAATGAAGAATGCAGAAGGCTTTAGAAATTATAGAGGAAGTAAAAAAGGCGGTTGTCGGAAAGAATGCCGTGATCGGCAAAATGCTGATGGTAATCCTGGCCCAGGGGCATATCCTGCTGGAGGATATTCCAGGGGTTGGAAAAACCACTCTGGCCTTGGCTTTTTCAAAAGCGATGGCCCTAGACTACCGGCGAATGCAGTTCACGCCGGATGTGATGCCTACGGATGTGACCGGTTTCTCTGTGTACAACAAGTCCACCGGCCAGCTCGAATACAAGCCGGGCGCGGCTCTGTGCAACCTCTTCTTGGCGGATGAAATCAATCGAACATCCAGTAAAACGCAAGCGGCACTTCTGGAAGTGATGGAAGAAGGACGCATCACCGTAGACGGCGTAACACGTGAAACCCCCAAGCCATATATCGTGATTGCCACGCAGAATCCTGTCGGATCTGCGGGTACACAGCTTCTTCCAGAATCCCAGATGGATCGCTTTATGGTATGCCTGACGATGGGGTACCCCAAATTGGAAGATGAAATTGAGATTCTACGCCGGAAACAAGGGGGAGATCCCTTGGAACAAGTCCAAAAGGTGGTAGGAACAACGGAGATTTTATCCATGCAGCGGGAGGTGGAACGCATCTATCTGGCAGACAGCCTCTATGATTACATTGCACGGCTGACGGCTGCCACCCGCAAAGAACCTCTCATCCGTCTGGGTGCAAGTCCCCGCGGTTCCATTGCATTGACCCGTATGGCACAGGCTGCCGCTTATCTGAGTGGACGCGACTATGTCATTCCGCGGGATGTCCAAATTGTCTTTCACGACGTCATTGGCCACCGCATTGTATTGAGCCCTCAGGCCAAAATGGCGGATGTTTCTGTCGCCTCTCTCTTGGAAAAAATTCTGAATCGCGTCAATGCGCCCACCGTTAAATGAGGTGTGCCTATGCTGCGATGTCGACTGGTTTATTTGCTTGCCCTTGTAGGGGCTGTTCTATTTTATATTTTCTTTAATGGATATTTGTCCTATTTTGTCCTGATTTTCGCACTGGTTTTGCCGTTTCTCTCCCTCGTTTTGAGCCTGCCTGGGATGTGTGCGATGCGCGCCCATGTGGAAATTCCCCTCACAGCCGTTGCCCGAAAAAGTCCGTTTCCCGTCCAATTGATTGTGGAAAACCGAACGCCATTTCCTATGGCACGTGCACGTATTCGTCTCCGTTACTCCAATACATTCAGTCACGAGGAAACGTCCGAAACGGTTTTTATGCCTGTCTTTCATGGAAAGCAACGGATCGAGCGCGAAGCGATTGCCCAGCACTGCGGAAAGCTGTTGTTCTCTTTGGAAGAAATACGATGTTACGATTTTCTCGGTCTGTTTACTTGCCGGCATAGAGCTCCAAAGCCAAAGGAATTGTTCATTCTTCCTCATATTGCCCCTTTGGAACTTGCCTTGGAATCCTCTTCTACTCCAGACCCGGAAAGCGATACCTTTTCCACAGAAAAGCCCGGAGACGATCCTTCCGAAATTTTCGGAGTCCGTCCCTATCGGGAGGGGGATCGGTTGCGCAGCATTCATTGGAAGCTTTCTTCCCGCACAGGAGACCTTATGGTCAAGGAGTTCAGCCTTCCTATTTGCAGTTCCGCTTTAATTATGATCGATCTGTTTGGTGACACCGACATGTTGGACGGTGTCTTGGACAGGCTTGCCGCTCTCTCCCATTTTTTATTGGAAAATGGTCTGGAATACGAGGTGCAGTGGTACGATCCCAACGCTGTTCAGCTTCGCCAAGTACACTTGGCAAGTTTTGACGATCTTTATGCTCTTTTAAACCAATTACTGGCGCATCCAGCACCGAAGGATGGTTTATCCGTTCCGGAATGCCGGATGCGTTTGGGGGACGTAAAAGAGTATCCCTATATGTTTTCCATTACGCCGCAGCACATTGAGGAGCTCGTCAGCGGCACGGTATGGGAGGAAGTGCCATGAAAGAGCAAAATCAAGCGGGGATTCTCCTGAGCCGTCCGGCCTGGAAGAACCCAAAACGGGGGAGTTTATCCATTCTGTTGGCAGATATGCTCTTGGTTCTACTCAGCCTGTTTGGAACTGCGCAATGTCTTGTATCGGCGTTCTCTCTGTCGGTCAAGCCTTTATTTTTATCCCTGTGTATCGCACTGTTTACCTTTCTATTTCTTGTAGTATTTTCTTTAAAGCGATGGCGCCTTCCATTCTTATTGGCCTTATCCGCGGCCTATTGTGTCACCGCGTACTTTTTGCGAACCTATTTCCTTCAAGGATTCGTTCTGACTACCAATCAAATTCTGTCTACCATGAGTGCGCACTCTCGTTTTGATTTTCCACAATTTCGGGTCGATTTGCCGGTCGGAGAATATACAAATGCCTGCACGATCTTTCTGGCGTTTGTATTGTTCTTTTTGTCGTGTTATATATGCTGGACCGTCCGCCGGCACAGCTTTTGGCTTTCCCTATTGGGGACAGCCCCTTTCCTTCTTGTTCCACTGGGTTTCACGATCACGCCTGCATGGCCTTCCGTATTGATGCTGCTCGCCTTTTGGGCTACGCTGTTATTTAGCCGCTTTTGCGCGCACAGTTCCTTTGGCCGAACCTCCGCCGCAGGCCGTGTCGTCCTGCTTGTACTTCCCGCCGTTGGCCTTTGTCTGGTGGGTATGAGCTTGTTGATTCCTCAGGATACCTATACCCGTCCGGCCGCCATCGAAGAGCTTCGAAAGGATTTGGAAAGCGGGATTTATCAATCCTCCCTCTTTTCTACACAAGGCGGGACGCTGGGGCGTGTCAATCTTAACACAGCGGGCAACCGGGAATATACCGGGCAAACCGTCTTGCGGGTCAAGAATCCAGACAAAACGCCTTTGTATCTGCACGCATTTTCCGGAAGCGTTTATACCGGTGTCAGTTGGGAACCTCTTCCCGACTCTTCCTACGCCGAGCTGGAGGACGCCCTTTACTTTAACCCACAGAACATGGCAGGACAGTTTCTCTCCTTTTATGCCCTTCCAGAAGAGCAATCGCTTTTGGTGGAAATTGAAATACAAAATGTTGCTGCCAATCGGAACTGTATCTACGCGCCTTATGGCCTGGCTTCCCGTCCAGAGGAATTGCCCGGTACCGCATTTGTCCATGACGCTTACATTCGCGCGACTTCTCCATTTGGCATGGCAAATTATACGCTACAGACATGGGATTTGACCCGCTTTTCTCGGACTGCAGACCTTGAATTGGTCTCCGAACCGTTCTATTCTGCGGAACAGGCGTATCGTTCCTTTGCCAATACCCATTATACGCAGTTGCCACAAAACCTTCTGGAAAAGTTACAATGGTACTGCATACAGATGGGGATTCCCTCCGTAGAAATCGCTGGACAGGAGGCCGTCGTTCGCGCGATCACAGATTTGGTCCTATCCAGCGGTGAATACACCCTATCCCCCGGAACAACACCGGAGGGGCGCGATTTTGTGGATTATTTTCTCTTTGAAAACCATAAAGGATACTGTGTTCATTTTGCCAGCACAGCTGTCGCACTTTTGCGTTCACAGGGGATTCCCGCGCGCTATGCCGAGGGATATGCTGTTACCGCAGGGGACTATGGGGAGGATGGCTGGGCGGATATTCCGGATCGGCACGCCCACGCTTGGGCGGAGGTCTATACCCCGGGGCTGGGTTGGCAGCCTTTGGAGGTCACCCCAGGTGTCCAGCTTTCCTCTGGTGAGTTAAACGAATCAGACGATGTTCTTCCAGAAGAGTCCTCCAGTCTACCAGAAAGCGAACCGGAAAGCAGCAGTGAGCCGTCTTCCAGTGAAATTACAACTTCCTCCTCTCCGGTGGAGACATCTTCCAGTGCATCTTCTACTGCCGAATCTGCCTCATTTGATTTTGGCCCACTTTCCCCCATTCTTTTGGTATTTTTGTCGGCTGGCGGTGGAATTTTCCTGGTTGCCCTGCGGCGGGTTATTCTTTTGAAACGGCGTGAAAAACGGTTTCATCTGGTCAATACCAATCAAGCGGCCCTTGCAATTTACGCTTATCTGACAGACCTCACTGCCTTTGGTGCTTCTATCAACCCGCGTTCGGAAGAACTGGCGCTAAAGGCCAAGTTTAGCCCACATATTCTCACACAGGATGAGGTTGAAGAATTGCGGTCCGATGCCCATAAAATGGCGCGTGCACTCTATCCCACTTTACCCGTGTTCCGTAAGCTGGTCTTTAAATACGGAAAATGTCTGCTTTAAGCAGAAGGTTTCCTTCCACCTTCGTTGCGGAGAATCCGTAAACAATATGGAATGTTTTCGGGTTGTATTGGCGATTCCCGTTCCCATACTCGAAGTCAAGAGGGTGTCCCAAAACTACGAATTTTACGATTTATAGGAAAGGGGCATCCTCTTTCTGTTTGAAAAATATCTGAGTTTCTAAAAAAAGAGGGGACTCTCCCGTCATTTCATAACGTTTGGAACCCTCTCCAAGTAGGCTTGTAAGGGGACCCTATTACCGGCGAGCGTCTTCAAACGCATAGAACACTCCCCCTTGTATCACTTGCCCACGGCCTGTAAACGAGCAAGCACCCTACTAACAACAAACTTCTATCCATTGAAAGATTGTTGTTAATAGCTTGCTTTGTCTAATACTTGAAGCGAAAGCTTTTTTACGTGGCATCTCTACCAGCAGAACCAGCGGTTTTCCTAACCAATCCCCTTTCCTTTTCACAATAAGCCTGAACCTTATTGTACTGGGTTTGGGATCTTTTGCATAATTTCTTTTTTCTCCGCATATCGGGGAATTTTGTTTCGTCTTTCTTAAATACCTAAATGAAGGAATAAAAAGGCTCTGTAATCGGCTGAGTGGCCGGACTACAGAGCCTTTTTATATTCGGGGGACTATACAGAAATCTTATACCATCAAATTGCAGACTCGATTGGAAAATGCTACTGGATCGTCAATGGATACGCCTTCAATCAGAAGCGCCTGATCGTACAGCAGCTTTGCATATTCCTTCAACTGATCCTGATTCTCCGTATACAGCTTACAGAGTTTTTCAAAGATCGGATGGTTCGCGTTGATCTCCAAAACCCGCTGCGCCTGGACCTTCTGGTCGTTCGGCATTGCATTGAGCACTTTTTCCATCTCAATAGAGATCGCTCCCTCAGAGGACAGGCAAACTGGGTGGGATTTGAGCTTTTGAGAAAGAATTACCTCTTTTACCTTTCCGTCCAAAGCATCCTTCATGAACGCGAGCAAATCTTTATTCTCTTCCACTTTCTTTGCAGCTTCCTGCTTTTCTTCCTCAGTCTCCAAGTCCAAATTGTCAGCGGAAACGGAACGGAATTCCTTCTCCTCGTACTTCATCATCATGCGCAGAGCAAATTCATCCACATTATCCGTAAGATATAGGATCTCATACCCCTTATCTTTCAGTGCCTCTGTCTGCGGAAGGAGATCAATTTTGTCCACTGTCTCGCCGCAGGCATAGTAGATATACTTTTGCTCTTCCTTCATGCGGCCCACATACTCTTTGAGCGTCACCAATTTCTTCTCACTGGAAGAGTGGAACAGCAACAGATCCTGTAGGATCTCCTTATGCATACCGTAGTCGGCGTACACGCCATATTTTAGCTGTAAACCAAAATTTTTATAGAAAGATTCGTATTTCTCACGCTCGTTGAGCAACATACTTTCCAACTCGGACTTGATCTTCTTTTCCAATCTAGAGGCAATGACCTTCAACTGGCGGTCGTGTTGCAACATTTCTCTGGAAATATTTAGCGACAAATCCTGCGAATCGACAAGGCCTTTCACAAAACTGAAATAATCCGGCAGAAGATCCGGGCATTTCTCCATAATCAATACCCCGTTCGAGTAGAGTTGGAGTCCCTTTTCGTAATCGCGGGTATAAAAATCGAACGGTGCGCGTGCCGGAATAAACAATAGGGCGTTGTACGTAGCCACCCCTTCTGTGCTGCTGTGAATAACCTTCAGCGGTTTTTCATAGTCATTGAATTTGTCCTGATAAAACCGATTGTACTCTTCCTCGGTAATCTCATTTTTATTCTTACGCCAGAGCGGAACCATGCTGTTTAGGGTTTCATTCTCCGTATAGGTTTCAAATTCGGGATTTTTCTCATCGCAACCCTCTTTCATGCGGCTTTTTTCCACATCCATTCGGATGGGATAGCGAATGTAATCCGAATACTTCTTGACAAGATTCTTTATGGTATAGGTATCCAAGAATTCGTCGTAATTGTTTTCTTCTGTATTTGGCTTGATGTTCAGAAGAATCTCCGTACCGTAACTTTCCTTTTCACAGGGCTCGATGGTGTACCCTTCGGCTCCTTTGCTGGACCACTTCCATGCTTCATCGCTTCCAAACGCGCGGCTCGTCACGGTCACACAGTCGCTGACCATAAACGCTGAATAAAAACCGACCCCAAACTGGCCGATAATCTCGATATCCTCTTTTGGCTCGTTGTCCTTTTTAAAGCTGAGCGAACCGCTTTTGGCGATGGTACCCAGATTGTTTTCCAGTTCGTCTTTCGTCATACCGCAACCATTATCCGAAATAGTCAATGTGCGCGCTTCCTTATTCGGTTGGATGCAAATAGAGAAGTCCTCCCGCGAGAGCCCGGTATCTCCGTCAGACAGCGTTTTATAGTAGAGCTTGTCGATGGCGTCGCTTGCGTTGGAAATCAACTCGCGCAGAAAGATCTCACGGTGCGTATAGATCGAATGAATCATCAAATCCAAAAGGCGTTTTGATTCCGCCTGAAACTGTTTCATTGCCATTTTTATCAACCTCTTGCATTTTAATTTAGCACTCTTATTAATCAAGTGCTAATTGTATTGTAGTACAACTTTTGAAAAAATGCAATGAACAAATTATGAACAAAACATCCGGACGGATTGCCTCTCTTGACGATCACAATCGCAGAAGGCCCATAGAGGTTCAGCAGCCCTCCTCTGGTAGCCTATAGACGCCGGACCTTTCTACCGCTTGAACCTCCGGATCTTGTACAATATTTTTGGGGACATCCATTCTTCCTATGAAGCCATCCGAAATAATTAAAGAAAACAAAGACGGCAAAAGCGAGGAATTCAGCCACGCTTTTGCCGTCTATTCTTTTATGCCAGATTGCCCGTATAGAGCTGATAGTAACGCCCCTTCTGGGCAATCAACTCGTCGTGTGTACCGCGTTCAATGATTCGGCCTTGTTCCAGAACCATGATACAATCCGCATTCTTAACTGTGGACAAGCGATGCGCAATCACAAACGTTGTACGGCCATACATCAATCCATCCATACCTTGCTGAACCAATGCTTCTGTACGGGTGTCAATGGAGCTGGTCGCTTCGTCCAAAATCAAGACTGGCGGGTCTGCCACAGCAGCACGAGCAATCGCCAGCAGCTGTCTCTGACCCTGGCTCAAATTCGATCCATCGCCAGTCAACATGGTATGATAACCGTCCGGCAAACGGCGGATAAAGCCGTCTGCATTTGCCAAGCGTGCTGCTGCAATGCATTCCTCATCGGTTGCCTCTAAACGGCCATATCGGATATTCTCCATAACCGTCCCGGTGAAAAGATGCGTATCCTGCAAAACAATGCCCAAACTGCGGCGCAGATCATCCTTCTTGATCTTGTTGATGTTGATTCCGTCATAACGAATCTTTCCGTCTTGAATATCGTAAAACCGGTTGATCAGATTTGTAATGGTTGTCTTTCCGGCTCCTGTACTGCCGACAAAGGCCACTTTCTGTCCCGGCGTAGCATACAGCTTGATATTGTGCAGCACAATTTTATCCGGTGTATAGCCAAAGTCTACATCGTTAAACACCACGTCACCCGTCAAGCGGGTATAAGTCACCGAACCATCGCTGTGCGGATGTTTCCATGCCCAACGGCAAGTGCGCTCTTCGCATTCTACAAGGGAACCGTCGGCCTGTTCCTTGACATTCACCAGGGTAACATAGCCCTCGTCCGTTTCCGGTTCTTCATCCAACAGCGTAAAGACGCGCTCCGCGCCTGCAAGCGCCATGACAACGCTGTTGAGCTGTTGGCTGATCTGCGAGATCGGCTGCGTAAAGCTCTTATTGAGCGTCAGGAAGGATACCAGGGTCCCCAGCGTCAGTCCAACATACCCATTGATTGCCAAGGTCGCCCCGACGACTGCACAGAGCACATAACTCAGATTGCCAATTTGCACATTGGCGGGCATCAGGATATTGGCAAATGTATTTGCCTGCTTGGCGCTTTCCCGCAGGTTTTCATTTAATTCCCGAAATTTTTCCAGGGTTTCATCCTCATGGCAAAAGACCTTGACCACCTTCTGGCCATCCATCATCTCTTCAATGTAGCCATTCACAATACCGAGGTTCTTTTGTTGTTCTGCAAAGTATTTGCCCGATTTCCCAGCGATTTTGCGCGTCACCAGCAGCGAGACACAGATCATCGCCAATGTAAGCAGGGTGAGTGGAATGTCCAAAATCACCATGCTGCAAAAGATGCTCAGTACTGTAACGCCACAGGAACAAATCTGCGGCAAGCTCTGGCTGATAAACTGACGCAGGGTATCTGTATCATTGGTATAGATGCTCATGATGTCGCCATGCACGTGGGTATCAAAATAACGGATGGGCAGCCGCTCCATGCGGGAAAACAATTCCACACGCAGATTTCGCAGCGTTCCCTGCGAGACATTGACCATCACGCGGGTGAATAAGAAGGAACAGAGAATACCAAATGCATAGACCCCTACGATCTGCAACAGAGCAGCCGCAAGCGGGCCAAAATCCGGGTCCGGTGAACCAATCATCGGTGTGATATAGTCGTCGATCAGCGTCTGAAGAAACAATGTCCCGCGTACCTGGGCTAATGCAGCACCGATGATACACACCAAAACCAGAATACAATGCGGTAAATAATTTTTAAAAATAAAGGCCAATAGACGTTTCAAAACCCCTTTGGCATTTTTGGGGCCTTTCCCTTTGACACCGGGCACATTTCGTCTTCCTACTTGTCTGGTTTCACTCATGCCAACTCGCCTCCCTTCTGATCGAAGTCGCCGCCACCTTTTGTCTGATTCTCATAGACCTCCTGATAGATCTTATTGGTCTTCAGCAGATTTTCATGGGTGTCCAGTCCATCGATTCGCCCGTCGTCCAGCACCAAAATGCGATCTGCATCCTGTACACTGGAGATCCTCTGAGCGATAATAAATTTTGTCGTGTTGGGAATCTCCTCGCGGAACGCCCGGCGGATTTTGGCATCCGTGGCGGTATCCACTGCGCTGGTAGAATCATCCAAAATTAAAATCTTCGGCTTCTTTAACAATGCGCGCGCAATGCAAAGGCGCTGTTTCTGTCCACCAGAGACGTTCGTTCCGCCCTGTTCGATATAAGTATGATACCCCTTCGGCATCTGCTGGATAAACTCATCTGCACAAGCCAACTGACAGGCGCGTTTGCATGCCTCTTCCGTTGCATTTTTATCGCCCCAACGCAAGTTCTCCAAAATCGTCCCGCTAAACAACACGTTCTTTTGCAGAACCACCGCTACCTCATTGCGCAATGTTTCCAAGTCATAGTCACGTACATCGCGGCCACCCACACGTACTGTACCCTCGGATACATCGTACAGGCGGCTGATTAAATTGACAAGGCTCGACTTTGCGCTGCCGGTCCCGCCAATCACGCCGATGGTCTCCCCGGGGCGAACATGTAGATCGATGTCTTGTAAGACTGGTTTTCCACTGCCATGCCGGTAAGAAAAACTCACATGGTCAAAATCGACGCTGCCGTCTGCAATTTCGGTGCAAGCCTCTGTTGGGCTCTGGATGTCAGGATTTTCGTTGATAACTTCTGCAATGCGGTGCATACTTGCAACACTCATTGTAATCATAACGAACACCATGGAGAGCATCATCAAACTCATCAAGATATTCATAACGTAGCTGAACAGACTCGTCAGTTCACCAGTGGTCAAGCTGCCGACCGTAATCATCTGCGCACCAAACCAGCTGAGGGACAGAATGCACCCATACATCGCCAGCATCATAGCGGGATTGTTAAAAGCAAGCATACCTTCAGCCTTTACAAACAAGCGATAAAGATTCTGAGCTGCCTTTTGAAACTTTTCGGTCTCAAATTTCTCCCGTACAAAGGATTTGACCACCCGAATGGCGGAAACATTTTCTTGAACGCTCGCGTTTAGATCGTCGTATTTGCGGAACACCTGATCGAATAAGCTCATGGTTCTCCACATAATCAGACCCAAGCAGATCGCCAAAAAGATAATCGCCACAACAAAAACCATACTGATCCGATTATTGATCGAAAACGCCATAAAAAGCGCACAAATCATCATCACCGGCGCACGCACACACATGCGCAAGACCATCTGATAAGCATTCTGCACATTGGTGACATCCGTGGTCAAACGGGTCACCAACCCAGCGGTAGAATATTTGTCGATGTTGGAAAAAGAAAAGCGCTGGATGTTGGCAAACATCGCATCGCGCAAATTACAGGAAAAACCTGTTGCCGCATTGGCTGCAAATTTTCCAGCCAGAATGCCAAAAAGCAGGCACAGTGCGGCTGCAACCAGCATCATGGCCCCCACACGATAAACGGTGGACATCTCTCCTGTGTTAATGCCGTCGTCGATAATCGACGCCATCATGAGAGGAATGGTCAATTCCATGACCGACTCCAGCATCGTAAAAAGTGGGGCTAAAAAGGAATCCCGCTTATACTGCCGGATCTGAGAAGTAAGTGTGTGGATCATAGAAATCCTCCTTCCATTTTGTTTGGCACAAAACTGTACGATATAGAACTATATGGTTCAAAAACAGCTTGATGTTGAAACGAAATTACTCCATAGGTTCTTGAATCCGATCGCGTAGCTTCTTTAACAAAACCAATAATTCCTCGTGCTCCTTTGGGGTGATAGCGGACTCCACCAGCTCCTCCGCTTGCAAAATGGATGACTCTACACGGCAATGAATCTCCTTTCCCAATGGCGTCGGTACAATTTTTTTTAAACGCGCATCATGCGCCACACCTTCCCGACGAATATACCCTTTGTGTTCCATCAGCTTTAAAATGCTGGTGACAGTAGAACGTGTAATATCAAAGCGGGATTCAATATCTTTCTGATAAATGTCATGCCCTTCATTGCGATGCAAATAAGCTAAGATCATACTGTGCATGGGTGTAATATCGTCATGGACATTTTTAGCAATGATATAATTCATCTTCCGCTCGATCAGGTTCCCCAGTGTCCGGATTTGGAACGTCAGAGCTTTTTCCGGATTCATATTGTGCCTCCATCTGTTTTATTTCAAACTGTTTTGTATAGAACATTATACGGCCAATTCTTGAAACGTCAAGTTCTTTTTTCGACAACCGTTAAAACTTACAGAATTTATTTTTTCATCTACATATTTTATACCGAATGGTAAAGTAGAAATCAGTCGGTATGCTTCTAACGGCTTCTCTTAGAGGTGTAATGCCCCGCTTGTCTTGGCATTACCTAAAAACCTTTCTCCCGCTTATCGCCTTATATTGGAAATACTTTTCATATTTGTGACAAGGTCATTTTTCATTTCAACTGTATGAAACACGTTTAAATCGTAGTAAACGGCTGGCATAAATTTCCTTCATTTATTCTATGGGAATGATTTAGAAAGCCTTTTCCCCTCGAATCCTTCTCCATCATCCAATAAAGATTTAAATACAAGTGTCATCCACTCTGCATGATCAACGATTTTTGCGATTGCTTTATCTAAATCATAAATTTTTTTTAGATTCAGTACTTTCTTCCGTTGTTCAACACGCGTCTGGAAAATGTTCATGATCCCTTGTACTTTTGCAAATACAGTCTATATGGAGCATATCTTTAAATATATAAGGAATCTTTTTCCAATCATACGAGACCGCGGGTTCATCTTTATGCCCTTCAATACCAGGAAACCGATAGCAGCGCCTAGGGCTATCGGAACATAAAGCAAACGCAATCATTGCATCACCCCATTTTTATGCCCATAATGGGGACTTTATATATATCGGATTTGCCGACCTATATGGATACTCATCCTATCGGAACTGGAAGCAATTGTTATAAATTCCCCGTCAGCCTCTCTTCCAAACTTTTGTACACTACCAATCTTGGAATAGCTTTCCTAGCTGTATCACCTTTTTTGTTGCATAATCGCACAAAATTTCTATTTTTCCGGCATCTTTATCCAACTGCATAAAAAATTTCTGACACGTCCTGCAAGGCATACCTACTTTTCCGTCCGACATCACTACAACTATTTTCACAATTTGATTTTCTCCATTTGTAATTATATTTGCTATCGCATTTCTTTCTGCACACATTCTCAAAGAGCAAGTGGCATCCATACAAACACCGACGCAGATGTCTCCCTTTTCTGTAAGAAGTGCAACCGAAACAGAGCCAACTTCAAGTAAGTGGGAAAATTTCCTTTCGTACTGTACTTTCCTTGCAGCAATATATAGTTTGTCCCATGTCCCGTCATATTGTGAAAGCGCTTGTTCTTCCATTCTTCGCACAAAATCCTCTTTTCCCTCACAATAACGATCTATATCGTAGGGAAAATTTTGTGCAAGGATTTTTTTTATTTGTGCGTATTCATCCCGTTCTTTTTTATGAGTACGCATATAGTCCCGGAATGCAAGGTGCCTTCCGATGTTGTTCCAATCGTCCGCGTGGAAGATATGGATTTGATGAGTTCGTTCATCTCCACCCTTCCGGAGATAGCGCCTGCCAGCTATTCCAAATTCTCCGAGGTATTCATAACCTATACTAGAAAAGTCCCCTGAAACAATATCCACTTGTTCAAGGCTTCTCACTACTGCCATAATGTCAATAATCGGTTTAGCCGCCAGTCCCGGAACAGATGTACTGCCGATGTGATAGATTGTAATACAATTACCTTTTAATATTGCGCTTATCTTTTCTTTTTCTTGCTCATATTTTAACGGCCATTCCGGATTATAATCCAAAACGGTTATATGCTGTGGCATAGGACAGCCCCCTCCCAATTACCTTCTACCTATCCCGATTCTTAGGGCTGTCTCAAATTTGAAAGATCCCGCTAAACGATCCCATTTCTTTGTTCTCTCCTGCATAATCGTTTTGATATTTGTATGTCTTTTCGCTAGCCCATCGGTAACATATTTCGAAAAAATGATTCTCTGTTATTAATCATATATGCAATGGGGATGCCTCCACTCCCTTCCAATTGGGTTGAATCAAAAATTTTTATCAATGAATTCAAAGAATGGTTTTTTATTCACTTTATCTGGATGATTCCTATACCAATCAAACGCTTCCTGTAGTCCTTCATACAATGGTTTCACCTCTTGCATGAGTTCGTACTGCTTTGTAACATCAAGATCATATTCATAGTTATAAAAACTAAAATAGTTTCTCTGTTCAATGTCCTTGTACACATTCACACATTCAAGTTGAGCACCTACAACCTGATAACAAATTTTTACCCAATCATGGACAGATACTGTCGTTTGATTCCCTACGTTAAAAACGTGTCGAGAAGGTTTATTATCTAAGAGAATGTCTATAAATTTGCATAAATCGCCAATATGAAAAAACTGCAATTTCATATCCCCATTTTGGGGCAGATAGAACGTTCTGTTTTTCATGGCACAATCAAAAACAAACGCTTCTCTGTACACATTATTCATGGGACCATATAAATACGGGGGCCTAAGAATGTACGCATTTGGGTTTCTTTTCAATAGAACTGCTTCAGCGTCTATTTTCCTTGTCCCATATTCCCCCCAAAACTTATTAATTGCTAATGGCGCCTCTTCTTTAATGGGTTGAGGAGAATACTCCGGATATACAGCGCTTGAACTAATAAAGATGTAATCTTCATAACCATCCAAAGCATCCAGCAATAATGCAATATCGTTACCAGTGTATGCAGTATCGATCACAACATCAAAATGAGTATTGCGAAGTGCGTTTCCCAGATGATGCCTATCCGCTTGAATAAGCTTTACGCCTTTCGACTGTTCTTTCGTATTTCGATTTAATACGTATACGTCATATCCCTTTGAAACATAATACTCAGCAATATATCTGCTTACAAAGACAGTCCCACCAGTTATAAGAAATCTCTTCATGTTTGTCCCTCCACAAATTGATTTTCATAAGCTGCGTTTATACTAAAATCGGACACTCCAGCGCCGCCGGAATGTCCGATTCAGGATACACAAGTCTGTTTTCGTTGGTAGGAATTTCATTTTTTTGCCAAATGCGGTACATAATCGTGGTCTACCGTCAGCACTGTAAAATAGGTTGGGTCCAATCGGGAAATGCCCTGCGAAATCCGCTGTATCAACTCAGAATCACTCCACTGAAAATCAAATGGTACACAGACATCAAAAATTACATTGGTATGCGTCGTTCCCCAAACAACGCGAAAATCATGCATACTGATTTGCTCGGAAAGTTCTTCGAGCAGATGTATCACTTGTTCTTTCAGCTTTGTCGTACGCGCATCGTCTGTGACCACCGGGTCCAAGTGAATGACCAGATGAATATTCATATCCCGCAAAAAATCTCTTTCAATATTGTCAATGATGTCATGACTGACCAAAATGTCCTGCTCCGCAGGAACTTCACAGTGAACGGAGGCAAAACAACGCCCTGGCCCATAGTTATGCACAGTCAAATCATGGAGGCCCAAAACACCGTCATAACTGAGTATTTTTTCATAGATACTTTGCACCAGCTCTTCTGTTGGAGCACTTCCCAACAGGGGATTGCTGGTTTCCATAATCAGGTGAACACCACCAATGACAATCAAAATAGCGACAACCATCCCCATCCAACCGTCCAGATTGTAACCGGTCAGCTTGGTGACCGCCATACCGGCTAAAATGGCAATTGTACTGAACACATCATTCCGGCTGTCTGCCGCCGTTGCTTCCAGCGTCGTCGATGCAATCCGCCGGCCAATTGTGCGGTAGAACACAAACTGCCACAGCTTGAGTAATACAGAGACCACCAGGACCACCACTGCCAATAAGCTGATCTCACTATCCTCTGGATGAAGAATCTTCTCCAAAGAGGACTGCGCCAACTGAAATCCCAACAATAGAATAACCAACGATACAATCAGCCCACTGATATACTCAATTCTCGCATGGCCATACGGATGTTCTTTATCCGCTGGTTTTGCAGAAAGCTTAAAACCCACTAGGGTTACCACCGAGGACGCTGAATCCGACAGGTTATTGACTGCATCGGCCACAATGGCGACGCTGTGAAATGCGATGCCTGCCAAAATCTTGATACAGAATAACAGCACATTGGTGGCAATTCCTACAATCCCTGCAAATTTGCCATATTGTTCCCGCACTGCATGGTTCTCTACATCTTGATAATTTTTAATGAACAGATGCACTAAGAAATCGGTCATACCATTCTCCTCGCTTTGGCGCTCTAATCCACAAAGAGGCTTCCTCCCACACAATCGATCGTTACAAATAGGGGAAACTGTTCGATCTGAAGCTCCTTGACCGACTCACAACCGAGGTCCTCATAAGCAAGCACTTTGAGATTTCGCACACATTTGGCAGCCAACGCACCAGCACCACCAATGGCGCAAAGATACACAGCCCCATTGCGGCGAATCGCATCCACCACTGCCGGGGCACGATTCCCCTTTCCAATCATACAAATCATGCCCAGATCCAGCAGGCGTGGCGCAAAGACATCCATGCGGGAAGAAGTCGTAGGCCCGCACGAACCAATCGGCAACCCCTCTGGGGCTGGAGTTGGCCCTGCGTAATACACCGTAGCTCCTTTTAAAGGAAACGGAGGCTCTTCCCCGCGGTCCAATTGCTCGCAAATACGCTTATGCGCGGCATCGCGCGCAGTGTAAATGGTGCCGCTCAGCAAAATTTGATCCCCTGCGCGAAGTGTCTTCGCACATTGAAGCAGCTCATTTGTATGAATCTGAATGCGTTCCATAGTTGAATCCTCCATAAAAAAGGGAGCTGCCCAGCAGTTCCCCATTTCAGTCCGTCTGTTTAGAACATATCCTTCTTTCGAAGAATCAGGTAAGCAGCCCCCATGCTCACAATCGCCAAAAGCAACGGGAACCAAAAATACGGCAAAGGCAGACCCGATACATTCATGCCATAAAAACTGGAAATAACCGTCGGGATAGAAATCAACAGTGTGATCGAAGCCAAAACCTTCATCACAATATTCAGGTTATTGCTGATGACCGAAGCAAAGGCATCCATCGTTCCGGAAAGAATGTTGAGGTAGATGCTGGACATCTCAATCGCCTGCCGCACTTCGATCAACACATCCTCTAGCAGATCTTGGTCATCCTCATAGAGCTTAATCACTCTTCCTCTCGAAATCTTTTCGATTGTGATTTCGCTGCCTTTGAGTGAAGAAGAGAAATAAACAAGGGACTTTTCAATATCCAAAAGCTGAATCAGCTCAGAGTTCTTCATCGATTTGCGCAATTCCCGCTCCACATGGCTGCTGAGCTTATCAATCTGCTTCAAATACTGCAAATACTTTGTTGCAATCCGAAGCATCAGATGGAGGATAAAGCGCGTTTTCAGATTCGTCTGTACCCCTTTGACCACTCCGTCGGTAAACTCATCAATTACAGGATTTTCCCGCGTGCAGACCGTAATTACGTTTTTCTCTGTGATAATGATACCGAGCGGCGTCGTGATATAAGTCACATGGCTGCCAGTCGTCTCAATCACCGGCATATCGATAATCACCAATGTACTGTAATCCTCTGTATCAATATGGGAAGATTCCTCCTCGTCCATTGCCGCACGGAAGAAATCTGGCTCAATTTGAAAATCCTCAATCAAACCGCTGATCTCTGCATCCGTCGGAGCAATACAGTTGATCCAACAACCGGGCTCGCATGCCTCCAACTGGGTAATGTGTCCGTCAATCGTCTTGTAGTAGGACAGCATTGCGTTCATCTCCTTTATTATCTTTTCGTATGTCGCCGCATAAAGGGTCCGGTTTCACAATGCCACCTCCCAACGAGCGCCGGAATGCGCAAAAAAATGCGCGCGGGTCCACGCGCGAATATGATAATCATTTATAACAAATTCATTATAGCACAGAAAAAGGAGATTTCAAGGGTGTGAAGCACATTTTGCATATTATTCCCGAAAATTTGCCCTCCAATGCCGTACACAGCCCAATTTGGCCTAAAATCATTCTTTTTTCATCAAACCATGAGAAAAGGCCAACAAAAAGCCCGGAAAAAAATCCGGGCTTTCAAACAATTCAATATGTAAAATTACTTGCGATTGAAAATGGACATAATATCCGTAAAGGTATCATCGTCGTCGATCGGCGCTGGGGCGGGTCTGCGGGATTGGCCCTCTCGGATATCACGCGCCGTATTGGCATAGGCACCTGCCGATGTACTGCTCTTGCGTTCATCCAACATCGCCTCATTGGTTCCGTCATGTGTCGCAAAACCAGTCGCAATGACTGTGACGCTCATCTCATCCTCCATGCTCTCATCGAATGCGGCACCCCAGATGATATTTGCATCCTCGTGCGCCTGAGAGGCGATCATAGAAGAAGCGGTTTCAATTTCGTCCAAGCCAATATCCGGAGAAGAAGTGATGTTTACAATAACGCCCTTGGCGCCATTGATCGCTGTCTCCAACAATGGGCTGGAAATCGCCATATTGGCCGCTGTCTCCGCCTTATCCTTGCCGGAAGCGCGTCCAACGCCCATGTGTGCATAGCCAGCATCCTTCATAATAGCTGTAACATCTGCAAAGTCCAAATTGACAAGGCCGGGAAGCTTGATGAGGTCCGAAATGCTCTGTACACCCTGACGAAGCACATCGTCCGCAATGGAGAACGCATTAACAAGCGTAATCCGCTGCTCGCTCACCAGCTTAAGGCGTTCATTTGGAATGACAACAAGGGAGTCCACATGCTCTCGCAGGGCAGCAATGCCACTTTCTGCCTGTTCCATGCGGCGCCTGCCTTCAAATGCAAAGGGTTTTGTCACAATACCTACGGTCAACACGCCCATGTCACGGGCAACTTCTGCAACAATAGGAGCTGCACCTGTACCGGTACCCCCGCCCATACCTGCGGTGATAAACACCATATCGCTGCCGCGAATTGCCGCTGCAATCGCCTCACGGCTCTCTTCGCCAGCCTTCTGCCCCATCTCAGGCTTGGACCCTGCGCCCTTTCCATGGGTCACCTTTTCACCAATCTGAATTTTTTGAGTCGCCTTGGAACGATAGAGCGCTTGTTTATCGGTGTTGATGGAGATAAATTCCACCCCTTGTACGCCCATCGTAACCATGCGGTCGATCGCGTTTCCGCCACCGCCGCCGACACCAATTACTTTTATCTGTACAATATTGTCAAAATCATTATCAATCTCAAAAGGCATTGCTGCGTCCCCCTTAAACATCCTTTTATTCCATAGCGCCAGACTTTGCCTAGGATATTACTAATTTATCACTTTTGCAAAGTAATTTCAATAACTATTTACATAAGCTTGAAAGTTTCCAAGTATTTCTACCCTATCCAGGCGCCGAAGCACTCTCATTCGAATAGTCCGGTTCGAATGGTACCCTGTTATTTACTGCATCCGATAGGTTTAACGTTCCTTTTTCATTTTCTTTGATTCCACCAGTATCGAGAATTCCTTTTGCGTAATCGAGTTTATAATCTAAATCGGTAGGAAGGCCAAGTTCCATCGTGATACGGCCGTCATACAAAATCGTCAGGTTGTACCGGTCGCTGAGGTCGATCTCTGTGATCTTGTCCAACCCGCTGTCCTCGATGGCCCCACGCAATTCTTGAAAAATCTCCTTCGATTTATGCAGAGTGGATTCTTCTTCACTAACCCCTGTAATCGCTGCCGAAGCGGCTTCCGATGAGCTTGTGGAGGATTCAGCCGAAGCAGAGGCATCGCCTTCTGCTGTGCAAGAGGAAGTATTCTCTTCCACATCATCTGCATAGACAATCGGCTTTCCTACCTCTGCTTTGGCTAGTTCCAGGCCTTTGACCAATGTGATTCCTTCCGGGACGGTATCTGCAAATTCCAGCACCTTTTCACTGCTTCCAAGCAATGCATACCGCCCTTCATAGGCAATCGCTCCACTCGCTGTATCATCTTCCACGTGAATGACAATGGTGGCAGGAAGCTGTCTGGAAACCTTCGCTGATTTAATATAGGGAAGTTCCCTTTCAATGGATGCGCGGGCCTCTTTGGTCTTTGCTAAAAAAAGGTTCTCCCCCCGCACAATTCCACTGATTTGCACGATCTGTTGCGCTGGGTAACGGGATGTTCCCGTCACTTGAATCGTGTCAATTTTAAACAACACGGTTAAGGAAAGTGTAACCGCGGCGACCACGACAAGCAGAAATGTCGCTATGTAAAACAAAATCGCACGCCGGCGCTTTCGACGGCGCCGCAGGGCTGCTCTCTGCTCTGTTCCACGCGGCACTTGCCGCCCATTCGAAAAGCGCGGCGG
>ENA-ORMO01000138-ORMO01000138.1-human-gut-metagenome-genome-assembly--contig:-NODE-138-length-102392-cov-25.126377_pt1 | contig 102392 bp, 100 predicted proteins | sample MGYA00242106_ERZ509001 | MGnify/ENA primary metagenome ERZ509001 (study PRJEB26280, sample SAMEA2338736) | human gut metagenome | biome: human gut; feature: human-associated habitat; material...
ACGTGTATCTCCATGAATTAGACAAATTTATGGAAGAATACGCACAGAAATATAACCGAGGAAAGAAGAAACAAATGAACTCCGACTACAATAAAGTTGTCAAAAAGGCATCCTATTACAGATGTATGGGCAAAAAGAAGTGGGCGGATTTATCTCCAGAAGAACGCTGGGAACGCAATAAGCATTTGAAAACGCTTGAAAAGCAAGCACGACAACTAACTCCTACCGAACCTTTAGATGAGACGTATAAACGGATTCAGTACGCCCGTTACGCTGATGATTTTATTATTGGGGTAATTGGGAGCAAAGCGGACGCAGAACAGATTAAAGCTGATGTCGGCAGATTCCTCAGGGAAGAACTGGATTTGGAAATGTCTGAAACCAAAACGAAGGTTACACATACAGGAGACAGAGCCAGATTTTTAGGCTACGACATTACGGTATCCAGAAGTCAGGATTTAAAGAAATCCGCAGGAGGATACAAAATCAGGAGCAATGCAGGAGTGGTGAAATTACTTGTACCCAGAGAAAAATGGGTGGGAAAGTTACTGGAATATCATGCAATCAAAATCAAGATTAACGAAAATGGAAAAGAAAGATTTGTAGCCCTACACAGGGGAAAACTGGTAAACCAAAGCGATATAGAGATTCTGGCAAGATATAATGCGGAAGTTCGTGGACTTTATAACTACTATGCCATAGCAAATGATTCCTTTAAGATAGGCAGATTCGCCAATCTTATGAAGTACAGTATGTACAAGACATTTGCCTGTAAGTATAAAACAAATGTTCACGAAATCAAGCGCAGATATTGCGTTGGAGGACTGTTTACAATCGCATACGATACCAGAGCAGGAAGGAAAACCACAACCTTTTACAGAGACGGGTTTAAGCGAAAAGAATCAGCTACGAAGTTTGACAATGTGAGCGAACTTCCGCAGTTCTCAAAATACGCTAAAACCAACACTCTGAAACAGAGAGTGGAACGCCATACCTGTGAACTTTGTGGAAAGGATTGCAGAAATCTGGAAATCCATCAAGTAAAGAAACTAAAAGACTTAAAGGGCAATGCGGAGTGGGTACTCCTTATGCGCAAAAGGAGACGGAAAACTCTTGTGGTATGCCCCGAATGTCATAAATTGATTCATTCTTAATACCGCAAATATAATAAGCGGAAAGCCGTATACATCGAAAGGTGTACGTGCGGTTTGGGAGGGAGGGGATGCAAGTCCTGCAAAGGATGTGCTGAACCTTACCTCATGACACCCAGCTCTTTTTGGGCTGCACAGATGAAGTTACTGCTACCTTTATCAGCAACCGCAGCGGCGATGTGACCGTAGGGGTAAGCAGCGAAGCCAAGCAGCTCAATAGCTGGCGGGTATCCGACTATACACCGGAATACCGGCAGACAAAATCTATCGGCAAACGAAAACTCTTAACACCAGATGAAATCTTGCGGCTCCCGCTTGATACTGCTTTGGTTATCCTACGTGGGCAAAAAGTCCTAAAAGTAGAAAAGTACGATTATACCCTGCATCCAGATGCCAAAAAGCTGACACCAAGAAAAGCATCGGAACACATACCTGAATGGCGCAAAAATGGGTCCTCGGAAGAAACAGAGTATCGACCACAGCCCTCACCTGGATCAGCCAAAAGGAAACGCCGTTCATCTTCTGCGTCAATAGCAAAACAAAAACCACATTTTACATCCGAACCCGTTTATCGGGAACCTACTCCCGATGATTTTATGGAGGATTTCCTTCAGGAAAATTTTATAGAAGATTCCCCCGACTCTGGCATGGTTCCTTTAGATAAAGATTCCATCATGTCATAACACATTTTGAAAGGAGATAACATTTATGGCAAACGAAACAATGAACCTGAACACCCCTATTTTAACCCTTGACTCCGATACTGTATTAGAAACTGCTCAATCAAAAGCGGATTTAATCTGGCATGACATCCAAAATGCCTATCGTACCCGGAAAATTCTCACCGGCATTCTGGGAGGTATTGAAAAGACCGAAGCCGGCAGCTTAATAGCAATTATTTACTATAAAGATTATCGGGCAGTCATCCCTATCTCGGAAATGATGATCAATCTGATCCAGGATGAAACTCATGATTATGGAGATCTCTCTCTTAGACAGAACAAAGTCCTTAACAATATGCTTGGTTGTGAAATCGACTTTGTAATCAAAGGTCTGGATACCAAATCCAGAAGCATCGTTGCCAGCCGGAAAGATGCTATGCTGAAGAAACGCCAGATTTTCTATTTTGATCAGGACTCTTCCGGACAGACTAAAATCCACGAAGACCGTATTGTGCAGGCCAGGGTCATTGCCGTTGCTGAAAAAGTAGTCCGGGCAGAAATCTTTGGTGTAGAAACTTCCATCCTTGCAAGAGATCTGTCTTTTGACTGGCTGGGTGATGCCAGGGAACGATTCCAGGTAGGGGAACATATTCTGGTCCGGATCTTAACTATCCAGGGAGATTCCCCTGAAACGCTCTCCATTCATGCAGATGTAAAAAGCGTGGAAGGCAACACCAGCAAAGAAAATCTGAAAAATTGTCGGGTACAGGGAAAATATGCCGGAACGGTGGAAGACATCCACAAAGGAACTGTTTTTGTCCGGTTAGAATTGGGCGTCAACGCCATTGCTCACAGTTGCTACGACAGCCGCACCGTTGGGAAGAAAGATAAGGTGTCCTTTGTTGTGACACATATTGATGAAGAACGGAATGTTGCAGTGGGAATCATCACCCGGATTATTAAACAGAATTTATAAAACAGACATACTCCCTCTCAATAAATAAGAACATCGTACTCCAGAAACGAGTTATCAAAGACTTTTAAGCTAAAATATAGCACAAACGCATAGACATACCCCCCTCCCCATGATATAATAAAAACAAATTTGGGAAGGGGATGGTATTGTGGCTGGCTTTTGGGAATTTTTATCAACTCTTGTTAGTTCAAAAAAGGACAAGGATAACAGTTCAGTCGTTGTAAAGAATTATATTAGCGGTAATAACAATCAAAAGAATAGCACTTTCAGTAAAGGGGATGGTAGAAAGGGTACTGCAACAGACAAATCTTCTAAACCTTCGCAATCATCCCATAACACAACGAAAAACATATCCTCCATCGCTCAGGTGAGTTTGCAAAGTATACGTCTCTATTCCACAGGTTCGAAAGGAAAGGTATATACAGATAGATTTTATAAATCAATCAATCACAATTTTGGCATCGAAGTGGTTTTAAAGAATATGTCCAACAAAACCCAGACTATTCATCTGGGTCATTGCATTTATGACGAGAACGGTAATGTCGTGTTCAAAGGAAATTTCTCTCCTGAAATCAAACCACATTCTACTTTGAAACATCAAATTTTTGTCAATGCACAGGCTTTTTCTAAAATGAAAAGTGGAAAATATAAGTCACAGTTTTGGATTAATGATGTAAAAGTTCAAAAAGCCTTTTTTACGGTTGCTTATAAATAGCGATTTGAGATGAAAGGAGAATTTCGATGCAAATACCTTTAAATGTACCATTACAGCCTAAGCGTCCTCCGCTTGAGTTATGCAAGATTAGCCTATATTCTACTGGAGCGAGGGGAAAAGTCTTTACTAATCATTTCTATAAAGCTTTGAACCACAATTTTGGTGTCGAAATGGTTATAAGAAATAATACATCAGTGGTTCAATCTGTTAAAATTGGCGGATGTATATATGATGTTCAGGGAAATACTATTACTAAATGGGGCACAACTAAACAAATCAATGCCCATAGTTCATTTACTCAAGATTTTTATGTACGTGAAAAATCCTTCTCTCAACTGAAAGAAGGAAAGTATAAAATACAGTTTTGGATCAATAATAAAAAGGTGCAAAAAGACTTTTTTACGATTACATACAAATAACTGGAAACCTTTAAGAGACAGGGGGCGGGAAAACGCAGGTAGTTTTTCTGCCTCTGTCTTTATGTCAATGGATGATTTTAGAGCTGAATTAAAAATATATAGACTATTATAACAATAAACGTACTAAAAGAAGGTAAGTGCAAAATATTGCTACGTTACTCCATAAATTACGCTTGCACTAAAAATAATAGATGCAAGCGTTTTACACTATTTTTAGTTTTGACATTTAGCTTTCACAGTATTGTCCCATGGATTGAAAAACTCTAATCTATCAAAAAACGCATGTGAATTATAGTGAATTACTTCAACACGCAAAGGGCTAGGGTAATTTTAAGTTTTACCGCAGTATTATTCGACACTTACAATCTGCTCTTTCTCTTGATCAGTCAAACAAATTTTATTATTTGCATGCCCCCGACCTCAATATCATTTTTTATATTTTCATCATGAGTTACAAGAATAAGTATTCTTTTTGATATATAATACTTCTTTATAAATTCCCAAAAAATATATTTAGTGTTCACATCTAAAAAATTTGTTGGTTCATCTAATATAATTACTGAACGTTCCTGTATTGCAACCCTTAAAAAAGAAACTATCTGCTTCTGCCCCCCTGAAAGATTTGCACCATTATGCAGTATGGGATATTGTAAATCAAAATCAAACCGTTCCAATAAAGTATACAAATTTAGCTCTTGTAATTTTTTCTTTATATCTATAGGTTTCTTTTGTCCAACTATTAAGTTTTCCTCTAAGGATCCCTCAAATAATCCTGCTTCTTGAGACATATACGAAATACTATTTCTTAGTTGCGTTTTTTCGCATTCTCTTATATCAACTTTATCTATAGTTATATTTCCTTCATCTATTTCATACAGGCCCAATATAAGCGAAATCAATGTAGTTTTTCCTGTCCCATTATTTCCAACTAATAAGGTAGGTTTATCCTTAGTTATTTCGCAACAAAAATCATTCAATATAAAATTTTCATTATTCTTTATATATCTAAAGAAAACATTTTCAAATACAATTCTATTTATTATATTATCTGTTTTAATTATACCGTTACTCTCATTTTCCAATCCTAAGAATTCTTGTATTCTTTTTATACTTACGAGAACCGGATTTAGTAATACTCCAAATCCCGTTAAGGATAAGATATTACCAAAAACTTTTGAACTGTAACCAATATATGTAATATAAATTCCTATTGATATTTGACCTTCATATATTAAGTACCCAGCAAATGCTAAGATGATTAAATTATGCAATCCGCTAATAAGCTGTATTGATTCTCCATATATAGTGATCCATTTTGCTTGTTGATTTTGCTTATTTAAGAGTTTTTTCATGCTATCTAAAATCTTATCTTCTTGCAATCTATAGATATCAAATATTTTTATATGCTTGATACTATCTATCATATTTACGATAATACTTGAATTTTTCGCAGTATGTTCTGCAACTTCTTCTGTACTTTTAGCCATTCTTTTAGAATTATAATTCATCATAATGAACAGAATTGGCAAAAATGCAAATGTTACAGTTGCCAACCTAAAATCAATCAAGAAAATAGCAAAAAATGACAAAGCAAAATCTATTCCTCCTAAAAGTAAAGAAACTATATTAGATGAAAACAGTGTTCTAATATTTTCGCATTCACTTATTCTTGAAAAAATATACCCTTTATTTGTACTATTAACATAATTCATTGGCAGGAACATTGTCTTACACGATAACTCCACTTTAATACTATTAACAACGCTATTTCCAACCTCAGCTACTTTTCTTTTAGCATTAACTGATAGTACTACTTTTATAACATTAATAACAAATATTAAACAAAGACACTCTATAAAAATATTTGTTTCTTCACCTTTTGTTAACACATCAATACATTTCCCGTTCAAAGCGGGTAATGGTAGCGTTAAAATGGATAAGAGAATGATTTCTAATATACATCTCAAACATTTCATTTTATATGGTCTTAAATATGGCAATAAAAAAAACATTTTTCTATACTTTGATTTATTTCTTAAAACCAACTCTATTTCCTCCAATTTAATACTTATAATAATTGGTTACAAAATTTTTATTCCTATATAGTATTATATTTATTAAATTAATGATTACGCCACATATAAGAACTATTACCAGGTTAAAATTGATCTTACTTGTAAATTCGTTAAAAATATATGCTAATATGACAATTCCATAGAGCGTTAATTGTAAAAAGCTATTAGCAAATGAAATTTTAAACTGAAAAAAATAAAATGAAATTATACTTCCTACTAACCAATAAGACATTATATTATCAATAATATATGTGCCAGAATTTGGTAGCAAAATATAATATGTTAAATTAAACAGCAAATCTAATATTAAAATAGTTATATTTTTTTGTAAAATCAGAAAATACCTTTTTTTAGGGAATAAGGTATAAAAACAGGCTATATTATTAACCAATGAACTATGCAATGATAAAACTATGCAATAAAAATAGATTAATCCTTGTACATAATATAGGAGATTAGCAATGTCTTGTATAAAACAAAAAATTGCCATTATAAAATACAAGAAAATATACTTCAAGCAATATCTGATATCATTCCATACCAACCATTTCATTCTATCTCACTCATTTCGTATGATTTCCTAATATATTTAAAAGTAACTATCAATACCAAAATATCTATTATCCCTAATACCAGGCACGTACTTATGCTAAATTCGAAAAGCACAGAACTTTTATCATAAAGATATTGATTTCTTGACACTAGTATTATTAACAAGGCAATGATAATATAATATTTACTAACTGCCTTCATACAAATTGTTGTATCTTGGTATTTGAAAAAAAAGTGCATCCAACTTATATGATATATGCTACATATAATCATTACCAAAAAACAGAGTCCTATTATCAGTCTAAGCTTATCACCAATTCCCGGAAACTCTTCTACACCAACCATAAAACATCCTATCCCCCAAATTAAACAAGCTCCCATTATCACTAAATAGAAAAACAAATTTTTTTCATCTGGATAAAGGTTCTTTTGCGGGAATGTCTTATAAAAACTTGGTAATCCCATTAAAGCATTTTCCTTACATACATCTCTTTCAATTCTAATTATAAATAGAATTACTATCCAACCTGCAATTGGATATACAAAAAAAGTTGCTAATGCAATTATTATATAATAAAGAATCAATATTTTTTTGACAGATTTAAAATCGATTAATAATAAATGTTTCAAACTTTCTCTCCCTCCAATACTCCATTTTTTATTGTTATTACCACCGGATTTTTTTTCATAATTTCTTGATTATTATGAGATGATATAATTGCTAACGTATTATTTTCCTTACATAGCTTATCAATTTGCTCAAAACAATAATATATTGATTCTTCATCCAAATTATTACAAATCTCATCTGCTATTATAATATCTGGAAAATATGACATTTCTAATGCTATAAGTACCTTCTTTTTCATCCCATCTGACATTTGTCCTAATTTTTGATCCATGTTATCAATATTAAACTCATGGATATGCTTTTCAAACAATTTCACATCAAATCTTTTGTACATATCCTTATACATTTTACTTAAAAAGCGTGGTGTGATATGTGATGGAAGTCCTACATAGTTGGGAATAAAAGCCATTCGATTTTTTATCCAGCTTTCGTTACCTTTTAGTTGCTTCCCCCAATATAAAATTTCCCCTGAATCAGGAAAAATAAAATTAACAATTATATTTAACAACGTAGTTTTACCCGCACCATTTTCCCCTTCAAGATAATACCATCTTCCTCCTTTAAAACTGATTTCAATATCTTTCAAGGCAAAACTTCCATATGTTTTGTTAATATTTTTTAGTTCTAAATAAATATTTAGCATATATTCTCCTACTATTTTTTATTGATACAATTGTACTTATTCCCATATCGAATTTTATAGGCTTTACAATTTATACACATAAGTCGCTCAGCACAGTCTTTACATTCTTTATCTTCTTCGTTGCTCATACTCCAATATTTTTTATGCTTTCCAACATGATAAACCATATACAATCCATCTTCTATACTACCTAAACAATATTCCTTTTTAGCTAAACCAATACAAGGATATATTTTTCCATCTACATCTATAAATGGCCCTTTTCTAAAACAGAAATTTGCATGCTCTGCACGTTCGTAATTTTCCAACTCTATTACAGAATTTCCAACCTTGGTCTTGATCAAATTATCATCAAATACTGAATACTCCGAAACTGGAAATAAATATTTTTGCTGCACGCGCCCCTGTTTCATTAAGTTTTCTAAGAAGGTACTCTTTAATTCCCTTTGATTATATTTATTAACTACAAATTCAATGTGAAACTTCAATCCGTACTTAATTAGCAAATTAATTTTTTCCTTAATCGATTTTGCATACTCATTATCTTGACACACATATTTCTCATTATTTTCTTCAAATGTATGCACCGTAGCAATTATATACACGTTATATTTTGCTAATTTAACAACATCTTTCTCATTCAACAAGGTACAATTCGTATATATAAGAAACTGTACTTCTTTTCCCAAAAATTTATTCAAAACAGTGTATAATTCTTCTTTATTCAGAAAAGGCTCTCCACCAATTAACTCAATACGTCGTACCCCCAATTTCAAAGATTGATTTACTATATCTTCCAAATATGGGTTTGTACTATCCGCAGGAGATTTAAAGCACATGCAAGGTGCAATTAATTCATTTTTTTCTATTCTACAATATTTACAATTGAGATTGCACTGAGTATTAAGTCTTATCATAACGCTATAAATCTCAAATTTTTTCATTCTCTCATCAGAATCCTTGAAAAAACTCTTATTTATAGTTGGAATATAAACATTATTTTTCTCATCAAATATTCCGATATGATTATCCACTAAAAAAGTTTTGACCTCATCAACAAGCCGATTATCAAATTGTTTTTTTATCTCTTGGGTAGACTCCCTATCTACTAACATCCTAACGATGTCTTTATATTCATTATCAAAATAGTATGTCTTCCCATCTAGTAACGAATGACAGACATCTCTTTGGGTTCCTTTTATGATTTTCATGTTAGGATTTAAAATAAAAAACATAGCTTCTCCCTCCCCTATAATAAATCAATACCATTTTCACGTGCCGTATAATATATAGAAAATATTTTGGCTATATTTTTTTTCATTTTACTGCACATTACATCATTCAGTTTGAATTGTCCATCTCCATTAGAGCATTGTGAATAACATTGATTACACAAATTTGATATATGACAGGTTTTACAATTTTTATTTCGCATATCAACAAATTCTTCAAGATATTTTTTTACAGCATAAAAATCAATTCCTGTATCTACATCACCTATTGAAGATTGATAATCAATTTTTTCACAAATATAAAACTTTCCTTCACAGGATACTGCCAATTTTTCTCCCGGAATACACGTTCCCCATAAAATATTATTAGAAAACTGAATATTAAAAGCCGGTATAAGAACATTTTGTTTATATAAGATTTCTGCTATTGGATTCTTAACCTTGCCCTCGGCATATTGATCTACCAATTTATTAATTTCCATATTTAATAGTTTTTCAGAACATTGTCCTATATAATAGTTGGTATCAATTCCTCTCACCTTACTCATCCTGGAAAAATGAGCATATAACTTAGGCTGCGTCTCCGCTTCTTTAACTAATCTTTCAATAGAAACTTCATTATCATAAGTCATAACAAATTGGTATGGAAGTATTGTTTCATCTTTGTTTTTTCTTTTATTAAACTCAGCTTCCAAAACAGATACATTATTCATAATATCGTCATAAGTATCTTTACCAGATACGTATACTCTATTTCTATTATGATTTTCTTTATACCCGTCTATGCTAATATTAATAAAAAAATTATGATCTAATAGGAACGATATTTTTTTTAAGTCCAACAAACTACCATTTGTTGTTATTGTATACATTAAATTATTAAATTCTCTGCGATAAACGCTTTCCACATACTCAACAACTCTTACAATCAATCCCCAATTTGTAAGTGCCTCACCACCATAGAAGCCAATGCACGGCATTAATGTTGGATTGTATTGAATGCTTTCCCTATTGAAACTCATATAATAATCTATAGCTTTTTTTGCAACTTCCCACTCCATCGTTCGATAGCTATGGCTTCTGGAATATGAATACATTTCTGAATAAATACAGTACTTACATCTAAAATTACATTGCTCAGTAATCATTAATGTTAATTGTCTTATACCATTTTCCATAACATGGTTTTTACAGTTATCAATCAACTGTCTTTGCTGACTCTCCAAATGCACATCCTGAAATAGGGGAATTCGGGGATGATCTTCTTGTATCCTTTGAATTATTTTATCATTTATTAATATAGCGTCCTTAACATCTGTATCTTTAATTCCATATTTATTAGCTGGCAAAACCATTCTAGTACTATTATCATAAATATAATTATTATTATTTTTTGAAGAAAAAAATATTGGATAAATCATGTTTTTATTCTCCTTCCTATTGCCAAAAAACCACTGTACGAAATTTCGGATATCGTACAGTGGTCATCTGGACTAGCAGTAAACTTAACTGTCAAAATCTACGTTAACTGATGTTGATATACCAATTGCATCCATAACAATTAAACCTGTATCAGTAACGCATGTTAATGTACAACCGCCTCCACAAAGAATCCAGCACTGAACACCACGTGCTTCTGCTCCGTATTCACCCATACTTCTCCCTCCTTTCCTTTATATTTATTTAACATTAATTCTTGTTAAATACTTTTTAATTTTTGATTATCTGATTTATTATCTAAAAGTATAATTACTTTTTCTGATTTTGTACGCTTTTTGGTATAAATCAACATTTTTCTTTCCTGTTTGGATAAAACTAAATTTCATCTAATTCAGGGGCTCTTATTATATCTAACAATTCTAATCTTTTTTCCCATAGTAGCAAATAGCACTCTCTATTATCTCGAATTACTTGAATATCCATTTTTTCTTTGTTTTCCAGGTCAAACTGCTCCAATTTAATAATAATTTCTTCTGCAGCTTTTTTTCCTATTTTTCTAATTTTAATTAATTCATCCATACTATCATAAGACATTCGTAAGTCTTCTATATATATCACTCTATTTCTTCTCAAGCAATTATTAATCTCCGTTGGTAACAATAAATATTCTATCGGAATCTTTTGTATATTTTTCAATTCAATCAAATTACTCCAAAAAACATTGTATAAAGCAATACATGCTGAGCTCTTCTCTAATAGTAAATACTGTTTTTTAATGATTAGCCCCATCATTTTTCGCCATGTAATAAGATGTTTTCTATAATATGCACCTTCTGAAGGATGTATTGTTTTGATATATGCCTCACAAAAACACTTCTCAAATTGTTCTTTATTTATATCTGTGATTTCCTTTTTATAATCCATTTTTCGACCTTTCACCTTTAATACAAACATTTCACCATTTTTCAGCTTCTATTAATTCTAATATCTCAATTATTAAAGCATATCCTCTATAAAATCCATATATTTTGCTTATATTGACATTTTTCCTTTCTAGTTGGACTTTCTATTCTAAATCATGGCATGCATTTGTATAGAATCTAGCACACTTCTACGATTTACAGGGAAATCTACCCATGTTAGAATGATACTGTCAAAATTATATGTAGCGAAAACGCAGCTTTCCAGGGAATGCCTCTTCTCTGGTGCAAGCTGCGTTTTTTAGTGCATGGAAAGGAATATCATAACTAAATATGAAATAAGTGTTCCTCCGTATTGACCAGACTGAAGCTTTTATGAGACAGGAAAACTATAAGTCAGAAGGAAGTTCATATTCTGGTCCGGATCTTAACTATCCAGGGAGATTCCCCAGAAACGCTCTCCATCCATGCAGATATAAAAAGCGTGGAAGGCAACACCAGCAAAGAAAATCTAAAAAATTGTCGGGTACAGGGAAAATATGCCGGAACAGTGGAAGACATCCACAAAGGAACTGATTTTGTCCGGTTAGAATTGGGCGTCAACGCCATTGCTCACAGTTGCTACGACAGCCGCACCGTTGGGAAGAAAGATAAGGTGTCCTTTGTTGTGACACATATTGATGAAGAACGGAATGTTGCAGTGGGAATTATCACCCGGATTATTAAACAGAATATCTAGTAGACGCCCTGAAAGGTGGAAGTGAGACCTATCTATGACTTCCACCTTTTTCCTCTAATTTTTCTTCATCTACAACAATCACTATTTTCAATAACAAATGTATATTACGGTACTGTGTTAATAAATTTCTAATATACGAAAGGACATATTATTCAAAATATACTGAACTAATTCATGTTCTATGAATTAGCACATTTCTATAACCTGATCACAAATATCCAATAGTTTTGGCCTATGTGTAATGATAACACAGGTTCTTCCCTTCATATATTTACAAATCATTTCAAGCATTAGTTCTTCACTTTCTAAATCCAATGCAGATGTCGGCTCATCTAAAATAAACATTTTTTTATCTTCTAATATCAGCCTAATAAATGCTAATTTCTGCGCCTCCCCACCTGAAATTGATGAAGCATTTCCCCCAATTTCACTCTCCATTCCTTCTGGAAACTTATCTATTTCAAAGTGTAATTCTCTAAGCATTCTTTTTGCTATTGGCAAATTATTTTCGTTTATCCCTAAAATTTCATTAATTTTCCCTCTAGGTAGATATGTTTCCTGCGTCATTATTCCTATTTGGCTCCATAAAAATTGTGTGTTAAATTTACTTATGTCGATTCCATCTAACAATATTCTACCTTTTGATGGTATACACAATTTACTGAGTAAACGTAATATTGTGGTTTTACCTACACCGTTTTCCCCCACAATTCCCACAATCTTTCCTGCTGATATGTTTAGATCAATTCCCTCCAACACATATCGACTTTTCTCAACATATCTAAAATACATATTTTCAAATCTGATATTACCTACGATATTTTTTTCCATACTTCCATTTTTTATTTCATCAGCAGTTTCTAAAACATCTAAAATCTTATCTAATATTGGATACACATTTTTTAGTGATATATATGTGTTTGCCAAACTAATTATGGGATTATATAAACGCTGCACATACATAGTCAAACTAAACAATATACCTATTGACATCTTTCCTTCAAACACTTGATATGAGCCTATTAACAGTACAAAGAATATCCCTATTGTGCTAAAAAACATAGAGATATTTTGCACTTTTGCCATAAGTTTCGATTGTTCAATAAGCCGATATTTATAAGAATTTGCCATTGAACCAAATTTATCTTCCACATCATTTGCTTGTCCAATCATTTGTATAGTAGGCACATGATTAATAATGTCATTTATATATGCCGCAAAATCACCCTGCCATGCTCTTAATTTTCCCATGAATACTTTCACTATACGTCCATATTTCTTTTGAATCAGTGAAAAAACAATTGCTAAAATAATTAAAACACTTCCTATAATCCAATCTATACTCAGAAGATATACGCTAACTCCTATAGCTACACATAAATTCACTATAACATCACTTATCATTGTAGTTAATAAGCTCTCTACTTTTCCAACATCTTGTTGAATAACTTCTATAACATCTCCAGCCTTATGCTGACTCCAAAAATGATAATTTACAGACATTAATTTATTTATCAATTTTTCTCTAACATCGAAAACAATTTTTTGTGATAGTTTTGTAAAATTCACCTTCTGTAGATAATAAAATATAATCATCATGCAGCCTACTACTAAGAATAAAAATGAATATCCGACAATATTATAAATATTTTTCTTGGCAATACCTCTATCAATAATTAAACTTAATATACTTGGATAAATCAGCGCCATAATTGTATATATAGCAGAACAAAACATACAAATAACGTATCTATTTCTATAAGTTTTCAAAGAAATTTTCATTATTTTTTTTAATTTTATAAATCTATTCATCCGCTTCCATCTCTTAATATCTTATTCTAAAAAACGGGAGGTGCAGCATATCCCTGCACCTCCAAAAGTCAAGAAACATCTATGCTTTGATGATAGTATCAATACAACTATTATTATCTATCTGACCAAACGCAAATATCTAAAATAGTATCACATCTTGCACAACTATCATCTGGCTCATCACACCATGTACAGATATCCCCACATCTTGTTGCCATCTCTTTTGCGGATAATAACTCATTCACTGGCTTAAACATATTACTACCTCCTTCATTTATTTTTATATTATAATATATATGGTGACATGTTAACGACTAAATATTTTAGTTCTTTCTTCCTCAGATAATCGCAAAAATAAACGCACCAATTCCTCATTTATTATTTTTGTATGTTTGCACACCCTTGGATGCGTCTTGTTCACACATCCTGTTTGATAATAGTTTTCATTTGGGCAATTACCTAAACACAGATTTTTGCACCAGCAGTCCACGCACTGTTTATGGTTTTGAATATTTATTTTATCCAAAAAAGCATTTCGATTCTTAACGCCTTCTTCAACATTCCCCATTTTAAACTCTTCAATCCCTACAAATCTTTGGCATGGATATAAATTTCCATGTATGTCAACTGCATACATATTTCTACCTACTCCGCATACTAAATTTTTCACACCGCCAAGATAAATCTTTTTCAATCCGGACATAACAAATTTCATCTTTTGTGCTATATCTACTTTACCTTCTCTTACAAGATTTTCAAATTCCTTAATCATCATTATGTATTCATTTGTTAAAATTTCATAATCCGAATCGCTTAACAGATTATCTGCAGGTGCAAACATTATATTACGGAATTTCAATTCCAATAAATGATAAAAGTTCTCTACAATATTTAACCCCTGCGGACTTATTGTTGCTCTACAACTTACCTTTTCATCATCTCGCAGTTCTTTGGTATGATTCAATACATCTGCATAAGATCCTCTTTTATCTGCATAAAACCTATTTGCATTTTGAACACGCTCTATACCGTCAAAGCTTATTTGGGTATTAATTTTATTCTCCAAAATAAATTTCCGTTTTTCTTCATCTATAAGTGTTCCATTAGTTGTCATACTTAGGAAAAATCGCTTATCTGTAGTATTCTCAATCTTCCTCACATAATCTGTAACTTTTTTAATAAGCTCAAAATTAATAAGAGGTTCTCCTCCAAAAAAAGTAACATATAAATCATTCTGTGCCGACTGTTCTACGAAATAATCAATTGCTCTTTTGGCAGTAGTAAAATCCATATAACCTTCATCATGATATGAGCCGCCATCACCATAACAATATGTACATCTTAAATTGCATCCCTGCGCCACAAATAGAGTCATATTACTAAAAGCACTTGGTATTTCTTTTTGATACTGTTCTTCAATTATCTCGTCATTTTCATCTGTCTGATAGAAAGCATATCTTTTCATTCCGTCTAACAGTTCATCAAATTCCTCTCTTGACATTATATCCGCAACCGCCCTATATGCTTCCTCTTCGGTTTTATTTTCCTGCTGTATTACAGCAAATGCTTTATCATCTATCTCAAATATTCCATTTGAATTATTTGCAAAAACAAATTTCCGATTATTTTCTTCAAAAATTTTATATGGATAAAATTTAATCATTGTAATACTCCTTTTTACAGGGCACTCCTTCTTTTAAGAAATGCCCCTTTTGTTTAATCGTCGCTACCGGTGCACTGATCAAAGAACATATCGCACTTTGCACAATTATCTTCCGGCTCATCACAGAACCAACAGAAACTTGTTGGTACAACTGTCATGTCCTGTACTTTATTAATTGCCTTGAACATATACATTTCTCCTTTCTTTGTACTCACCATACATATTACATTATTTGTTTTACCACACACATTACGACTTTTTAATATTTTTTGCGTAAAATGCACTTTTTTGGGTATAGTTAGCTCCTTTGTTGATTGCCTGCTTAAGATTATGTTGAAATATATAATATGTCATTAATAAATAAAGCAGAAAAAATATTGCAACAACTACATTCCCTAATAGTCCAGTTACAATGCTCTCTCCTATTGAAATGTACGGAAAATACTCTTCGTAGTCAGACCACACCATATATATGTTAATCATATTCCCAACAAAACAAGCTATAACAAAAGGCACACCAAACCATACATACATTTGTTGTCGTATATAATGTACAATTTTTTCTACAGATACTCCTATTTTTGAAATAACTATAAACCGCCAACTATGTTCCAATGAATCGGTCAATTGCTGTAACGACAATATCGCCAGACTTAAAAGTAGCAGTAATAACCCTATATATGTCGCACCTAAACGCAACATTAAAGAATTTGAAATTCCCTCATTTATCTGTAAGGCTTGGAGTCTCACATAATATAAATCCACATTGTAGGAATTCTTCACATTTAAGGTTTGGGTTACTTCTTTTTCGATTTCTTTTGCTAAATTAACTGGTATCTTTTCTTTTGTGTTGGCCGCATAATATACAGTAGCTCTTGTTAATTTATTACATATATGATCCGGTACTATATATGATGCTTCCAATCCACTGGTAAAAATGCCCATTCCAACATTATATTGATAATCACTTTTTTTATAAAGTTCTTCCTCTCCCACTGTTAATGTTGAATCACTTTTACTACTTTCTCTAATTTCTTCCTCTAAAACAGAAGGAGCCCATGCTATTGCATACTCGTTATCCTGTAAATTAATCTCTTCTGTTTTGTTCATTCTAAGTAATTGATTATACTCACTGACTGGTATAATCAAATTGGGTTTATCTTTGTTTGCATTCTTATAAAAATCCTCTATTTGAGGATAATAGCAACTAACTTTAGCTTCCCCTGTTATTTCACATCCCTTCATAGTCAAATATTTTCTGATTTCTTCTGTATTAAGTTCTATATTGTTTAAATCCTCTATTTTATCAACTACGTTATATCTAGAAAAAATTTGCACATCATAAATAGATCTCTCCTCAAGATAACCATTCATTCGTGCTACATTTATAGGAATCCATCCAACTACAACAAATATAAGGCTCAGTACTATAGTAAGAATTGACATTGTTTTACAATTAATTTGTAGCTTATCTTTAATTTGGCCATATACAAACAAATTGTCCATTTTAAATTTCTGGTGTCGGTCCCCTAATACTAATACAAACTCTCCAATCCCACCCCAAAATATAATTATGCTACAAACGCCTACCAACGCAGCCATTAAAGGAGGCATAGTATAATAAAACATCCCCAAAAGTCCCAATCCGACTGCATATTCAAGCATAGATTCATTTGCCAGTAACAAAATTGCCAATACAACACTCATAAATGCAATAGATATTGCCCATCTTACCTTGATTTTCCGTCTTTTTCTAATCATATATACTAAACACATATTCATTATTACATTTATCATTGAAATAATGATTGTTATAAGTAATAGTACCTTCGCTCCATCTAATAAAACTTGTTGTATTTTATAATATGCTGTACTAAATATCAGAAATATCATAAAAGACATTATTAATAACGCTTTTATCCATTTAGAAAGATATGTTCCCAATTTGAATTCTTCATATTTATGTGCTGCCAATAATAATTTTGCAATAGTTGTTTTACTAATTTTATATCCATTATAAAATCCCACTATAATAAACAATACACAAAAATAACAAAGTGTATATAAACATACATCTCCATAAATAAAGATTGCGCTTTCATAATCTACTTCGAATGCCGCAACTGATATTTGTGCAATAATTTTTGCTATAACTGTTCCTCCTAATATACCCGTAACGATTGAAAACAGCCCTAATAAAAATGTTTCCATAAATAAAGTCAGTGCAATTTGGTAATTCGGCACTCCAATTAGCATTTCTAATGCAAATTCCCGTTGCTTTCTTCTAAGAATGTAGCTATTGATATAGCAAATTAAAAAAATAGTTACTATTCCAATCAAAGGAAACATCAAACGCATTTTCTCGCTAAAATATCCAAAATTCATCTGTATAGGAAGTTGTTTTACAAATTTTTGACTCGTAATTGCTAAAAATCCATAAAAAAGGGAAACAGACAATGTTACCGTCAAAATATATATAAGATAATCCTTAATATTTTTCTTAACATTTCTTAAAGCTAATTTTATCAACAAGACTAATACCTCCCTAAATGCTAAATCAATTTTAAAATTGATTCACTAAACTGATGTTTTGATACCCCTTTGTTAAAAATCTCATTGCAAATCAGTCCATCTTTAAGAAGAAGTATCCGTGATGCATAGCTTGCTGCTAATACATCGTGGGTAACCATGATAATAGTAACACCTCTTTTCTCATTCATTTTTTTCAACGTATCCAATAGAACCATAGATGAATTACTATCTAATGCTCCAGTTGGTTCGTCTGCCAGTACTATCTGTGGATTATTAATCATTGCTCTTGCACAAGCAGCCCTCTGACGCTGTCCTCCTGAAACTTCATGTGGATATTTTAACATTATGTCCATAATACCCAATTCATCGGCTACTTCTATCACCTTATTTTTAATATCTTTATGATTCATCTTACTTATAGCCAAAGGAAAAGCTATGTTTTCGTAAATACTTAAAGTATCTAGTAAATTATAATCTTGAAAAACAAAACCTAAATTGTTTCTTCGAAACCTTGCTAATTCCCGTTCTTTCTTATTGGTTATAACTTCTCCTCTCAAGAATATTTCGCCACTTGTCACTTTATCTATTGTCGCAATACAATTCAATAGGGTGGTCTTCCCCGATCCCGAAGTTCCCATTATCCCTAAAAACTCTCCTTCTCGAACGTTAAAAGATACCCCCCTTAACGCCTTTGTTTCACTTTCTCCATCTCCATATATCTTTTCAACATTTTTTATATTCAACAACATATTATCCACTTTTTACTTCCTCCTTTTACAGCATTTCATTCCAAACGCAAATATCCAATACAGCATAATAAGTTATTCACATATATCACAAAGTATATCTCAAAATAAGCACGGATTATCTTTTGTTCCAGGATAATAATTAATTGCTCTAAACATAGTACGCTCCTCCTCTTAGTCAATTTATTATATAACAATATACTGGTTCTACGCTCTTGAACAACATTTCTTGCTTTTATTGCACTTTTTAATGCCTACTTGGTCATTTATGCTTAATGACATGAACTTGGCACACTTCTGCGATTTACAGGGAAATCTACCCATGTTAGAATGATACTGTCAAAATTATATGTAGCGAAAACGCAGCTTTCTAGGGAATGCCTCTTCTCTGGTGCAAGCTGCGTTTTTTAGTGCATGGAAAGGAGTATCACAACTAAATATGGAATAAGCGTTCCTCCGTATTGACCGGACTGAAGCTTTTATGAGGCAGGAAAACTATAAGCCAGGGCAAAGTGAAAGATCTCACTTTGCCCTCTTTTTATGAAGGAGGTTCATTTACTTGAAAAACCATGTACACAAAGAAGCCCCACCGGGCATGAAACATCATCGGAACTATGGAAAATATCTCTATACTGCCTTCCTTGTCTTCACTCTGATTGCCTGTAATGTACAACCAGTTATGGCTGCTACCATCTGGGACAAAGCTTCAGAAATCATGAAAGACGTATATAACCAGATTATCCTGATTTCCACCATTGCGGCTGTTGTAACTGCATCGGTTGCTTTGCTTTTGATGAATTTTTCCAAATCCGGAAAAACCGTGGATGAATCCAGGGCATGGCTCAAACGAATCATCATTACATGGGCGATTCTCAATGGTCTGGGATTTATCATGGCTTACATCACTCCGTTCTTTGCCGGCGGGCAGTGGAATGGATAATGCAGATAAGGAGGTGGCTCTGTCATGGGAATACTTGACGGAATTGTAGAATGGATTGCCGAACAGGTCATGAACATTCTGGATTTAATTACTACTTCTGTTCTGGGGGCACTGGGATGTTCCATGGATACTTTTCTCCGGTATTTTCCAGCAGCGGAAACAATGTACCAGATTTTTCTGGCACTGGCTATCGGACTTATCCTTTTAAACTGGGTTTGGCAGCTTTTTAAGAATTATTTTATGGGGACAGGAATTGATGCTGAAGATCCAATCAAATTATCACTGCGGACATTTATGTTCCTTTTCCTGACATTTTATTCCAAAGACATCGTGGATCTTCTATTGAATATTGCAGGAACCCCGTATAGCTGGATTCTGACTGAAGATCTTCCACCACTGGAATTTGCCAAATTCAACTCTGTGATCACAGTAATCCTGGGGGTATGTGCCAACGGTGCTGTTGCCATTGTTGCCCTCATACTGGTACTGATCCTTGCCTGGAATTACATCAAGCTGCTTTTTGAAGCTGCGGAACGTTATATACTGCTTGGAGTTCTGGTCTACACCGCACCTGTTGCGTTTTCCACGGGTGCTTCCCAGGCTACCGGAAATGTTTTTAAGAGCTGGTGCCGTATGCTCGGCGGACAGTTCTTTTTGCTTTTAATGAACGCCTGGTGTTTGCGGCTGTTTACTTCCATGGTCGGAACATTCCTTGCAAACCCTTTATCACTCTAGGAAGGAGGAGATTATGAAACATAAGAAAACACTGCTCTGCAGCCTGCTATTGATTTCTTGTCTGATTCTTGTAACTTCCATGCCGGTCTTTGCCGCTGAACTTACAGAAGCAGAGGTACAGCAAGCTGTAGATGCACAGGGAAAAGAAACGGTCACCGGTAATGTCTTTATCTGGTTTCTGTGTGCCATTGCTTTTTTGAAGGTTTCTCAAAAGATTGACAGCTTTATGGCAAGTCTGGGAGTCAATGTTGGAAATACTGGTGGAAATATGATGGCTGAACTTTTAATCGCCGGAAGAGGTCTTGCAAGTTCCTTTCGAGGGCATGGAGGTGGAAGCCATAGTAGTTCCCATTCTTCCTCTCCCGGAAGTGCTGCAGTACAAAGTTCTTTCCTTTCCGGAGGATTAGCCGGAGCCGTTGGAAGGCAGACAGAGCGTTCTGCGGTAAATGCAGCCACCGGATATACCGAAGGACCAAGTATCGGAAATGCACTCTATCAGTCTTCCCTTGAAAAGGGCGGAGATTTTGCCAATAACGTTATCAGCAATATTGCTCAAGGAAACTATGGTCAAGTTGGCTCAATCAAAGGTGATGGAGCTGTTTCTGCATTTCAATCCTACATGGGAATTCAAAATGAAGATAAAACGGATCATTCCTATACCAATGTTGAGATTGGCGGCGGCAGGATAACAGGAGTTGAGTCCGGTTCCAATGGGGACAGCCGGGAATTTGCTATGTACCATGCCGATCAATATACGGCTCCTACCCAGGGAACCTATGAAACTGTTCAATCTGTAGACGGAGCTACCTGGTACAAACAGTATGCTGAAAATACGGTATCCAAAATTCCTTATGATGCTGGCGATGGAAAGATAGCCTACAACGAATCCATTGTCCAAAAGCTTCCTCCTACTCCTCCAAGAAAGGATCGGATTTAGTGATGGATACAGAACGCTCTGGACTTGACGAAGCAATGGATGTAGGCTCCAGTACCATTTCTCATCTAAAGTCCTTAAAAACAGCAGCCACTTTCTCCAAAGCAGGATATGGTGCAGCCCTTGGCGGGCCTTTTTCAGCAGCGATTGGCGCAGTCATAGCCAACCGGAATCAGTTCGCTAAAATTCTCCTTGTTATTCTCGCCATACTGCTGCTTCCGGTTTTATTTATTGTGATGCTCCCTGGTCTGATCTTTGGAAGTCTGACCGACCAAAGCGATGTGCTAAACAGCAACTCTATGATCAGTGAAAACATCCGTGCTTCCCGTGATGCCATCGTTGAAGTGTTAGAAGAAAGCCATGAAGACATTCTGGCAGAGATCCATGCAGCAATTTCCCGTCTTCCACAAGGTGATACTGCATCCATCAATGATCCCTATACATACAGCATCACCGTCAATGCCAATCTGCTGATTTCACAATTTTGTGCCAGCCAGGATGACTATAAAAACATCAATCTAAACCAATTAAAGAAACTCATCCGTGAAAACAAAGAAGGACTTTTTTCTTATGATGTAGCCACCGAAACAGTTACCATGGAAGTTACCGTTGATGGCGGTGCAGAAGGAGAAGCCGGCACAGAACAGGGACAGGCACAAACACAGACGGTTACTTTTACCAAACACACCTATACCGTTGTTTATGCTGGGGATTCCTATTTTGCAGACCATGTATTCCATCTTACAGACAAGCAGAAAGAACTTGCCAAAAACTATGCAGAAAATCTGACTGCTTTCTTTGGAACTGCTTCTTCCGGCATAGTAGCTGCTATCAATCTTAGTGATGAGGTATTGTCCTACCGCCCTGCTGTAGAAAGAGCCGCTGCGAAATATGGTATGAGTGATTATGTGGATTTAATTCTGGCAGTCATGATGCAGGAATCTGGCGGACGAGGGCTGGATGTTATGCAAGCAGCGGAAGGTGGATTTAATACCCGCTATCCCCATGTGCCAAATGGGATTACAGATCCTGAATACTCCATTGAATGTGGTATTCAGGAATTAAAATATGCCCTCGACAAAGCCGGCTGTACCGGACCTACGGACTTAGACCGGATTAAACTGGCTCTTCAGGGTTACAACTACGGTTCTGCATACATTGACTGGGCAATGGAGCGTGACGGTGGATATACCAAAGAAAATGCGATTGCCTACTCTGATATGATGTGTGCAAGACCAAGCTGGCCTTATGACCGGTATGGTGATAAAGAATATGTGGAGCATGTCCTTCGGTATTACCAAATTACTGCCAGTGGCGGCAGCTATCCCGCAAACGGCATGCAGATTCCACACTATCTCCAGACAGACTATGGAAACATTCCATACGGCGGGGGTTCTATCGCCAGCAGCGGATGCGGTCCGACAAGCTTTGCTATGATTGCCAGTTATCTTACAGGCACTACCATTACACCTATTGATGCAATATCCTGGTGCGGAAATTCCTATTACAAACCAGGAGTCGGCACTTACTGGTCTTATTTTCAGGCAGCGTCCGATCATTTTGGGTGTGGGGCTGTCACACAGACCAGTGATCCCAACCAGGTACTTCAGGCTTTATCTGAAGGTCATCCGGTCATCAGTTCCCAAAGAGCCGGGCTTTTTACCAGTGGCGGACATTTTATTGTCCTTCGTGGTGTAACGGCTGGAGGTAAAGTATTAGTCAATGATCCCAATGACAGTTCCTCCAAAAACTACATCAACCGTGAATTCGATATGATGACGGAAGTGCATGCAACCGCAAATGCCTATTGGATCTTCGCAAAAAAATAAAGGAGACACTTATGAACAGAAAAAAAGCAATTCTGGCTATCTTTATGATGGCCTTTTTAATTATCATCGGATTTGTCTTTCCCTCCATCTGGAAATCCCAAAAAGGAAACAAAAAATCCGAGATAGAAAATACTCAACACGATAATAATGAAAATGCCGAGACAGAACAAGCAGAAAATAACGAATCCATAAGCTTTCAGGATTTTGAAGCTTTGGAAGACTTTTTCTCCAAGGAACAGGTGAAGCTTTTTCAGGAAGAACTGACCTCCTATCTTAAAAACGTAAAACAGATGTCTCTAACTTCCATCCGTTTCCTTGCTGATGATACTACCTATCCCAATGCTTCTGATATTAATTTTTCGTTCCAGTTTCCGGATAAGTCCGTTCTTCCTGTGTACTACACTTCCTCTACTGGAAGATTCTTTTTCGGTGAGGAACGTACCCCTGATTCTGGAAAAGAAATCATCTATGAACGTCCGACAGATGACAAACTTCCTTCTATCACAACAGAGGAAATTGAACAGTTGCAAGAAGGCGGTTATGACGATACCTCCGTGAATTCGGAAAAAGCTGCCCCTGTCACAGAAGTTCCTGAAACTCCTTCCATGGAAGAACCAAAGGAGGTGCAGCCATGAACAATACTGAAGAACAACATCCTGTCTTCATCCCACGCAATTTTATAGAAAAAGGGACCTTTATGGGCGGAATGTTTAAAATCCGTAATGCCATCGAAGGCGGTGTCCTGGCAATCCTGATCACCATTCCTGTTATCAATCTGCCTCTGACACTCACTGTCAGGATTATTATTCTCTGTATGACTGCTCTGCCTGCAGCTATGATTTCTCTAATTGGAATCGGTGGAGAAAGCATTACTGCGTTTTTAATGAACGCTCTGCGTTTTCTGAAAAACCGCCGGGTTATTTACCGTATGGATGTACATCCGGAGCCGAAAAAAAAGTACCGGATTAAAAAACCCCGTAACAAAGAACCCAAAACCAGAAAACGAAAACGTCATCCAAAGCAACCTGCAGAAGCTTCTTCTGAAGAGAACTGCTCTCAGATGTCTTCTGAAGAGAAGGCAAAAGAATCCCCTGCTATTAAAAAAAAAGAACGCCGGCAGTTTGACACTTCTACAAAACGTGGAATACGCAAACAGGCTCGTGAAGACATCCGGATTCTTAAATTTGAGTCCCGACAATTAAAAAAAGAACAAAACGCTGCACGTAAAAGTGCGAAAAGGCAGGCAAAACTTGAAAAACAGCAGATAAAGCAGCAACTTTTGGATGAACGAAAAAAAGAAAGAACTGCGAATAAAGCTTCCAACCAGTCATCTGCTGCTTCCGGGAAAAGCAAAAAGAAAAAACGAAAAGAAATCACCTTAGAAGATTATCTTCCTATTGATAAAATTGCCAATGGTGTTATCTACACGACAGACCATCGTTATGTAAAAATCCTGGAGATTGAACCAATCAATTTCCTTTTACGCAGTGCTAGGGAACAACAGGGGATCATTTTCAGCTTCATCTCCTACCTAAAAATCAGTCCTGTGAAACTGCAGATTAAGATGATCTCCAAAAAAGCAGATATCAACAAACATCTGGAACAGTCCCGTTTGGAAATGGAACGGGAATCAGATCCTAACTGCCGGCAGTTACAAAAAGACTATATCCAATTTGTCCGGCAGTTAAGCTCCAGAGAAGCGGTTTCCAGACGTTTTTTCCTAATCTTTGAATACGAACCTTTCAATGTGAATCGGAAGGTGGAGGAAAAGGAAATCCTGGCGGCTTTGGAGACTGCGGCACAGACCGCTAAAACCTTTCTATATCAATGCGGCAACGATGTGCTGGTTCATGACAATGAAGATGAATTTACAACCGATGTACTCTACACTTTACTGAACCGTACCAAATGTACTGAAACACCTTTGCCAAAACGGATTAACCAGGTACTTACCCGCTATATGGAATCTGGCCGTGAGCAGGAAGTGGATAACATCCATATCAATGAATTCATTGCACCAGAGTCTTTGGACTTTAAGCACAGTAACTATGTGCTGGTAAATGGCATCTACCATTCTTACCTGCTGGTGCCGTGCGATGGTTACAAAGCAAAAGTAATGCCAGGCTGGCTGTCCCTGCTTATCAATGCTGGCGAAGGAATTGACATTGACTTTTTTCTGCATAAACAGCCCAAAGATAAGATCCAGCAACGTCTTGGACAGCAAATCCGGATTAACCGATCAAAGATCAAAGATGCCTCCGATACCAATGCGGATTTTGATGATCTGGACTCTGCTATCCGCTCCGGCTATTTTCTCAAACAGGGACTTGCCAATAATGAAGATTTCTATTACATGAATCTTTTGATTACGATTACGGCAGGTGATCTGGAAGAACTGCAATGGAGGATTCAGGAGATGAAAAAACTTCTCATCTCACAGGATATGGATCTGCGGTCTTGTTACTTCCTGCAAGAACAGGGATTTTTATCTTCCCTTCCTCTTGTAAACCTGGATAAGAAGCTCTATGAACTATCAAAACGAAATGTCTTAACCACCGGAGCTGCCAGTTGCTATCCTTTCGTCAGCTACAGCATTTGCGATGACAACGGCATCCTGTTTGGAGTAAATAAGCATAACAACTCTTTAGTGATTGCTGATATTTTTGACTCCAAACAATATAAAAACTCCAATATTGCGATTCTTGGCACTTCTGGGTCTGGAAAAACCTTTACCATGCAGACTATGGCACTTCGTATGCGGCGCAAAGGAATCCAGGTATTTATCATCGCACCGTTAAAAGGTCATGAATTTTATCGAGCTGCTCGAAATGTAGGAGGAACCTTTATCCAGATTTCTCCTGCTAGCCAAAACTGTATCAATGTCATGGAAATCCGAAAAGTAGATAACTCTGTCAATGAGCTGCTGGACGGTCCAACTTTAGACGCATCTGCCTTAGCCAGTAAGATTCAACGTCTACATGTTTTCTTTTCTCTGCTCATTCCAGATATGAGCCATGAGGAAAAACAGCTTTTGGACGAAGCACTGATCAGAACCTATGCAAGAAAGGGAATCACCCATAAGAATGAATCCCTCATTGATCCCAAACACCCGGATCATTATAAAGCGATGCCAATTCTTGGCGATGTATATGATGTTTTGATGGAAACCGAAGATACCAAACGACTGGCTCACATCCTGAACCGTCTTGTCCATGGCTCTGCTTCCTCTTTTAACCAGCAGACCAATGTAGATCTGACCAATAAATATACCGTTTTGGACATTTCAGAGCTGACTGGTTCCAGTGATCTCTTAACGGTAGGGATGTTTGTTGCTCTGGACTATGTATGGGATAAAGCCAAAGAAAATCGTACCGAAGAAAAAGCCATTTTCGTAGATGAAGTATGGCAGCTCATCGGTGCCTCCAGTAACCGCCTGGCCGCTGAATTTGTTTTGGAGATTGCCAAGATCATCCGAGCATACTCTGGTGCCGGTATTTTTGCAACCCAGGACCTCAACGACTTTTTTGCTCTGGATGACGGAAAATATGGAAAAGGCATTATCAATAACTGTAAAACCAAAATTATTCTTAACATGGAAGATGAAGAGGCACAACGTGTAAAAACCATTCTTCGTCTTTCCGAAACCGAAGTTATGAATATCACCCATTTCCAACGTGGAAACGGACTGATTTCAACAAACAATAATAATATCACTGTGGAATTTAAAGCTTCCAACCTGGAAAAAGAATTAATTACCACAGACCGACAGGAACTCCTGGAAATCTTGAAACGCCAGGATAAAAAAGTCGGTTAATGTTACCTGCAGCCCGAATGTGGCTGCTTTTCTTTTTAACAAAGGAGGAGATTTATGTTAAAACCAGCAAAACAACCTCATATCCGGCTAACCGCCCTTTTTCTTTGTGTCACGATGTTTCTTAGCACACTCTTTTTCAATGCTCATACCGCTTATGCTGCTGATGGAACCATTGATTATACGGCAGGAGCCAAAATTCCATACGGGGACTATTATACTTCCCGCATGAGCTTTGATGGAAATAACACGGCTTATTGCGTAGAACCATTAAAGAAAACACCAGCTTCCGGAAAATATCCTTATAACCTTTTGGGAAAAAATTCCCCACTCAGAAAAGCTCTTTACTACTTAAACGGTGGATATGGTTATGAAAAGGTAATAAAAGATCAATATTTCCAAGGATGGTCCGATGACAATTCTTATGTCATTGGTCATCTGGTCGTTGCCTATATCCATGCAGGAAATAATGGGGACACTGGTGCTTTTCATGGTGCACCCCAAAATTATATTGACAAAGCATTGGAAGTTGCCAACGCCATTGAAGGGCTTCCTGCCCCACCAGAATCCTTCCGTGCTTTTATCGTTCCTGGCGATGCTTCCCAAACTTTTGTTGGAAGCTGGTATCAGGTTCCAAACGGCTTTATCGAACTGCAGAAATCCTCTGCCAATACCGATATTTCCGATAAAAATGGCAATTACTCTTTAGAAGGAGCCAAATACGGAATCTACAAAGGGGAAGAACTGGTAGAAACTCTTGTTACCGATAAAAAAGGATATGCAAAATCCAAAGAACTGGCAGAAGGAAGTTACACCGTTAAAGAAATCAGTGCCCCAGAAGGGTTTGCTATAGACACTTCCGCCCATAATGTTACGTTAAAAGCAGAAGGAACATCTACCATAAAAGTAAAGGATATTCCTCAAAATAATCCCGTAAAACTGCTCCTTAAAAAGCTGGATGCTGACACACAGCAAAATTCTGCACAGGGAACCGGCTCTCTCGCCAATGCCGAATTTACAATAAAATTCTATACAGAGCAGTCAGCTACCGATCCCGGAGCAAATGGAAAGAAACCGGTTCGCACCTGGATATTTAAAACAGATGCCTCTGGAGAAATCCATTTTACAAAAGATTATTTGGTATCCGGGGATGAATTTTTCTATGCCAGTGATGGAAAGACCGTCTGCTTCCCACTGGGTACAGTAACCGTACAGGAAACCAAAGCCCCTGCCGGCTATCTTCCAAACGAATCTGTTTTTGTGCAGCAAATCACCAGTACCGGTACGGAAGAAACTATCTCTATTTATAACGCTTCTTCTGTCGAAGAGCAGGTCTTCCGAGGCGGCGTCAAAATTCAGAAGCGGGATCTGGAAACTCAGGGAACACAAGCACAAGGAACCGCATCGCTTGCAGATGCCGAATTTACCATTACCACTTTGAACAAACAGCCGGTATGGGTAGGTGGAAAGCTCTATGAAAATGGTCAGGCAGTACTTACAATTAAATCGGATGCACATGGTATTGCTGCAAGTGCCGCTGATGCCCTGCCCCTTGGACATTACCGGATAGAAGAAACCAAAGCGCCTTCCGGATACCTAACCGATGGTGCAAAGGCTCTTGAATTTGACATCACCCAAAATGGAGAAATCGTAGATTTAACAACAGAAGAGACTTCTGTTTCTAACCAGATTATCCGTGGCGGTGTCAAAATCCAAAAACGGGATCTGGAAACAGGAGAAGCCAAACCACAGGGAAATGCTTCTTTAAAGGATGCAGAATTTACAATCACCAATCTTGGTCCAAATCCTGTTCTTGTGGATGGAACCCTTTACGAAAAAGATCAAGTAGTTCTCACTTTGAAGACAGATGAAAAAGGGCTTGCTTCCACCAAAAAAGATACGCTCCCTTATGGTCATTACCGGATTGATGAGACAAAAGCACCGGAAGGTTATTTGAACGAGGGCAAACTCTCTCAGGAGTTTCATATCACAGAAAATGGGAAAATTTTGGATTTAACTGCAAAAGAAACAGCGATTTCCAATCAGGTAATCCGTGGCGATTTAGAATTCGTAAAGGTCTCTGACGGAGATTTAAACCGGCTGGCAAATGTCCCATTTTCCATTACCTCCAAAACTACAGGAGAAAGTCATACCATTGTAACAGACAAAAATGGCTATGCCAGTACTTCCTCAGAATGGAATAAGCACACTACAAATACCAATCGTGGGGAAACTTCTGAAGACGGAATCTGGTTTGGCTCTTCTAAACCTGATGATGCCAAAGGAGCCCTGATTTATGATACCTATATTTTGGAAGAACAACGCTGCGATTCCAATGAAGGTATGAACCTCTTAAAAATTGAGGTCTCTGTATATAAAAATCACGTAGTCGTGGATATGGGAACTTTAACGGATGATCAGATTACCATTGGAACTACTGCCCTTGACAAAGACAGCAACTCCCACTTTGCCAAACCAGAAGAAAAAATCACTCTGGTTGATACCGTAGAATACGAAGGCTTAAAGAAGGGACAGTCTTATAAACTCATCGGCACACTGATGGATCAGGAATCCGGAAAGCCAATTGAAATAGATGGAAAACCTGTCACAGCAGAAACCACCTTCAAACCGAAAAAATCTTCTGGTTCTGCAAAAGTGACTTTTACGTTCAATGCCTCTTCTCTGAAGGGCAAAACAATCGTAGTATTTGAGGAACTGTACCAGGAGGATTTAAAACTGGCTGTTCATGCGGACATTACAGATCAGGATCAGACTATCTATTTCCCAGAAATCGGGACCACTGCAAAAGATAAGGAAACAGGTATGAATCTTTCCCAGGCAGATAAAGAAGTTACCATTGTAGATACGGTAGCTTACAAAAATCTTCGGCCCGGCGAAGAATATGTTATGACTGGAACCCTTATGGATAAAGAAACCGGAAAGCCTGTCGAAATAGATAAGAAAGAGGTTACTGCCGAAACCACATTTACTCCTAAAGAATCCTCTGGAACGGTAGATGTGATTTTTTCTTTTGATGGGACTTCCCTTGCTGGAAAAACCGTAGTTGTTTTTGAATCTGCTACTTATGATGGCAAAGAATTTGCAACACACGCAGATCTTGAAGATAATGGGCAGACCATCTACTTCCCGGAAATCGCTACTACTGCAAAAGACAAAGCAGACGGAGATCATTTTGCCAAAACCGATAAAGAGATTACTATTGTTGATACGGTTAAATATAGTAATCTAATTCCAGGAAAAGAGTACGCACTTACCGGTATCTTGATGGACAAAGAGACAAAAGAACCTCTTCAGGCAGATGGTAAACCGATTACTGCCACTACGACCTTTACTCCTGAAGATACCTCTGGCAGTATTGAACTTACCTTTACATTTGATGGCAGCATCCTGTCCGGCAAAACAATTGTTGTCTTTGAGTCTTTAACGTATCAGGAAAAAGAGATTGCTGTTCACGCCGATATAGAAGACCATGAACAGTCTATCTACTTCCCGGGAATTGGAACTACTGCGAAGGACAAAGCGGATGGGGATCAGGAAGCCGTTGCTACGAAAGAAGTAACTATAATTGATACCGTATCCTACCAAAATCTGATTCCGGATACTCCATACAAACTGGTCGGCACGCTGATGGACAAAACAACCCAAAAGGAAGTTCTGATTGATGGAAAACCTGTCACGGCAGAAACAGAATTTACACCAAAGGATTCCAATGGTTCTGTCGAAGTCATCTTCACTTTTGATGGAAGCACATTGGCTGGACATGATGTAGTCGTTTTTGAAAAACTTTTTTCCCTTGAAGGAGAAACAGCACTTGAAATTGCTTCCCATGAGGATCTGGACGATAAAGGACAGACGATAAAACTTACGGAAGTTCCAAAAGACACATCTGAACCTTCCAAACCAGTCAAGACCGGAGATGAAACAACCGTTCTTCCTTATCTTTTACTGGCAGGTGCCGCACTCCTCTTTGCTGCAGGATTTGGTATCTTATATATCCGTAAGCGGAAAAAAGATAAGTAACTATCAATAGATATGCTCACAGGCAGCTTATTACGGCTGCCTGTTATAAAGGTGATGAATATGGATCAATCTCGTTGTAATGCCGATGCCAAACACATCCGGCATTTTTTAGATATTTGTGATGGAAATTGGCATTCCTGTATTTATGTTCGCTGCGTTTTCTGTAAAACCCCAGGTTATTGTAATGGCCCACACTTCTTATATCATCCAGATGAAAACGGCAGTCCTTGTGTCCTGCCCATGGCAGATGCCCGTATGCTCTTCTCCCGCATACCGGAACCAACGGAATGTCTGTCCGCCATAACACTGGAACAGTTTCAGTCCTTATATGGACTCTACTTTACCAAAGAAGCATTGACCGATAAGCCATGTCCTTGTTTTGCTTTACTGCGACATCAGGAAGCATCCCATTATCACTGGTAAAAGGTTGCACTTTTGGCACTTTCTGCGTACAGGATAAGAAAGGAGGCGATTTTATGTTGAATTTCACTGCTATGATTCAAGGAATCAATACAATATTTACGAACTTTATTTTTATTCCTGCACTTTTAATCCTGTACCTGAAGTTTCGTCCTAGAAAGCCCTGGAGCAGACGCACCAGAAATCTGTATCGGCTATGTATAGCTCTGATTTCTGTTTATGTCATCCGGATTTTCTGTGCAGGGTTCATCTTTACACCAGTAAATTACTCACGTTTTGCAGACAGCGGTTTCTTTCCGCTTATCAAGGCACTGTTCTATTCTTAGATTTTCTGCCATTTTGTGCCATTTAGTCCGAATCTGGGAGTAGTTTCTATGCCCATCCTATGGGAATTCATCACCTGCTTTCTTACAATATACGTATAAAACACGTAAGCGAGGTGAATCTTTATGAAACAGAAACAAATCCGCTGCCCATACTGCGGCAGCATCGCAATTTTAAGGGATGCGTCCTATGTATATGGAAATAAAGCGAAAGATGGAAAACTCTATGTGTGCAGTCACTTCCCACAGTGTAATTCTTATGTAGGAGTTCATCCTGGCACTACCAATGCCAAAGGAAAACTGGCAAACAAAGAGCTTCGTCAAAAAAGGATCCAAGCACACCGGGTGTTTGACCAGATATGGCTAAACCACATCTTTACGAAATCGGAGGCTTATCGTTGGATTGCTGATAAATTCTGTCTAACTGCCAAGGAAGCACACATCGGAGAATTTAGCACTTATATGTGTGATCAACTGATTCTGGAATCCATGAAGATTCTGGAGAATAACCATATCCCTCTCAGGGCCATTGGTTGAAAGGGGGGATATGCATGATTATCCCGATGACAGATGATGAACGCCGATTGACAGAGGAGTACTTGTATTTGGTACCTGAAATGGTAAAAAAATTGACTACCCGTTGTGCTTATGTCTCATACGATGAGCAGCAAGACCTTCTGCAAGCCGGAAACTTAGCTTTATGCAAAGCCGCCATGAACTATGACAACACCCGTCCCTTTGCAGTTTACGCCAGAGTTGCCATACGAAATGCCATTTACAGTTATTGGAGAAAACTGCAAAAAGAACGAAAATACACCTGTTCCATGTATGCATCTTCCGAATTTGACATGGAACCCCTGCTTGTAGACCAAAAAACAGAACTGTGGCAGGAACAATGTATGAACCAGGAACCCATTTATAAGCACCTGCAGTCCTTAGAAGCGGGAAGCTGCGATACACTAAGAAAAGGAATACATGCCCTGCTCCTGCAGCAAAAAGGATATACCAACCAAGAAATTTCCAAACATTATGGTGTCCCAATGAATCATGTCCGGGCATGGCAAAGCAAAGCCCGGAAATACTTACAGAAGGATACCAAATTATATACTCTTTTATCTTGAAGGGAGAACGATTATGCTGACACTTTATACTGCAGTCGGAATCCTACGATTCCAGGATTCCATAAAGGAACATAAAACACCGACAGTTATCAATAACCGGCAGGAATACGGACTGACAGAAGAAGAATTCTTTCTGTGGAGCAGCCTCGCATTTCAAATCCGACAGATCCATGAATTGCAGTCTGCCTTTTCCGAACGCTTGAAAAAACATCACCGTTCGGAAAATATTCCCATTGAACCCTACCTGAATCGGCTGCTGCTTCGAGGACTGGTTGTAAAAGGGGATGGTTTAACTGGTGTGGATGCCCTGTACCGCCTCTTAGGAGAACTTTATATCAGCCCATTGCAGGACAGTTTTTCAGTACGGCTTTTTACCTGCATCTATCTCTGCATGAAGAAAAAACTGCACACGAAAGAGCTGATCCATTATCTAAAAAAGCCGGCACGGACTGCTATAGAGGACACGGTACTCCAAATAGCAAAAAAAGTACAGATTTCTACGGCAGAGCTTGTAACCTGTGTAGAACAGGGCATCCATCCACAAAATACAGAGCAGCTTTTGACGCAGCTCTATGAAACCTCGGATGCAACATTCCGTACCCTGGCACAGGATATCCAATTCACCCATGCCGGTTATCCTGTACTGGAAGCCATCAGTAATTTGTACCTCAATAAACAGATTGCATTTGAAAAATTATAGGAAGGAGCAAATTATGCCAAAACCATTTCTTAATAAGCTGATTGCCCATGGGGCAATCGGCTTTTTCTGTGTCCTATTTGGATGTATTTACGGATTTATAACGCACGACCAGATATTTTTCCTTATGAGTCTTTGCATCGGTGTTGGAACTGCCATACGAATTGTGAGTCTGCTACATACCATCAAGATACATGACTATACCGAATTAACTGGAACCTGTACAAAACGTGAAGTCAGCCCACTTACCAAAAAACAGAAAATTATTTTTCGATCCACTGACCAGAAAGAATATCACTTTACATTCGATAAAAATATCCGCCTTTTATCTGGACATTATTATCGCCTATATTTCCGGAACGTAGCAAACCTTTCGGGTGAAGAAAAGGTTACTCCGGATTTACTTGCGTATGAAGAACTCTCCCTCTAGTACATCATAAAATAAATAACTAGCCATATGATTGTAACTGCGCTATAATCAGTAATAGAAAGAGAGGAACTGATTATGGCAAACGCTAAGGCTATTATTTTAACAGATGATGATTACGAATATCTTCAGTCACTCATCCGCCAACGAACGATACAAGCACAGATTGTTGACCGTGCAAAAATGCTGATTTATAAATCTCAGGGAAATGCAAACCGCACAATAGCGGATCGTCTTGATGTCAATATTAATACGGTAAAGCTGTGTATAAAAAAATATCAGTCCGGTGGCATTCAGGCAGCCCTTTTTGATGAACAAAGGAAAGGACGGCCAGTGGAAATTACAGATGATGCTGTTGCATGGATTATCAATCTCGCTTGTCAGAGACCCGCTGAGCTTGGCTATTCACAGGAACTCTGGACACTTAAGAATCTGCATGAGCATATTCAAAACAATGCAGAGAAGGAAGGATATCCACGCCTTAAAACAATCACAAAACCAATGGTGCAAAAAATTCTTGCACGGAATGATTTAAAGCCATTTAAAATCAAATATTATTGCGAAAAACGTGACCCTGATTTTGATAAAAAAATGCATGATGTACTTTTGGTTTACAAGCAGGTGTCAATGCAGTTTGATGAAAATGGCAACGTAATCATTCCAGAGGATGCTCCTATGGTGCATACGGTTTCATGTGACGAAAAACCAGGGATACAAGCCATAGCAACAACCGGAGATGATCTCAGACCGACAGCAAAAACGGGCTGTGTATATCGGGATGCAGAATACAAACGTCTTGGAACTCTGTCTTTACTGGCAGGAATCGATCTGCTGACAGGAATCGCAATTCCTGTTGTAAGCGAAACCCATAAGAGTTCCGACTTTATAACGCTTTTGAAAAAACTGGATGTAATGTATCCAGAAGGAGATATTATCCGAATAGTCTGTGACAACCATTCAGCTCATAAATCAAAAGAAACCCGCAACTATTTGGCGACCCTACCAGAAGGTCGGTTTGTATTTGTATTTACACCAAAGCATGGTTCCTGGTTAAATTTGGTTGAAAGTTTCTTCAGCAAAATGACGAAGCAGATGCTGAGAGGAATTCGGGTTCAATCTAAACAAGAACTTGAAGATAGAATCTATCTGTATTTTAATGAAGTCAACAAGGAGCCTGTTGTTTATCACTGGACATATAAGCTTGATGAAATAAGTCAAGAAGAAGCGCAGGCTGCTGGTGTAAAATCAAATCAAGATATAGCCAGTTAATTATTATTTGATGTACTAGTTGAAAATTGTTCTCCTAAAAGTTGCTAAAATTGCTTACCAAAACAGAAGTAGCTATGCTATTTTCACATACCCGCTTCTGTTTTGGATTTATTCTGTTTTCATTTTTTCTTTATCTGAAATATTTTGTTTACAGATTATAATAATCTTATTCAATTGTTTTAATACGCTCTACTAAGGTTCCTTTCTTCACATATCGAATCACAAAAAAAGAATATGCTCCTGCCATAAATACAAGTGCTATGAAGTAAAATGACACTTGCAAAATAGGAAAACTAAAATGCAATGTTCCCAATGTTCCCACTTGATTAAGTACTGTGCATAAAATATAGCCTGCAAAAGTCCCGAATGTCAACGTTATTATCGCCGTTTCCACGATATAATATAAACATTCTGTTTGAAGTATTTTGACAAATTGTTTGTTTGTTAATCCTATTGCTTGTAAAATCGCAAATTCCTGTTGCCTTGATATGATATTTGTCATTAAAGTATTAATCATATTAATAACACCAAAAACGGCCACAAATAAAACTAGACAATATAACGGAATTTTAATTTTATTCACTTCACTTTTCAACTGCATCATCACATCGCTGATACTCGAAATTTCTATTTCTCCATTACTCTGCATTAAATCAAAAATTTGTTTTTCTACATCTGACAGCTTATCTTCTACATCTATAAAACAGTTCATATTAAAATTTGCTACATTTCCTTTTATTTCACACAATAGCTCTTCTGGAAAAAAGAAAATAGGGGTTGCTACCCCAAGGGTAGGTGCCTCACAAATACCCATTACTGTAAACTCTTTCCAGATCCCTGTATTCGTCTGAACTTCTATTATATCACCGATTTTGGGAGTATATTGATAATAATTAGTTAACAACTTTTCCGAATTGTCAACAATAACGCCTTTTCCTTTGATTAGCTTTTGATGATCAGCCGTTCCCTCTATCAGTCCTCGTGAGAAATTAGTATATTGATCTTTTGGTATTCCTATATTGGAAAAGAAATGGTTATTGCCATCGTTAGATGCAACTGGAAATTTCATATTAGAAATACAACCTTGTACATATTCAATTTTTTTCACACCCTCTATCCCAAGAATACTCTTTTCCATATTTTCATTTAGCGGATTTCCAACTTGCAGATTGTTAAAATCTTTCGCCCTATCCTTCGCTTGTACAGTTAATGGATCCAGAGAAATCATAATATCACCTTTTGGAAATTGCTGTTTCGCCATACTTTTTACATCAATTGAATTCGTATATGTAGCAACACACATAAGCAGTACTCCAGAGATTCCCAAAGATATTAATGTTAATAAGGCTTTTCTTTTGTTTCTATTAAAGTTCATTTTTGCAAGGGAATATGGTGTTATCTTCCGGCGTGCTCTTTTCGTATTTACCTTTGGTATTGTATCAATTTCGTTTATTCTTAATGCCTCAATCGGAGATATCTTTGAAGCTTTTTTCGCAGGAGCATGAATAGCAATTAATAAAGCAATTTCTGTAACCATGGCAATTATTACAATACACTTATATGTTGTAATCCAACTCCATCCATTAGGAACTGTAAAATATCCCAAAATACACCCAACCACAATTCCTACAGGAATTGCCACTATTGACAATCGCAAACCTTCTTTTTGTACGATACATCTAATTTGTTTTTGAGTTGCACCAATTACTTTTAGTCTACCATACTCTTGTGTCTTTTCAATAGATGAAATGTAAAATATACTATAGATGACTAGAGAACATGCAAATATAATAAAAATACTTGCCAGTACAATTACTATTACTTCTACTGTAGATTTCTCTTCTGATAATCCAAAGTAAGTAGAGCTATACATAACATACTGACTAGGTACATTGCTCTGCCTCGCAATTTTTTCTATCATCATTTTTAAGGTCTCACTATCAATATTAGTAGCATTTTTTAAGGAAATCAATATATCATAACTACCATTTTTATCATACTGATTATACAATGCTTCCGATATCAAAATTTTATATATTCTGGAAGTATTGCTATTAGGTATAATTCCACAAATAGTAAATTCTTGCTTTTCTCCAATCGGTATATTCAATAAGATTTTCTGATTAAGTTTAATAGGCATATTAATGTTCTCTAAATATGCCTGTTCCACTACAACTTCATTTTTTTTCTCTGGCATCCTTCCTAATAAGTTCGATGTCCCTTTTAATTTAAGTGCATTACTATCTTTATAATATATATCAAGCGTATAGTCACCTACACGCTCTGTTCCAAGAGATGCCTCTTTACCAATCATTTCAATTTGTTCATTGTTTTTTAGTGTTGCAAAAATATTATCTGTACTTTTAATAAATGATGCCTGATAACGACCTTGCAAATATAATTTCGTTTCTCTACTGACACCAAGATTATATAATGACAAAAAAACCATTAGTGCTACAGCAAGGAGAATTGTTGTTATAACAAATCTATTCCTCCGTTTATCTACTTGGATGCTTCTGGCTGTTAGCTTCCTTATAGCACTATTAGCACTTTTACCCAAAAGAAAAAACATATGTTGTCCTCCTCGTATTAATGTAGCTATCAGGTATTACTTAAATCTTCCATTTATTTTATATTTCTCTTATTTTGTTCACATAGGAACCACCAAACCGGTTATAAATCATACTGGTTTGGTGATTCTCACTTTTCAAACAACTATCTATTTACCTTATTAGCTATTGGTTGAGAGGAACGAACCATTTCCGAAACAATCTGTCATACAATGTACTTTCTGTAAATCACATTTCTCATACCAACCATATACATTAACTTCTTCTACAGACAGTTCTTCTTTTGACTCACTTGTTACATTTTTAATATCCATAATCTTCTCCTTCCTTACACATCGGTAGTTAACAACGCTCCACCACCAATGCAATCAATTAGACATCCTATTCTTACATCGCCACATCCGCCAAGATAAACATTAACTTCTTCTTCCAAAAGTTCTATTCTAATTTCCTGCTCTTTCATTGTATTACCTCCTTAATAAATTCATCTAAGATATCTTCGACACTCATAATATAAATCATTCAAAATATTTTCCGCTATCATTATTGCCTAAATTAACTTTTTTCTTCCATAGTTGGACTATATCTAAAATTCATTAATTTTATATCCAAACAACTTTAGATTTACTACTAACAAATAATTTTCTCTAAAAAGCTTTTAGCAATCACACTCTCATTTCGGTAAGAATTCAATCAAATTTATTACATCTAACAATTTCCCATAGCATATTAAAAATACCGCTACAGGTTCACCACCCATAACGGCATTTCTCCTTTACCTTATTCAGCCTTTTTTTCATTACCGGATTTTAAATACATCATTACTTCTTCAACAGTTTTTCCGGAAGCAAGCAATGCACTAAATATTTCATCCTTCTGCTTCTCTTCTATCTTTTTTTGAAGCTCTTTTGCTTTATGACGCAGTTCCTTTAAATCGGACTCTTTTGTACGAATCTCCTGTTCCACATACTCCAGTTGCTCTTCCAAAGATGTGTTTTCCAGTTTTTTTCGTCTTGCCATAATGCATCCTCCTAATAATTTTTCCTCATTCTACCACATTTTACCGATTCTGAAAAGGTCGTAGCGTTTAGAATAAATCTCTCCAACGAATCGCAAGAAAAAAGCAAGAATATAAATCTGTTATTTTCACAACTCTATGTTAAAATGTTCTTACTCATACTGAGAAAGGAGGAACCTATTTTTGTCGAAAGCAACACTATTTGACAGCCGTATCAAAAAATACGCTTACTGTAAGCCGCTAGAAATCTGTCGGGATCTTGGTACATCTGCCCTTGGACTATCCAAAGAACAAGTGGATACAATGCGGGAAAGATATGGTAAAAACAGTTTTCAGGAACGTAAAACAGATACCACTATCCAGCGATTGCGGCGAGCGTTTATTAATCCATTTCATGTGATTCTATTTATTTTAGGTATTGTTTCTCTCGTTACGGATGTTTTTATGGCCTCTAATTTTACACGGAACGCTACTACTGCCCTTATCATTTTTTCCATGATCGGAATCAGCGGTATCATCCGTTTAATTCAGGAGCTGCGGGCGAAAAGCACCGCCGCACAGCTTGACCGTTTGATTCACGAAAAGGTTACTGTAAGACGGAATGGGGAACTACGGGAAATCCCCGGTGAAGAATTAGTGGTAGGCGATTTGGTTCTGTTTTCTGCTGGTGATCGTGTTCCTGCGGACATCCGGCTGACAAAAGTAACCGATCTATTCATTTCCCAAGCCGCTATCACTGGAGAAAGCGCCATTTTGGAAAAAAGTTGCCGTACACTTTGTTACAAAGAGCAGGAACCCATAACACAATTGGAAAATCTTGCGTTTATGGCGACTACAGTTATCAGCGGAAAAGGGGAAGGCATTGTACTGGCCGTAGGAACGGATACCCTGTATGGAGGATTTACCAAACCGGATTCTGAAGATAAAAATGCTTTTCAAAAAGGAGCCCATTCCATTGCCTGGGTCATGATCCGGTTTATGGCAGTTCTGGTTCCCATTGTATTTCTTATATTGGGAATCACAGGTGGAAAGTGGCTGGAATCCTTTGCATTCGCACTGTCTGTAGCGGTAGGGCTGATGCCGGAAATGCTCCCCATGGTCATCACTGCCTGCCTTGCAAAAGGAAGCCTTGCCATGGGTAAAAAACAGACCATCATCAAAGATCTGAACGCCATGCAGAGCTTTGGAAGCATGGATGTGCTTTGTATGGATAAAACAGGAACACTGACCAATGAAAGTATCCTGCTGGAATATTATATGGATATTCTGGGCAATGAAAATACAGAGGTCCTGGATCTGGCTTATTTGAACAGTTCCTATCATTCCGGCGTCCGTAATCCCATTGACAATGCCATTCTTGCCTGTAAATCCATGCCAGGCAGGGAAATCCATTATGCCAAGCTTCTAACAGAATATCAGAAGAAAGATGAAATTCCCTTTGACTATACTCGTAAGTTTGTCAGTACCCTTGTGCAGGACAGTACCGGAAACAGCCATCTGATTATGAAAGGGGATATTGCACACATCCTTTCCCGATGCAGTCATGTAGAATATCGTGGAACACGACTTCCTATGGAGAAAGATGCCAGACAAAGCGTATTTTCTGTGGTAGGGGAAATGCTGCAGGATGGGATGAAGGTTATTGCTGTGGCTCGGAAAAATGTGGGAACACGAAAGGAAATCACACCTGACGATGAAAAGGATATGACTTTGGTTGGTTATCTGTCTTTCTTTGATGCCCCAAAACAGACGGCAAGCGAATCCGTAACAGCACTGAAGAGATTAAAAGTAATCCCGAAGATCCTGACCGGAGACCAGGCAGCCATTGCACTCTCCGTCTGCCGCCGGGTTGGAATCTCTGCGGAACATATTCTGACCGGCACCCAACTGGATGAAATGACAGACTGTGAACTGAAAAAGGTGGTAGAAGAAACCCATGTTTTTGCAGAGCTTACTCCCGGTCAGAAAGTGCGTCTGGTTTCTGCACTCAAAGAGAATGGTCATACCGTTGGATTTCTTGGAGATGGAGTCAACGACATCCCTGCACTAAATGAGGCAAATGTGGGAATTTCTGTAGATACAGCAGTGGACGCTGCCAAAGATGCTGCTGATGTTGTACTGCTGCAAAAAGACTTAAATGTATTGGAGCAGGGTGTCCTGGAAGGGCGAAAGACTTTTACCAATATGCTGAAATATATTAAAATCACTGCAAGTTCCAACTTTGGAAATATTTTTTCCATCATTTGTGCCAGTGCATTTTTACCGTTTCTTCCTATGACCTCCATTCAGATCCTGCTTCTGAATCTGTTATATGATACGCTGTGTATCGTACTTCCCTGGGACAATGTAGATGAGGAAGAAATACTGTCCCCAAGAGACTGGTCCGGCAAGACACTGAAGCAGTTTATGCTTTCTTTCGGACCGATTAGTTCCCTGTTTGATATTGTGACTTTCCTGTTTTTATATTATTTCCTATGTCCTGCACTATGCGGAGGAACAACTTACCTGCAGCTTACCGATCCTTCCCTGAAACTTCAGTACGCTGCTTTATTCCAGACAGGCTGGTTTTTGGAGTCCATGTGGACACAGGTTTTAATCCTGCATTTCCTTCGTACTGCCAAAATTCCGTTTCTCCAAAGCAGGGCATCTGCACCGGTCATCTCTATCACTTTGGTAGGGATTCTTGCTTTTACAGCCCTTACGTTTACCAGCGGGGCATCACTGTTTGGACTGACAAAATTACCGCTTTGGTATTTTGCCTTTTTGCTGCTTGTGGCATTTTTCTATATGCTGCTAAGTTCCGTAACCAAATATTTTTATAAGAACAAATATCAAGAGTTGATTTAAAGGAGGCGTTCATGATGAAAAAGAATATCAGTTATATTCCCATGGATCATGCCCTTGAAATCTGGCTCTTGGAAAAATTATTAAGGGAACCGCCGGAAAGTGCTTATACAAAAGAGCTGATTTCCGGTATTCAGGACATGATAAGCGGTGAAGTATCCTCGCTGTTATTAGGAGCCTTAGAAGATACAGAGGTGGCTATTGGTGTACACTCGGATGAACTTCTGATCGGTGATCTGGAAATTCATCCAAGGAGCCGGAAAGTCCTAATGAAAGGTTCTGAAATCAGCCTGACACCAAAGGAATTCGATATTTTATATTTTCTTGCTAAGAATCGTGGAGAAGTATTTACAAAAGAGCAGATTTATCGTGCAGTATGGGAGGAGGATTATCTTCTGGATAACAGTAACATCATGGCCTTTATCCGGAAACTGAGAAAAAAGATTGAACCTGCCCCGGATTCTCCCACATACATTTTAACCATCTGGGGGATTGGTTACAAATTTAATGATGAGTTATGAGAAAGGCGGACTGAGACCATTTTAGTTTCAGCCCGTCTATTTTCTTGCCAAATCGCAAGAAAATCGCAAGACTTTAGCCATAGGATTCCCCGGCTGTTTTTTATATACTTTTCGTGGTCAAAGAAACGTACCACAAATACGGTAATGATTCATACCAATTGGGAGGTGTTGCAATTGAAGCGAAAACAAAAAGATTTGAAAGGAGCAATCCTTTTTGCTCCCTACCCCATATTTACAATCCTATGCAGTTATCTGGGCTGGCATTTCTCTGGATATAGAATGATTATCTTTCAGTTTTGGTATCAGGTAAGCGCTGTGGTCTGGGTTATTCTTGCTACCACCATGATTGTACTTATCACCAAACTTTTGAAACTAACAAAACAAAGCAACCGCTTCTATCACTAAAAGGAGGATCAGACAATGGACTTTACCTGCATTTTTTTTGGAATCCTATTTACCCTTGCCGGTCTTTGGTTTGCCTTTGGAAAAGGCTACCTTCATCTTTCCCTATGGAAAAATATGCCGCAAAAAGAGAAGGATAAACTCCGAATTATCCCTCTTTGCCGCAATATCGGAGGAATCATTACCTTAAACGGTGTCATCTTTCTGGTAAAAGGATTTTTACCCTTATTTTCAAGCCACTGGTTTGTATATGCGATGATTGCATGGATGATACTTGCCGGCTTAGATGTCTGGTATATCGAAAAAAGCAACCGATACCGCAGACCGTAATTCCCATTGCGGTTTTACATAGATAGCTTTTAAAGATTGTGAGGTGAAAGACATGGACTCTGAAGGCAGTCCACGAAGGCAGAGAATATTGTATGAGTGTCCACAGATTCCGTGTCCCTCATAGAATCTTCCTTGCCCCTACAAAAATTCAAGGAGGTAAGACCAATGAACAAAAAAGAAAATCGTATGGCTGTTCGCCAGACTGTAGAAAAGGCAGTCATCCGTGACGAACAGAACCGTCGCATCCAATCTGCAGCAACCAACCCGGTAAAAGAGGTTTTAAAAATCTTTCATACCACACTTAGGGGGTTAGAAGCAGATACCGTATCCGTAAACCGTTCCAAATACGGTACGAACAAAGTCACCCATGAAAAAAAGAAATCCCTGGCAAAACGTGTGGCGGGTGCATTTATCAACCCTTTTACTGCTATTTTATTTTGCCTTGCTTTTGTTTCCACGATTACGGATATGATTTTCCCGTATTTTTCACTCTTTGGAAGCGTACCAGAGGACTTTGATTTTTTGACAGTCGTTATCATTTTAACTATGGTATTTATTTCCGGTACCCTTCGCTTTGTGCAGGAATCCCGCAGCGGAAATGCGGCGGAAAAGCTGCTTGCAATGATCACAACCACCTGTACCGTCACCCGCATAGGACAGGAAAAAACAGAGATACCCATGGATGACCTGGTGGTAGGTGATATTGTCCATTTGTCTGCTGGGGACATGATTCCGGCAGATGTCCGTATCCTGGATGCAAAAGATCTATTTGTCAGCCAGGCAAGCCTTACCGGAGAAAGTGAGCCGGTTGAAAAGCTCCCTCATGTAAGCCCACATAAGGACAGTGTAACGGATTACACCAATATTGCATTTATGGGCAGTAATGTAATCTCCGGAAGTGCAACGGCTGTCGTTATCTGTGTCGGTGATCATACGCTGTTTGGCTCTATGGCCGCTGCTGTTGCCGGAGAAGCTGTGGAAACCAGTTTTACGAAAGGTGTCAATGCTGTGTCATGGGTGCTGATTCGTTTTATGCTGGTGATGGTTCCGCTGGTATTCTTTGTGAATGGCATTACAAAGGGGGATTGGCTGGAGGCTTTCCTATTTGGGATTTCCATTGCAGTGGGACTCACACCGGAAATGCTTCCGATGATTGTAACCACCTGTCTTGCAAAAGGCGCTGTTTCCATGAGTAAAAAACAAACGATTGTAAAAAACCTCAATTCCATTCAGAATTTTGGTGCTATGGATATCCTCTGCACAGACAAGACAGGGACACTGACACAGGATAAGGTGGTATTGGAATATCATCTAAACGTAAATGGAGAAGATGATACCAGAGTCCTTCGCCATGCCTATCTGAACAGTTATTTTCAGACAGGATATAAAAATCTCATGGATCTGGCTATTATCCATAAAACAGAGGAAATGGAAGCGGCAGATAAACGTCTGATTGACCTGTCAGAAACCTACGTCAAGGTGGATGAGATTCCCTTTGACTTTAAACGCCGCCGCTTATCCACTGTGGTACAGGATAAAAACGGAAAGACACAGATGGTAACAAAAGGTGCTGTGGAAGAAATGCTTTCGATCTGTAGCTTTGCAGAATGTGACGGGCATGTACAACCTCTGCGTGATGAAGTGCGCAGCCGGATTTTGAAAACTGTAGATGGATTAAATGAAAAAGGCTTTCGTGTTTTGGCTATCGCCCAAAAGAGCAACCCATCTCCAGTAGGAGCTTTTGGTGTTAAAGATGAATGCGATATGGTGCTGATTGGTTATCTGGCATTTTTAGATCCACCGAAAGAGTCTACTGCCGATGCTATCCAGGCATTGAAAAACCATGGGGTCCTTACCAAAATTCTCACAGGTGATAATGAAAAAGTAACCCGAACCATCTGTAAACAGGTCGGGCTGAAGGTTCGCAATATGCTCCTGGGTTCTGATCTGGAACATATGAATGATGCGGAACTTGCCAGGGCGGCAGAAACCACCGATGTATTTGCGAAACTGACACCGGAGCAGAAAGCCCGTATTGTTTCTGTTCTTCGTGAGAATGGTCATACCGTTGGATTTATGGGTGATGGAATCAATGATGCTGCTGCCATGAAATCTGCGGACATCGGAATCTCCGTAGATACAGCGGTAGACGTGGCTAAAGAATCGGCAGACATCATTCTTTTAGAAAAAGATCTGATGGTTTTGGAGCAGGGCATCATTGAAGGTCGGAAAACCTATGCCAATATGATCAAATACATCAAAATGACGGCTTCCTCCAATTTTGGAAATATGTTTTCTGTGCTGGCTGCTTCTGCTCTTCTGCCATTCCTGCCAATGGAAAGTGTACATTTGATTTTCCTGAACCTGATCTACGACCTGTCCTGTACGGCAATCCCATGGGACAATGTAGATGAAGAGTTTATTGCCAAACCACGAAAATGGGATGCCTCCAGTGTAGGCAGTTTTATGATCTGGATCGGACCAACCAGCTCCATCTTTGATTTTACCACATACATTTTCATGTACTTTGTATTCTGCCCATTCTTTGTATCCAAGGGTATCCTGTTCAATGACCTGCCGGCTCATTTTAGCGGAACAGAGCTGACGGCGATGCAGACACAGTATATCGGAATGTTCCAGGCTGGCTGGTTTGTAGAATCTATGTGGAGCCAGACATTAGTGATCCACATGATCCGTACACCGAAGCTCCCATTTATCCAGAGCCGGGCATCTGCTCCTGTGACATTGCTTACAATGACAGGGATTACGATTCTAACCGTCATACCATTTACGATATTGGGAAAGCTTCTTGGGTTTGTGGCACTGCCAGCAGCATACTTTGCATATCTGCTTCCGTGTATCTTATTGTATATGGTTTTGGCAACAAGCTTGAAAAAGGCTTATGTCCGTCATTTTGGCGAATTGCTTTAAGGAGGTGCAACAATGAATTGGAAAGAACTTTGGATGACACTTTTTGGAACTACGGAATGGCTTGGTCTGAACATAGGATTCTGGGTGGCTTTAGCTGCTGTATTACTAATTGTAATTCTTATGAACGTCCTATTTTGGTCTATGAAGCCGAAAACAGACACCAAAAACTGTCCTAATAAAAAAGACGCATAAAAGAAGCAGGGGAGATACACAAATTTTCGTTGAGTCTCCCCCTCATGTATTTTCTTTCAGCACAACACAATATACTGTATTTTTATTATTGACCTGCTCTACATCTTGTGTTACTATGATATTGTATTTAAGTTTTGTGTTATCCCTTTATAGGGTGTCTGGATACTATCTCCAGTACACATGCAGTTTAAGTTGGAAAATCGTGTCATTATAATACCGTTTTATACGGTGCTATAATGGCACTTTTTTTATTTATCACTATTTTATCGCCCAAAGGGCAGAAAGGAGAATTTTTATGTCATCTATTATCATTGTAACAGGAAGGGTAACTGCCGATCCGGTTATGCAGCAAGCAAAGAACTCCGGAACTGAATACATCAGTCTGGGGCTTGCTACCAACCAGAGAGGTCAAAACGGAAAGGAAGAACCCATCTTCTATCAGTGTTACTGCAACAAGTTTCTTGCAGATCGACTGATAAAAGCCGGTGTCAAAAAATCAACGTGTCTCATGGTCTACGGAGATTTAGAACTCCATCCGTATATTCACCAGAAAGGCAATAATGCAGGTCAAGCAGCTATCACGCCGCAAATTATGGTAAAGGACTGGCAGTTCTTACCTGCGAATCGTAATGATACCAATGCAGCAACACCTGTACCGGGTAATCCAATGGTCGGAAATCCGAATGTTCCACCAGTACCAGCAAACGGTGCTACTTATAATGGAAACCCGGCAATGGGAATGAATCCTTCCGGTACCGTGCCTACTGGCGCAATGCCAGTCAATAACAATATGATGCCACAAGCCGCACAACAGATGTCTTATGCTCCGGCAGGGGGATCGGCTTATGCACCACAGGGATTTACGGCTGGCAATGTATCTGGTGATGGATTTACCAATATTCCGGAAAATACACCACCACAGCAGCTTCCATTCCCGTAAATTATCAAAGATCCCTAAAATGAAGGAATTGCGACTTTCCAGTATCAACTGGTCTGCTGCAATTCCTTTTTCTATTGAAACAAACATGGAGGAAATGAAGTGAATACACAAAAGAAATTTCTTAAAGTTCTAAGTATGCTCACAATAATTTTGTTAATTGCAACTATATTCATACCAGGAAATGGAAATCGTAATGCAGTCGCAAGTATCGGAATCCTTGGCATCCTGCTGCTATTTCTTTCCACACTTCTTCCCAAAATCCATAAACTGACTCTAAACCTACTCAAGAACCAGGGCAAAACAAGCCCTTGGTCTTCTTTGAAATCATCTGAGCCAGTTTCCGAAACAGAAGAATTGCTTTGGAGACAAATCAGCTATCAGATTACCGACAAACTACAGGCTGCATTTCCAAATGCAACATGGGAATTCCAGAAGCCGCCATCCATGAAGCAGCTTCTTTGCGGAAATCCCATACGTCTGAGAACCTTTCATACGGAGGACTACAACTTTGCGGAAGCACGTATGAACCAATACGGATATCTGGAACTTCAAATGCTGACCATTGCCAGCCTCAAAAAGACTGTCACAGTTACCGATGAGGACGATGTTCCGTTTGCTGATCCGGAATCCTGGTATTCCTTAATTGGCAAGAAAAAACTGGAGAACCTTATCGGGCAGCTCCATGCGAAAGGACACCATAAACTCTATATTAATGAAAACGGGCAAATTTACATCCAAAATGGTGATACAGCGGAAATCAAGGATTGTTTTGATTATTTCCCGCCACGAAACTATTGGGATGTTCTCATTTCCATCTTCCAAAAAGATGAATTGACCGCAAAAGAAAAGGACCAGGCCCTCGAATTATCCTGGATGAAAGAATAGGAGGAAATCTTATGTCAAATGTGAATTTTTTTCCAAAATGGGCTTTTGAACGGCCACTGCCAAAACCTTTTGATTGTTATTCCGGACGTGATGCTGTTTTTAAGGGCATTTCTTCCAAACACTGCATTCAGCCAAGAAAGCAAGCCACTCTGCATTCTGCTACTTTGCAGGCAGTTTTTACTTATATGGATTTGGAAAATCCACCTGCTGGAAAAGCAGAGGAAGAACTCGGAGCCATTGGAAGCCAGGCAAACAATTTTACAATCGCAGAATATCCAAGCCGTACTGGGTTGCTGCATGTAGTTGTCTACAACCGTATGACTGGGAAATTTATAGCCGGAAAGTATGAAAAACCTTTGGATCTGGACAGTAAACCAGAGCCATATCAGTTTAAAAAAGATGATGATTCGGGAAGTGCTCTTTATTTTGCTTTAATGCCTACTTTCCTTTCAGATGATGAATTCAATGAAAAATATCAGGAATTAAAGCAACACCGTGATGACGGTTTTCCTGACCTGCCCAAAGCGGCAGAAACGGCTGCACTCCTTTGTGATAACGTGTACCGCCGGATCCGTTATGGCGATTCCCTTCCTATCGGGAATATCAAAATTGATACTCCTGCAAATGGCGTGATCCAAAGACTTACACCACTGAATATCCAAAAAGGTGTTTATGCACCAACGGAAATTATCCAGGGTGCCTTTCAGGTATTAAAAGGTGGACATCACTATACTGCTTCCGCCGTTTCAATTCCCAAAGAAGATTTTGTCGATAAATACATCCTGTCCAATTCTCGGACATTAACTCCCCAAGAAGAATCAACCGTTCCTATTCTCGAAGATTGGTATGTAATCCCAAAAGAAATCCAAAGAATATGCGAACATGCCAAATTAACAACTGACAGCAAGCAGCCTATGCGGAATTTTATGCTCCGTGGGCCTGCTGGAACAGGAAAGACCGAAGGTGCCAAAGCCATTGCTGCAGGACTTCACCTGCCTTACCGATGCATCACCTGCTCGGCAAATACAGAAATTTTTGACCTTCTTGGACAGATTTTACCTGATGTAGATGAAAAACAGCTTTCTTTGGTAGGGGAACTGCCCTCTTTTCAAGACATTACCCTCGATCCGGCTACTGCCTATGAAAAATTAACGGGTACTTATGATGAAAAGGTATCAGAAAATACAGTTTATGAAGAATTGATCCATCATATATCTGAGGAAATGAAGCAGAAACAAGCTGCTACCTCCAGCAGCCAACAGTTCCGCTATGTGGATACACCACTGGTTGAAGCCATCCGAAACGGCTATCTGGTAGAAATACAGGAGCCTACGGTGATTGCCAATCCTGGTGTACTGGTAGGGCTTAATTCCCTGTTGGACCGTTGTAACAGCGTATTTCTGCCAAACGGGGAAGTCATCCATCGGCATCCGGATACTACCATTGTAGTCACAACTAATCATGACTATGCCGGCTGTCGTCCCATGAACCAGTCTGTCATTTCAAGGATGAATATGGTCATAGATATGGATGAACCGGATGAAGAGACCATGGTAGAGCGTGTTCTTGCTATTACCGGATGTTCCGATAAAAAATCAGTACGTACCATGACACAGATTGTACGTTCCATCGCACAGTATTGTCAGGATAACCTGATAACAGATGGCTGCTGTGGAGTCCGGGAATTAATTGCCTGGGTTCAGTCTTTTATGGTATGTGGCGATATACAGGAAGCTGCTCATTATACCATTTTATCTTCCGTCACTGCCGATTCTGAAAGCCGTATCGAAATTGAAGGTTCTTGCTTGGATACAGTTCTTGCATCATAACACACTATTGAGGAACACCTTTTATACCGAAGCCGAACTACGCAAAACTCTGGCAGAAAATCTCGTTTATTTAAGAAAATCCAAGCAGACGAAACTCTCTCAGAAAGCCGTAGCAAGACTTCTGCATCTACCGGAAAAAACAATTATGAACTATGAAAATGGGCATACGCTTCCATCTGCTTACGCCGTCTTTCGGTTAGCCCAGTATTACGGCTGTACAATGGAAGATCTCCTAACCCAAAATATGAAAAAGAAAGAAAGGTGAAGAAATTGAATAACACTCAAAAAGCTTTAAAAAGAATGATCCGGGATACGGAGTCAAAAATCACTGATGAAGAACTCTTTCTTTCATCGGCTTTCCAAAAATACCAAACATCTCTGGCGAAAGCGGCTACTGGCCGTTCTCGCTATGGACTTCAGGTACTTATGGAATGGGACAGTTCTGAAAATGCAGACATCGCTTATACAGATAATTATAGAATTCACTGTAACGCTGCAAACCCGATAACCCAAAGCTTTCCTTCCCGATTTCTACGTTCACAAAGCCTGACAGGATTGACCGGACATGAAATCGGACATCTGCGTTACTCTGATTTTGCATCACTACAGCTTTATCTGACCAATATGGAAAATGGTTCCTTCTATCCAGAAGCACCAGACAATCTGCCTTCTGGATACAAGGCAAATCTGCAGGACATCTTAGATGCCATGGAGGAAAAAGATAACGCAACGTGTCTGACGCTATCCCGCTGTGCTGCACAGTTTAATAATATACTGGAGGACATCTACATTGAAGCCCGGATGTGTGAAGAATATCCCGGAACTTTTAAGCAGGGAATACAGATCAATAATCTGCGGATGTCTGAATTGATTCCTTCTATACAGGAACAAATTGACTGTGGCTATCAGCCGTTTTCCATTATGAGCAATTTAATTTTGTCTTATTGCCGGACTGGTAATATAAATAACCGCACGAATTATTCTGGAGAATACACAGACACCCTTTCAGACTGCATGGATTATATTGACGATGCTTTAATTGCCACACAGGGGAAAGAACGCTTACGTGCTTCCAACTATCTTTTAGTACTTTGCTGGAACTATATTCAGCCTATGGTAGAGTTAACCAGAGAGTCTTTAAAAAAGCAGGATAGTACCCAAGTTGGCGATGCTCTGGAGGATCTGCTGCGGAAAGAATCAGGTAGCGGATCTCCTCTTCCAACTGGTAAAAACGGAGGAATCCCTAAAAACATTCCAGGTCCTACAGAAAAATCAAAAACTCCTATAACCTGTGACTTATCTGGTCTTGATCCAAATTACAGGCAAGATGCGATTAACCAGGCAGAAAAGGTACTGCAGGAAGAAGGAGGCAGAATTGAGCTTGCTAAAACTACAGCAATATTAGATGGAAATAATCCAGGAATCACATACGCATCACAGTATGCCGGTTCCGGTTATGAAAATGCAGCGAATGATCTTGCACGCATCCTAAATGATGTTGCTACGGAAAAAGCCCAAAATGATTATGAACAGGAATTAACAGAAGACTTGCAAAAATCGGCGGATGAAATACATTACGGAAATGCCCATGCAGGCATCCATGTAACAATCCACCGCATCAATCCCGTTTCCGACTTTTTTATCAAATCTTATCAAACAGTTGCTTCCCCTCTTTTGCGGACCTCCAAAAGGCTGCAAAGTTCCATTCTTCCTTTATTAAAAGAAGAGGCAGAAGGCGGGAAACAAAAAAACCTGTTATTTGGTAAAAGGCTGGATATGCGGGCTTTACACCGAAAGGACGGCGGTATCTTTACCAGAACCAGGCTTCCGGATGAAGAGCAAAAACTTTCCGTGGGACTTTTGGTTGATGAAAGTGGTTCTATGGGCTGGGGAGATCGTATTACCCATGCCCGGAAAACTGCAATCGTACTGTATGATTTCTGTACGAGCCTGGGAATTCCTATTACCATTTATGGGCATTCTACAGATTCCAAGGGTGTTGCTTTGTATTCCTATGCTGAATTTGATTCTCTGGATGCCTCTGACCGTTACCGGCTGATGGATATGTCTGCCCGTAATGGCAACCGGGATGGAGCTGCACTTCGTTATGTTGCGGAACACCTGGCAAAGCGTCCAGAATCACAAAAACTCCTCATCATAATCTCTGACGGACAGCCCGCAGATTGTGGGTACAGTGGTACGGAAGCAGAAGCAGATCTTCGTGGCATCAAGAATGAATATCGTAAACGTGGCATTGTAATCTTTGCTGCAGCAATTGGTGATGACAAAGAAAACATCCGCAGAATCTATCAGGATGGTTTTTTAGATATTACCAAATTAGAAGATTTACCCAAAAATATGACACAGCTTGTAAAACAATATTTGAAATAGAAAGAAGGAAAACATACATGAGTGAAAATTATCAAAACTCAATTACAGATCAGATATGCAAAGTACAGACCAGTAAAAAATTAATTGCACTGTATGACCGCCTCCGCTACACAAGTTATAACAGCTATGCACAGCTTCATGCAAAAGGAGAATTTGAAGAAAATGGTCATAAAGTTCACTCCCTTATTGGAATCTCCATACAGGATTACTCTAGTGGTACCGGTGATAAAAATATTATCACCCGTTTTCATCTGGCACCCGAACAAATTCAATTTCTGCTGTCCAGAGTTACCGCTGGCTTTCCTGAATTTGAATGGTCACAAAGTAAAATATTTGGTGTGCCGGATGGTAATGGCTATTCTACTGCACAACAGTTTTTTATTTCCCGCCACGTATATAACAACCAGCAGGAAATACTGACCAGCCCATGGAGAATTCAAATTAATAACGGAAAAGGTATCAAAAAAAAGAATCATAACGGCGGCACTTATATGCAGGCTCAAAGTTTTATCTCTGAAAAAAGTGCTTTTATACAATTGACAGATATGGATTTTTATATGCTGTTAAAACGTGCTGATTCCTATATCGTAAATTGGGAAAACTACGTTGCATCCTTCCTGATTCAAAACGGCAAACAACAATTTAAAAAGCAACAGGAAGCAAGAATGGCACAAAATATACAGCCACAGCCAGATGAAATGACTTCCTATATGCAGGGACAGCCACAAGAGCAATATCTGAATGGTATGTATGTCGCTTAAAGAATTTCAACAAAGAAGCAGCCGAAAAGACTGCTTCTTTTTATAAAGGAAAGGAGATTTCTATGGATTATGCCACAACACTAAATATTGACCAACAAGGGCGGATCATTATTCCTGCCAAAGTAAGAAAAGCCCTACAGCTTCATACAGGCGATGTATTGATGCTGGAAGCTGACACACGCAACATCTGTCTTCGTAAATGCGACTCCCATATCCCTATGGATATCCGGTTAGACAGTTTTCTGGATATTTTACATAGTAATGTCCCTTGCCGGATCCTGTTATGTAATCATTCCAAAATCATTGCTTCCAAGAATTATCATACAGCACTTAATATGCCTGTAACAGAAAGTATTCAAAGGCTTCTGCAACAGGGAAAGATGAAATTATTCTCTGAAAAGGAACGCATATACCCTACTATGACAGGAAAATATCCCATATCAGCCTTTTTCCCTATTTCTAAAAAAGACGAATTGGGGGAAGCCCTGGGACTTTTACTATGTGCAAAAAATCAACAGCCTTTCAGCGAAATGGATTTAGGCTGTGCCAAAATGACTGCGGCGGCGATTTCCCGCTACATCCAACAAAATTATGAAAGGAAGGTGACATAAAATGAATGACTTACTGCTGCAACGGGCAGCACAACTATTGGAAGCTGAATTTGGTCCCCAATGGCGTACTGTCGCTGACATGCTTGGAACGGAAGGATTGCGAAAACGTGTAGGAAAGGAACTGACTTCTTTCATGGCATACCCAGAACGGGGAGAAGGCGGTAACAGCCAGTGGCGTGGTAACTGCTCCCCCGAAGTGGTTGCAGCGCTTCTACGCTATTGCCTGGACGATAAGCGATATTACGGAAAAGATACCAGCACCTTTACCCTCTTAGATCCTATGAGTGGCTCCGGAACTTCAAAGGCGGCTGCTGACCGTTATCAGGTACGTTCCCTGCTCTATGATCTAAATCCGGCACCTGCTTATGGAAAAGGTAACTGGAATGCTCTAAAAGATGAAGTGGAGGATTCCGCTGATCTCATCTTTTTCCATCCACCTTACCATAATATGATCCAGTATTCCGGAAATATCTGGGGAAACCCTCACCCGGACGACCTATCCCGCTGTGAAAACTATTCGGATTTTTTAGAAAAACTAAATCACTGTATCCGGAAATTTTTCCTGGCACTTCGGAAAGGTGGCAGGCTTGCCATACTGGTAGGCGATATGCGGCTCCATGGTAAGTTCTATAGTATGCAGAATGATTTAATGCGGATGGGTGACTTTGAATCCTTTCTGGTAAAGGGCCAGTTTAATTGTGTTTCCGACAATCGGACGTACAAAAAGCCTTTCATTCCCATTGTGACAGAATATGCTCTGTTACTGAAAAAAACGGATTCTTTCATTATCCCCTTCAGCATCCGGCAAGAAGGTGTGTTTTCTGTACAAAATACAGATATTCTTGCACTGACTTGGCATCATCTAATCCGGATGACAATGGAGAGTATTTGAGGAAGAGGGGCTTTAAAAGACCTGTACGCTTTATTAAAGGAACACCCAAAAGCGAAAAAGAATCCGCATTATCAGGAACGTATCCGTGCCACCCTATATGAACACCCAGACGAATATATACCTGTATCGAAAGGATATTTTCGTTTGAGTTACCCTGTTACATAAAAACGAGCCATGAAAAACAGATTTTCTATGACGCTACAAAAGGAGTGTGAACACTATGACAAATCGAAAGCACCATGTGAAAGATAAACAAATAACGACACTCTCAGGATGGTTTCATTCTCCGCTACGGGTTGGGGAACGTGCTATTATTTCTGGGGTCAATGGTTTCTCTATTCTGACATCTCCTATCCTAACGATTTTGGAAGTATCAAATGACAGTATCGTTTTCGAAACAGAAAATACCATTTACCATTTGATTCATACACCAGAGACCGTATCGGAAGTGATGTGTGCTTGAATAACATATATGAATTGGGAAGCAGGCTTTGTGAATTGCTTTCAACTTTAAAGAAAAACCGGGAATACGTTCCACTTGAAATTTTACAGACACAGTATCGGGTTCCTTATGAAACCCTAAAAAAACAGATTGGTGATACAGCGACAGCTTTTGTAAAAGAAATTACCTTATCAAAGCTTATGATAAATCCGGATGTATCTTTGGAAGAACAGATTTCTGTTATCCAACAGGCCATTACAGCATCCGGAATGCTCAAAGAAATGAGCTATACCTTATCAAAACTGTATGATGTGGAACTACTGCACAGGCAGGCATTAAAATTAAGGACATATATTAAGGATGCTCTATATCCATATATTGCCCTTCAGGACTGCCTTGTCGTTGATATGGAACGTATAGAGGATACGCCAATTATCTACAATACAATTACCCAAAAGGTTTATGAAAATGCGCAATGGACTAAACAGGATTTGGATCTGCATGGGAAACTATTAATCTATGCAAAATCCAGTCCTCCTATATCTGCTGCAACAGAACAAAGAAACAATGGATTCTAAATTCAAAAAAATTTATGTCAAGAAGGGAAGCTTTTATAGGTTTCCCTTTTTTTGATAGAAAGGACAATCTTATGCATTTTTTATCATTAGTAACAATGGAAATTCCAGAGATTATCGAGAATGAAAACACAAACAAAGAAATTGAAGTGCAAATTGAAAAAAGCAAAGAAGTGCAAAACCATATTTTGCGTGAACTTATGTTAGGGAAATTACGCAGCTTAAAAAGTACTTTTTCAAGAGAGGTCACATCATATATCAATGATATTATGGACCCATATAGCGAAACTCCAACGAATCAGCACTATCTGGAATTTATCGACCATACCGAAGAACTTGAGTACGATTACGAAAAGGGAACAACAGATTGTATCCGATTACCAAACGGTACTCTGGTAACAGAAAACCACCCTTCCTTCTTTAAAAAGTATGTTCTGCACCAAGGTAAAGTTTTTCAACGTGATGCAGGACCATTACATCATATAAAACGTACCAAGCGTGCAAAAAAGATGCGGGCAATGCTCTGTTATCCTAACAAAAAACTGTATCCCGATTTCCAGGCATTTGCTGATGATGGATGGGTTCCATTTAATGAAGAAGTACAAAAATATGGCTATTTTTGCAATCCAAATGCTATGTGGGACCGGTACTCAATCGGAGGTCGCTGGGCAGATATGCTCTTAGTGAAAAACACCTGCAAAGATTATGTGCTTGGTGAAGCAAGCTGGACTATAGCAGATAAGATACCTCCGGCACCAGATGGTTATATGTGGGTTTCAGCGGCACGAAAAAAAGACATTGCCTGGAAACGCATGCATGACTGGGAAATACATACAGCAAAAGAACACTATCAAAAACTAAAACATATCTTTGAAACAGGAAGCTGTGAAAAAGATTTCTACGGAAAAATGAACGATATTGGTATTTCCGTATATGGTGAGTATGTTTATCAAAAAGGGCAGTCTCTTTCTTCCTATCTGAAGAAGCATACTATTTCCCCAAAAGTGAAATATCCACTCCCACTTCATGACATCATTGATGCATCCATGTGGAGATCCCGTGATGATATTTCGATTGGGAAAGAAAGTTCTGATTGGTCCGAAGAAATTGACGAATATATTGATGCTTTATCAGAAGATACCGTATTAGCCTGTGTCGATTATCATATATAACTCTTTTCTATGTTTACAATCACAAAATGAAATGTTACAGAATTATCTAAGCCGCACTATGCGGCTCTTTTTATGAAAACAATTTCAGTTGTTCATATTCTGCTGTCCGATGTAACAGTATGGGCTTCTTAGCAAGAATAAATTCTACCGCCGCATCCTCCATAATCCAATCTTCCAGTTCCTGTCGTTCCAAAAGCAATGGCATCCGTTCATGCACCGGTGCTACGGAAGCATTTGCCTGCGTAGTCAGAATTACAAACCGATTTTGACCATTATAGATTTGATAACACCCTGCCATAAATAATATGGTATCCTGCTTTTGGCTTTGAAAAGTATATTTTTCTTTGTTTTTATTCCATTCGTAAAAGTGACGGGCGGGAATCACACATCTTCGATGTAGCACACTTTCTCGAAAGGTCTTCTTGTCTAGTATCGCCTCTGCCCTTGCATTGATAAGCAGTCCCTTTCCCTGGAACCCCGGAAAGCCCCACTGCATCTGCCTCGCAGCCACTTCTCTACACTCCTTTGTAAGAACGACTGCAGATTCAGACGGGTGGATGTCCTGTCCATGCTCTATCTTTAAACGCTGGTCCAGTTTCCTTACAATCTTTTCAATTTCCCGTGAGGTTTCATCATCCACATAATATCTTCCGCACATTTTCTGTCCTCCTTTTTCCTATTTTACTTCATCCCCGGTATCTTATACAACCAGTTTCCATGCACAATCCTCCGGACAAAAGAGAAGCACAAAATTGATTTGTTTTCCCAAAAGTACCGCCTGACATCTATACTTCCAGTTCAAAATTCCCGCATACCACTGCTTTTCTACAGTCAGAACTTGGATATGATTGATTTGAATAATCTCTTCATCCTCCCCTTTTACCTTCAGCATCAATGGCAAAGATTTTCCGGTAGCTGTGAACCAGCACTGGACTGCCACCTCATGATAGGTTCCGGATAAAGGCTCCTGCTCTGTATGCTCTGTATTTATTCCGATTCCAAATGCCACCGTTCCTTCCTCCTTCCCGCTATTCTGTCTTTAATTTCTCATAGTCCACAGAACGTTTTTCCCGTGAAATGCCACCACTCATGTGATCAATACACCCACCTAAAAAAGCCGCACGTATTACCGAGTCATTCCCATACCGTTTTCTGATCTGATCTATCGTTTCATCCATTTTTTCCAGTTTCTCATAATCATTCGTATCAAACAGATTCAGTTGTCTCATATTCACCTGATCCTTGATGCGGCTGGTATGGATTCCCAGATGCCGGATGGGTGTCCCATCCCAGAGCTGGTCAAATAACTGGCAAGCACACTGATGAATCTCTATCGTAATATTGGTTGCATTCTGAAGCGTCATCTGGTGACTGGCATAACTGAGATCATAATTCTTGATTCCTACTGCAATCACTTCTGCCCTGACGCCTGCTCCACGAAGTCTGCTTCCTACTGTCTCTGCCAAAGCCAACAGCACCAATTTTGCTGTAGATGCATCTGTCACATCAAAAGGAATCGTTGTGGAATTACCATATCCCTTATTGGCAGGTGGAGCAGACTGAACGACAGACACATCAATCCCATTTGCAAATCCCCAGACTACTTCCCCATGTTTCTTTAAATGTTGTTTTAAGTAGCCAGGATCGCTCTTTGCCAAATCTCCTATTGTTCGGATTCCCAACTTGAAAAGTGTCTTTGTTGTTGCCCGTCCTACAAAAAATAAGTCGCTTACCGGTAATGGCCACATCTTATTCTGTATCTCAGACTTCCATAATGTGTGCACTCTGTCTGGTTTCTGAAAATCACTTGCCATCTTAGCTAACAGTTTATTCTCAGAAATGCCGATATTCACTGTAAATCCAAGCTGTTTCTTAATCTGTTTCCGCATCTTCTCCGCAGCTTCCACTGGTGTACCCCAAAGCGATTCTGTTCCAGTCATATCTACAAACGCCTCATCTATCGAGTATTGTTCCACTACAGGAGAATACTCATGCAAAATTCCCATAAAAGCTTTGGAACACCGCTCATACAATCCATAATTCGGAGGCACTAAGATAAGATCTGGACATTTCTGTTTTGCTTCCATGATTGATTCACCTGTCTGTATCCGATATTTCTTTGCTGGAATGGATTTTGCCAAAATGATTCCATGACGCATCGCCATATCCCCACCTACCGCCGACACCTGTTCTCTTAAATCGCCTCTCCATCCCAAATGATGCAGCCGATATACCGCTTCCCAGGACAAAAAGGCAGAATTTACATCTATATGAAAAATCACTTTTTCCAAACTCACGTTCCCCTCCTTTACACCTCATTATATAGAACATACGTTCTGAAATCAAGAGATAATATTTTCCATATCCATGCTTCCTCTATATATAGTAATTTTTCGCTCAGGCTAAACTATATATAGTGTTTTTATATTGACACATACTACATATAGTGTTACACTTACTATGTAATTATTATTTGTGTCATCCGGAAAGGATATACGCACGCAGTTTAGGTTTGTAAAAGTGTCAGAAGTATACCACGCTACCAGCAGGGACTTCTGGCTTTTTTTATTTTGCAGGAAACTGCACGCATTAGAGAATGAACATCCGTGTCATTCTCTTTTTTTATGCCTGAACGCAAAGAAAGGAGGAAGAAAAACCGGAACAAATAAGAATTACAACTATACCATAGAAAAGGAGACAAGAATAAAATGAACCACTCTAATGAATTATCAAACGTGGAAAAAATCAAACAATTGGTGGACTATCTGAATTTACAACGTAACGCTTATTATAATGAGAACAGTCCGAATATCAGTGATGCGGAATATGACCGAATCTTCGATGAATTAGTGGAATTAGAAAAGCAGACAGGCTTTGTCTTATCCAATTCACCGACACAAACCGTAGGCTATACTCCCATCAGTGAACTTCCCAAAGTAAAGCATCCGGTCCCTTTGCTCTCTTTAGATAAGACAAAGCAGGTACAGGACTTAATAAGTTTTGCCGGTAAGCAGCCAGTTCTGTTTATGCTGAAGTTGGACGGATTAACGACTAAATTGGTCTACGAAAATGGAACACTTGTAGAGGCTTCCACGCGTGGCGACGGAGAAATTGGGGAACTTATCACCCATAACATCCCTGCATACGTTGATGTCCCTCTCTCAATTCCATATAAAGGCCGGCTGGTGATTGTTGGAGAATCCTTCATCCCAACCAATGACTTTGAGCGTTTAAAAGAAACCCTCCGAGATGGAAAAGGAGAACCTTACAAAAATGGGCGAAATCTGGCTTCTGGCTCTGTGCGAAGTCTTGATCCGGCAAATTGTGCAGGACGCTGTCTGCACTTTATGCCTTTTAATGTTCTGGAAGGTCTGGACTCTCCATTTCTCTTTCCAGACAGCAGAGCTATGAAAATTTCCAGCCTGCTTGACTATGGTTTTCAGCCTTGTCCTTATATTGCTGCAACCCAGCCTTTAACCTTGGATCTTGTAAACCAGTATATTGAAAATCTGACTGTTCTGGCAGGCAAAAAACATCTGCCTATTGACGGAATTGTAATGATTTTCGACAGTCTGGACTATTCCAAAAGCTGTGGGCGTACCGGACATCATTATAAAGATGGACTGGCTTTTAAGTTTGAAGACGAAACTTACGAAACCACTCTTCGCAATATAGAATGGACACCCACCCGTTTCGGAGAAATTGCACCTGTGGGAGTTTTTGACTCTGTGGAAATTGACGGATGCTCTGTTTCCAGAGCAACCCTTCACAATCTGACCTTTATCAAAGAATTAGAATTGGTGCCAGGTTGTAGAATTTCTGTATCAAAACGTAATATGATCATTCCTCATATTGAAGAAAATCTGGAACGTGGTCATTACGTAGATGCAGTTCCCCCAGTATGTCCATGCTGTGGTTCTCAGACTCGTATCTATCAAAGAAAAGGAAATGATGGGCGTCTCATTGAAACAGTGCATTGTGACAATCCCAACTGTGATAGCCAGATCCGAAAACGCTTTACACATTTCGTTGGAAAAAAAGCAATGAACATCGAGGGACTCTCCGAAACTACCTTGGAAAAATTCCTGACTTTGGGTTATCTCCAGACATTTCCGGATATTTACCATCTAAACGAACATCAGGAAGAAATCTTACAGTTGGAAGGTTTCGGCAAAAAATCCTTTGAAAGATTATGGAATTCTATTACTTCCAGCCGAAATACTACCTTTGTCCGATTCCTGGTTTCCATGGATATTCCTATGGTCGGAAGGACCAAAAGCAAGATTTTGGATACAGTATTCCACGGCAGTCTGCAGGAATTTTTTGACGCTGCCTCTGGTAACTATGATTTCACCCAGTTAGATGACTTTGGTGATACTCTGAATCAGAATATCCATGACTGGTTCTCTGATGAAAATAATTTAATTCTCTGGCACGAACTCCAAAAAGAACTTATATTTGAAGAAAGAAAGGAAATGAACACTATGATGAAAGAAAATGTATTTACAGGATGTACTATCGTTGCAACAGGAAAACTTGCTCATTTTACAAGGGATGAAATCAACTCCAAAATTATTGAGCTTGGAGCAAAAGCCGGCAGTTCTGTCACAAAAAAGACAGATTATCTGATTTGTGGGGAAAAAGCTGGAAGTAAATTAACAAAAGCTCAGGCTCTCGGTATTAAAATATTGTCTGAAGATGAGTTTCTTGAGATGATTGCGTAAGGAGAAATCTATGAGTATCATTACATCTGTTTTTCATATCTATGGGTTTCTTATTACAGAAGAGGCTGCTAATCTTATCCTTCGATATACAGAGGAAGTTTTTCCTGATTTATACAAAGAGTTCTCTGATCCAGAATCACTCTTAGCCTTTCAGGAATATCTTTGTGAGAAACTTGATGGCTGTCGTTATGGCACTGCCGAGTCTATGACGGTATGGAGGATCAAAGATCAGGAAGAACTGAACTTAAATCCAGGAGAAGAATTTTATATCATTGAACTTAAAAATTCTTCCCACTTATTTTCACAGGCGTATTCTTCTTATACGGAAGTTATCCAAGAAATTCAAGAAACGTTTGGTGAATTACTTCCTCCCGATTTTCCATTAGATGATTTTCTTGTGGAAATCATGGGCGAAGTATGGGGATAGTGAAATGGGGTGAATGCCCCATTTCAAACATCTTTTGCGACTTTTTATTTATAATTATTTTACCGTTGGAAAGCACCTTCTTTTTTGATATAATGAAAGCAAATGGAGGGATAACGTATATGAGTATTCAATCAGATATAGAGATGCTATCAATTGAAGCACTGGAATATTATGCTAAAAAGCACCAACTATCGGAAGACGATGCCTTTAATATTTTCTACAAACATCAAGTATTTGAAAAAATACTGGTACAACACGAAACGTTGCACCAATTAGATATTCATGATACTTTTCAATACGTAGAAGATATTATAGAAGAAGATACGCCCACGCTTGTTCTTTTCCATGGCTCCAATATTGCATTTGATAAAATCGATTTGAACAAATCACATAACCGTCGTGATTTTGGTCGTGGATTTTATTGCACAGTTCTCGAACAGCAGGCAAATGAATGGGCGCACCGCCTGTACTTGCGTACTCATACTGGCGGCAAATATGTGTATCGGTATATCTTCCAGCAATCCGAGGAACTAAAAATCAAACATTTTGCCACCTTGGACAAGGAATGGTTGGAGTTTGTCAAACTCAACCGTACTGTCGGCGATATCCAGCATCACTATGATGTTGTAATTGGGCCTGTTGCGGATGATAATACCATGGAAACTGTACAACTTTATTTGTCCGGTATCTTGAGCGTGGATGAAGCGGTTACAAGGCTTCGGTATAATAAGGTTAATAATCAGGTTTCCTTTCACACCCCACTTGCTCTTGAACATCTGGTATTGGAATCTCGAAAGGATGTGTAAAACATGGAAGGTAAATATTTTTTTAACGGAAAAGATATTTCAATGAATCTGTATATTCAGATCCGGGATGTTGTCGATATTATTATGGAAAAGAGTAATCTTTCCTTTCCGGATGCCATGGGCAAATTTTATCATTCAAAAACTTACAAGGCCCTACAAAATACAGAAAATACTCTTTGGGCGGAATCTGCCGGCTATATTGCAGACCGCTATTACGAAGAACAAGAAGAAGCACAAATAAACAAATAACAAACAAAAAAATATGTTTAAGAAGGAACTGCTTACCATAAGCGGTTCCTTTTTTATATAAGAAAGAAGGGATTACATGTATATTAATACCTATTCGAATCATTACCAGCAAACAATTGACCACTTTCATGGAGCATACGCTTTTCTTAGTAACTTCTATCCTTCCCGGATATATTACCGGGGCTACTGGTATGCAAATAATGAGGCTGCTTTCCAGGCACAAAAGACTATTTCCCCTAAAGAGCAGCTTCAATTTACCAAATTAAGGAATCCAAAAGATGCAAAAAAACTGGGAAGAAAAGTGCAGCTACGTTCAGACTGGGAAAGTGTAAAGCTTATGTACATGTATGAAATTTGTATGTGCAAATTCATGCAGAATCCTACCCTATATAAAGCATTACTTGCTACTGGTAATTGTCACCTTGTTGAAGGAAACAACTGGGGAGATTACTTTTGGGGTTCTGTAAATGGTCATGGCGAAAATCATCTGGGCAAAATTCTTATGGATATACGTGCAAAGCTTCAATTTGAATGTTAAGACATAATTTATCCAATTTTGCACTGTATGAACTGCAAATATTTTGCTATAATGAAAGATAGATTTTAAAGAAAGGATTTGTGCTTATGTATCTGAAGCGTTTTGTCTATGATCGTCTTCTGGATTGGAAAAATGAAGGAGGTCATAGTACCCTGGAAGTCGGTGGAGCCCGTCAGGTTGGAAAAACCTACCTGATACAGAAATTCGCTGACGAAAACTACAAACACAAAATTTATATTAACCTGTTTGAATTAAGCGGCAAACAGTTTATGGAATGTTATAAACAGGCAACCGACTGGACACCTGGAACAAAACGGCGGGAGCATCCTCTCCACGATGTCTTCCAGTTATATGAACCGGACTTTATTGATTCTGAAGATACCGTCATCATTATTGACGAAATCCAGGAGTCTTCCGAAATTTATAACCGTATCCGGGAGTTTACACGTCACTTTAAAGCCCATTTCATCATCACTGGAAGCTATCTTGGACGGATTTATGATCCAGAATTTCGTTATTCCAGTGGTGATGTCACAAAGCTTACTATCTACACACTTTCTTTTGAGGAATTTTTGATGGCCTATGACCAAAACCTGTATGAAGATTATAAAAAAATACCTTTTGTTCCTTCTAGGGCAGAGGTCTATGATCGCTTAAAGGAAACCTATGAGCTGTACTGCCAGATTGGTGGCTATCCCAAAGTGGTCGAAAACTATCTGGAAAACCGGAACATCGTAAAAGCTCAAGGCGAACTCGTAAAAATCATTGATACCTTTACCAATGAATCCATTCGCTATTTTACGGATATTTTGGATACCAAAGTGTTTACCCATATTTTCTTTTCCATCTGCCGTATTTTAAATCGTGAAAAGAAAGGATTTTCAGAAGACAGCATCAGTGAAGAATTGCAAAAACTGGTAACCAAAGACTACTCCAGCAATATTTCAAAGGCTACCTGCAACCGTGCCATTAGCTGGCTGTACTTTTCCGGAATCATCGGATTCTGTGCCAAAATAACAGAAATGGATATTCTGGATTTTAAGTCCGCAAGCCGCTGCTACTTCATGGATATGGGGTTGGCAAACTATTATCTGACACGTACCGGTACCGATTCCCGTGTACTTGCAGGCACATTAAATGAAAATTATGTCTATATCAACCTGAAGAAACGCCAGGATTTTCCACAGGAAATTTCCTTTGAAACCCCTGCTTTTGCTACCTACCGTGGCGGAGAAATTGACTTTGTAGCACAAAGCCTATCCTCTTCCACCCGCTATTTAATAGAAGTCAAAGCTGGAAAAGGTACTGCTTCTACTGCCCAGAAAGCTTTGGCTCAAGGAAAAGCAGATAAGCTTCTTTATTTAAAGGGCGCAACCAAAGGTGGTATAGACGGTAAAATTGAAACACTCCCCATTTATTTACTGGAACAATACAAATTTAATTAAGTTTATGTTTACGAAGAGACTACTTCCCAAGTGGTCTCTTTTTTATTTAGGAGGACAATAATATGAATTCAATAAAAGAATTAAAAGAACAATTAGGATATGAAGAAATCGGTCTCGATGATACATTTGTATTTCACTGTACTCAATGCGGGAAATGTTGCATCCACCGAGATGATATCCTCTTATCCCCGAAAGATCTGTTTAACATAGCAAAAAAATTTCAGATTACACCAGAGAATGCCTTGGAACAATATTGTGAAACCTATATTGGATCTAACTCCCGTTTCCCCGTAGTACGCCTGAAACCACAAGGAAGTGTGAAACGTTGCCCGCTATTAAAAGATCGAAAATGTTTGGTACACGATGTAAAACCGACAGTCTGTGCCATGTTTCCAATTGGCCGGTATCTTGCCCTTCCTGCCGATAGTAATTTTCCGGAAAATCCGGAAGAAATGTCTGTTGGATATATCTTTAATAATCCGGAATGCGGAGACGGATTGGAAATACATACAGTTCGAGAATGGTTTCATGATTTCAACATTCCACTAAAAGATGACTATTTCTTTACCTGGACAAAAACGCAGGCAACACTCTGCAAGCATCTACGCTTTCTGGAGGAGCACCTATCGGAAAAGACCATGCTCCGAATATGGAATGCTATCTTGATCTCGCTGTATCTGCACTATGAGATTACAGAAGATTTTCAAACACAATTTAAGAAAAACTCAGATGCGATTCTATCCTTAATTGAAACACTAAAAAATTTTGACATCCCTATGCCTAAGAAAGCATAAACAACCACAAATACTTCGAGCCGCCCAGTTTTGGTCGGCTCTTTTTATGTCCATATAACGCCCTTTACATTCCGGCAACCATGACTCTCACAGCAGCAATTTCCGTGCTGTAGTTTTCTGCATAAATGTTCCCCCATAGATCACGAATTCCTTTTACATAAAGCGGATATTCCTTCGCACCTGCCTTTCCACGAGATGCAATACTACTGAAAGCTACAGTATGCGTTTCTTCCTACATGAGTAATTCTTTCTTCCTTCATCCAACAATTTATTCACCCCATATTTTTCACCACCTTATCGTAGCATTTCGGCAGTAATCGCAATTTACTGCCGAAATGCTACCTTTATTTACCATCTACATAATCAGCTCCAATAACATCCTATAAATTTTTCTTATCTAACACGTTCTTTATAATGGAATTATCCTTGGAACTTGTACCCCTGCTGAAATTCCCCTCTCTATCTTTCTCCTATAATTCCGAAAGCTATGGACATGAAACCCAGGAATTCCCCATGCACATGAAATTTTGCGAACATAGTACTCTTTTGATTTTGTAAATATTTTTCCTTGCTTCCTATATAATAACTTCATAATCCGCAACGACTGAACCGAAATCTTAGGGAACGTTCCATTAAGTTTTTTGTACAAATCTCCTCTTTTGGTTTCTTCCAAAATAACAGTTTTTCCATGCATACAGGACCATTCTATACATGGAATATCTGCACTTCTTATCCCTGTTTCCATTGCAATTCTCAAAAATAAGGAAGTTTCAAAATCCTTTTTGTATAGGAATTGATCCGCTATCATCTTGTAATGATCAACAAAATAAATTTCTCCTATCTTTCTTTGTAGTTCTGCCAAAGAAATACTATCCAGCCATTCCAGTTTTCCTCTATATTTTTCAACAAATATCATCTCCTGCTCAGCTTCAAAAGATTGCCTCAAATCACAGATAGCCTCTGGCCAACATTTTCTTTTTCCAGGTAACAATAAACATACCATTTTCTGTAAAAATTTTTCTTCACTATCCGGATGCCACTGTATTAAACGCTTTAGTTCTTCATAGGCTTGATTCACTTTGTATTCCATTGTACTATTTCTCATCTTCTGATTCCCCTTCGTATGGCTCCAAAATCTTTGAAGCCCTCTCCACAAACATCCTGTCCGCCCCTGAAAGCTCATATTCTTTCCAAAGTGTCTTATGTATCTGTTCCTCTGTTAAATCCCTACACTTTTCTTGCAGCATACGGACAAATGGATATATCATAGTCGCATGAATATTTTTCCCGGACCGTACCATATCTCCTTCCATTTGATATGCTTCCTGTAAGCATTCCAGTATAATGCGAACATCCGTAACACTTTCTCTCATTGCGCTTCCCCTCATCAGGCTTATCCTCCTATTTACATACGTACTCTCAGTCCATCTAATCTCGACACGTTCAGTCCAACCAGATACCAGTCATCTCCCATTTCAATTCGAACCGGAACCCAAACATCTTTCACTTTTACATCGAAACATTCCCCGCAATGTAGTCCTCCATAAAAAGATTCCAAATCAAAACGTATATCATACCTCCCTGTTTCAGTATCATAAAACAATGTTCCTTCTCTGTGTTCACTCATAACATCTGCCTCCTTAAATTTTTCTTTTACTTAGTAATTACCTCACCCCTATACAGATTGAAGAAATTCCGGAAAATTTTCATAAAAGTTTTTCCGATACCGATAATAGGTAGAAGAAGTTAACCCCAACTCCCGCTGCAGTTGTGTCGGTGTTACCTTCTTTTGTACCACCCTCATAAATTCCTGGTTAAACTTTTCCTGTTCTATAGCCCGTGGTCTTCCTACTTCATCCCATTCACCCCGAAGCCTTTTTGCCTCCATACCTTCCTTTTGTCGCTTCTCCTTTTTCTCCATCTCTGCCTGTGCCATGGATGCATAGAGTTCAATCATCATATTATTGATTGTTTCTATCATCATCTTTGCCAGATTATTTTCCATCTGAGACAGGTCAAACAACGTGGTAGGAAGTTCCAATACCATTACCCGAACCCCTTTTTCTTCTAAAAAACGTAGCTGCTTTAAAATCTCCTGCTTGTTCCTGCCAAGTCTGTCCAGCTCTGTAATAATCAGGGTATCCCCTACCCGTAAAACATCTTCCACAAGAACGGTATAACGTGGTCTGTCAAAATTTTTACCGGTTATCTTATCTGTAAAAATACTTTCCAGTTTAATTTTCTGATTTTCACAGAACCTCTTTATTTCTATAATACCTCGGTCCAAGTGTTGTTCCTTAGTACTGATTCTGTGATACCCATAATATGCCATACGTATCCCCCTTTATACATTCCCAAAAAGTCTTAAAATATTTTGGCATATCTCAAAACCTTCTTATATACTTTTTGGAAATAAAAAAATAGCCTATTACATCTCCCATCAAAAAGCATACTTTTTGGGAGGTGACTTTCACTACTTCTGTACGCAAGATGGCATAAAAAAGCAACAAAAAAAGACAGAGGTTTTAAAAAATTTCCTCTGTCTTCAGATCAACTATTCTGGAAAGATGTCCATCTTTTTTCCTTCAAACTTATATCCTACACCTCTCACTGTTTTAATATAGCGGCACTGCTTTAGCTCCGGTTCAATTTTCTTTCTCATACTGGATACCAGACAGTACACAATATTATCAATGCTTTCCGGCAATTCCTCGTTATAAAGAATCTCAAAAATTTTTTCTTTGGTAAATATCACACCTGGTCTCCCTGACAAAAGCATAAACAATTCATACTCTGCTTTCGTTAAGACGATCTCCGTCTGTCCTCTATAAATCTTATGATAATCCGGATAAATCCTAAAATCGGAATTTTCTTCATCCTCTCCCCGGATGTTTTTTATATTTTCCACTACATATTCTTTGTATCCCAATACAGTTGAAATAGTTACTTTCCCCAAGCTACACTTCCCTTCTGTTTTCTCTTATTTAGAAATCTCATCACACAGATTCCTTTTAAAAATGATTCTCTATTCTCCATTCATCGATAAGCTGTACAACCTGCGTTAAATTGGTATACCAGATATAATGTCCTCCATTTACAATATATAACTGGTGATTACCAGATTCTAAATCCAATTGATTTCTATGAGCAGTCTCCCATGCCGGAACATTTTGTACATTCTCTGAAGAAATCATGGTTAATACAGGAAGTGCCGATGGGAATTTTTTATTCTTTATAGAGAGTAATGATTGATCCATCCCGTTCACTTCATTTCTAATCGTATCGTTGCTGCTTAAAGAATATGCCTGAATGTATTCCTCCCTATCACTCTCCGTATAAGTGTACCCGGAAACCTGTGGTAATGCTGCCCCATATTTATCTGGATCTGTTTTCAGTGCCATCTGGAATTCTTCCAAAGAAGAAAAAGAATTCTTGATTTTCTGAAATTCATCAATTCCCTGCAGCATATATTTCTTTTCCATTTCCATAGCCTCTGCCAGTTCTTCATCATATACCGTATTATCAACAGCAATGAAACCTTTTACTTTTTCGGGATAATTCTGTACAAAGTTGAGTCCATATACTCCAGAAATCGAATGTACCAGTAATACACACTGCTTAATTCCCATGGTGTCCAGTGCAGCATTCAATTCACTATTGATATTATCTACAGTTCGATCCGTTGCTGCAACATCACTAAGCCCATATCCAAACGGCTCTACAATCACTATGTTAAAACTCTCATCTAAAGATTGTGCCAGAGGTTTGAAGTAGATATGCGGTGATGGAACTCCCAGAGCCGGCATCATCACCAATGTGGTTTTTCCTTCATCTGCAAATGTTGCTCCACTTGCATCCAATTTTCCATACAAAGCAAGATGCATATTATTCCCTTTCACTGTGATATATTTACTCGCATATCCAACTTGTGTTGCTCCCATAGCATATACCATATTAGAATTTCCTACCAGAAATGTAAACAGCATCGCAATCGTCACAATTCTTGAGATTCGCTTTTTGTATCTTCCCATACGTTTCCTCCTAATAAATTATTACAAATATTTTTTCAGTTCTTCTACCTTATCTAATCTTTCCCATGGAAGGTTGAGATCGTTTCTTCCAAAATGTCCATAGGCTGCCGTCTGTTTATAGATCGGACGGCGGAGATCCAACATCTGAATGATTCCTGCTGGTCGCAGATCGAATTCTCTTCTTATCATCTCTACCAGACTCTTATCTGAAATTTTCCCACTTCCAAAGGTGTCTACCATAATAGAGGTCGGATGCGCTACCCCAATTGCGTAAGACAACTGAATTTCACATTTATTTGCCAGACCTGCAGCCACAATATTCTTCGCAACATAACGAGCAGCATAAGATGCAGAACGATCTACTTTTGTACAGTCTTTTCCAGAAAAAGCTCCGCCGCCATGCCGTGCCATACCACCATAGGTATCTACAATAATCTTGCGTCCTGTTACACCACTATCGCCGTGAGGACCGCCTATGACAAAACGCCCTGTTGGATTGATGAAAAATTTTGTATTCTCATCTACCAGTTCTGTTGGAATAATCGGTTCCAATACATATTTTTTTATATCTTCGTGGATCTGCTCCTGTGTCACATCTGGATCATGCTGTGTTGACAGAACCACTGCATCCAGCCGGTGCGGAATACCTGCTTCGTCATATTCTACAGTAACCTGGCTCTTACCGTCCGGTCTTAAATAATTCAACAAACCATCTTTACGTACCTGGGTAAGCTGCCGAGTCAATTTGTGTGCCAGTGAAATTGGATATGGCATAAATTCATTCGTTTCGTCACATGCGTAACCAAACATCATACCCTGATCCCCAGCACCAATTGCATCAAGCTCTTCTTCTGACATTTTGTGTTCTTTTGCTTCCAATGCCTTATTCACGCCCAAAGCAATATCTGCTGACTGCTCATCAATTGCCGTTAAGACAGCACAGGTATGTGCATCAAATCCATAATCTCCATTGTCATAACCAATTTCTTTGATTGTTTCTCTTACCACCTGCTGCATATCTATATACGCATTGGTCGTGATTTCTCCCATCACTAATACCATACCCGTTGTAATTGCAGTCTCGCAGGCCACTCTGCTCATTGGATCCTTCTCCATAAGAGCATCCAATATGGCATCTGATATGGCATCACATATTTTGTCCGGATGTCCTTCTGTTACTGATTCTGAGGTAAATAATCTTTTCTCCATAGTATTTCTCTCCTTACATTATTTTTCTACTTGTAATACCTGATAGCGTCTTTCTTAAACTTCCCGCCCGTATAGCAACATTTTCTATTTGTTATACTGCTTATGATAGTTAACTATAATATAAAAGTTATCATAGTTCATTTTGGGGTCTTAGAGTATATTTTTTGTCTATATTGGCATTTTCTTTGCCTGATTGGACACTTCCCATTTATAATAAAAAAAGCAGTGCCTCATAGCACACTGCTTCATTAAATCAACATTCAATTCACCACCACTTCTCAAATTAATCCCCATACACTTTTAAACAAGATGATTCTCATTATACTTATGTAATTGACCACCCAATAATCTTTTCCCAATGATAATCCAGGTGTCTCGGTTATATTGATCCATATCCCTATACAATTCCATAATTTCTTTTCTATCATTTTGCTCCTGCTGTTGCTGTTCTTCCTCTTTTCTCAATATATAATCAATTGCAACCCTAAAAAATTTAGATAATGCGAGTAGCATATCTCCCGGAATATTCTCATCTCCATTTTCATATTTACTAATTGTCTGCTGGCTAACTCCTATTTCTTCTCCTAGCCTTGTCTGCGTCAAACCTAATTTTTTTCTTAATTCAGCAATACGATTCACAAGTATACACCTCCCAATATATTCATTGTACACTTAAACACGCCTCATTTTACTCTTATCAGTTGTTTTACTACTACATATCATGGTTTACCATAGTATTACTATGTTTTAGTGATTATTAACAGATTTTAAAGTTTTTCAGAAACAGAATTGTTACTATGGTATGCGAAACCAATATCTTTATAGTATAGGATTTTTGAGTTCTCTAAACAACGTTATCGTTTTGTCAGTTTCCAAACAAAATAAGCCTTGAAAGGTTGCTATGATTGCACCCTTTCAAGGCTTAGTACGAGTCGCATACATTTTGCTAATATATCATTGTTTCTTGTTTATTGGTTATCACTATTTGAAAACGGTCCTGGCAGCGGCGTAAAGTTTGCTGCACATGCATCTCCCACACACCCATTAAGTGGGCAGGCATTAATTCCACATGCTGCTGCTCCGCAACCATCTACCCCACAAACATTAGCTCCACATACTGCTGCTCCGCAGGCATTTCCACCACACCCTACATCAGCTAAACATCCAACTCCTCCAACACATCCGCCAGCTCTAGACTGACCATATCCATTTCCTATGTATTCGCTACCCATAGCATTTCTCCTTTCTTGAATAAGTATGCGCTTCGTTATATAAATAATATATTAGCCACAATATGTAATAACATATACTAACCTTTAATATACCGTTTTAGCTTTCATAACTTATACTATACGTCCATATCTAATTTATCCAAATCTACTATTTCGTCTGATATAGATATAAAATCGGAATTATGCGATATTAAAATAATTATTTTATCTCTTTTTATTTGATTTAAGTAGGCTTGTAAACATCTTATGCTCTCTTCATCTAATGCAGATGTCGGCTCATCTAAAATAATTACCGGCGAATTTTTATATAATGCCCTCAATATAGAAAGTTTTTGTTTTTCTCCTCCAGACAAATTTGAATTTTTTTCTCCAATGGTGGTCTCTAATTTCTTTGGCAGACTTTCTATGAATGAATACAAATTTATCTTTTTTGCTATATAAAACAATCGCTTTAAATCTATGCTGTCCTCACTATCCATTGATACATTATATCTTACCGTATCCGCTAATAACACCGGTTCCTGTTCACATATTCCAAAACACATTTTTCTCGTTTTATAAATATCAATCTGATCTAAAGATAAAGCATCATAACATATCTCACCTGCATATTCTCTATTATAGAACCCTATAATCAAATCTACCAAAGTGCTTTTCCCTATTCCATTTTTTCCGATGATGGAATATATTTTCCCTTTTTTTAATTCTAAACTAATATCCCGGAATATACATTTCTTATCGTAACAAAACATTATATTCTTCAATCTTATTTGGCTAATATCCTTTAACTCTACCCCAGCGTTTTCATCACTCTCTAAATCTAATATCTGCTTTAATCTTGTATATGCTACTTTATTGTCCTGTATTGTCTTTGTTAATGAAAAAAAATATCTCGAAGCTTCCATCATTATACCAAAGTAACTCAGCATAATTGTTAATTGACCTACACTAAGTTTACCTCTAATAACTAATGCCCCACCCATTATAAAAATTCCTATTTGAGCTAAAGACATTATCAAAGAATCTAAACTTGAAAATAGATACGAAATCTTTTGATATTGGAGACTTACTTTCAAAATATTTTGAAACTCTTTCTTTAACCGACTTAAAAAAGATTCATATATAGCCTGCATTTTTACAAAGAGAATATTATCAAATTGCTCGAATAATTTTGAAAAATAATTTGCTTGTGCTTCTGTCAAAATAAATTGTGCTTTAAAAAGGATTTTCTTTAATACCTTATACGATAATGCATACGCACATATTATGGCTATGAATAGCAATGTAATATTGCTACTAAATTGAACCAATACAAAAATGGAAAGTAAAAGTTTTAAACTATTTATTAATATCCCTTGTACAATATTGATGCAAAATGTAATAACCTGATTAGAATCATTATTGACTCTTTGGTTTAAATAAGCCATATTCTGCTTTTTTAAAAATGAAACTGGCAGATGTTGTATGTGGCGTATCACATCACTATTCAAGTCATAGCCCATTTGAGTTTGCATCTTTATATATACTCTGTTAACAATATACCCTATCAACTGATTAATAACAAAAAGCCCGAAAAAAACAAAGCAATATCTATAAATTTTACTGATATTATCAGCTACTATCAGATAATCAATAAAATTGCCGCTTATATAGGGAGAAATCATAGAAAACATACTACTTGTAAGACACAGCAACCCATAACAAACCACGCTATACTTATTTTTTATCAGATACTTTCTACACATTTTAAAAATGCTTGCCATAACTTCTCCCTCAGATCACTAATCACAATTTTATTCTGGCCTTTTTAGGATTATCCATAAGATAGAATACTGATAGTTCTTCCCCCTCTTGGGGGCAACTAGTACCTACTCCAATAAATTTTCTTTTTTTATAATTAACACCGGAAACACTATATTGCACAGTAATAACCGTTGGAAAATCAGCTCCATCTAATAAATGTGTTCGAATAGGTTTTTTATTAATTTTCAACCACCATAATCTATTAGTTGAAATTACTGTTCCTTTAGTGCAAACCTCCATACATATTACCTCCAATTTTATATTTTCCCCTTAAAATACCGTAACACCTGCTTTTCAAGTACGCCTTTTACTTTAAAGCACCCTTTCGAGTGGTAACTATTAGTTTCGTTATAGCTAACCACCCCACATCCACCACCACAAGCTGGCAAATATACACATTCTTTACATTCTTCATTCTCCAATGGGTTATGAGACATCCAATCATAATATGAATACTTTATGTTATCAATATTACCGTTCTCATTAATATTCCCCATCAAATGTTGCTCATCCCCTGCATGTTCCCAACATTTATATAATTCACCATTGGGAGTGACAGTAAACTGACTATCAGCATATAGTCCACAATAAATCCATCTATGAAATGGTTTTGTATATAAAGTAAACCCTTCCATTTCAGCCTTACTCCATAATTTACTCAACACCTCTCCTACAATACTTTCACTTAAACAATTCCCTGAATATGCAGAACATGCTTGCGTAGAACCTCTAACGATTCCAAAGTCAACATTGCAATTTGTTAGACCTTTTCCATTAATCCCAAGATACTCCAAAAGTGAACTCACTTCATCCAAATTATTCTTATCCACATTGATTCTTATAACCGTATGTATGTCGGCACATTTATTGTTTAGCAACTCTAAAGCCGAAATAATCTGTTCAAACGAACCTTTTCCATCCTTATATTTTCTTCTTGCATTATGCGTATCAGGCATACCATCAAGAGTTATTTGTATCTGCTGACAATTATAATTTATTAATTGACTTACTATCTCTGCTGTTAATAAAGTTCCATTTGTTATTATCCCTGATGCAAACTCTATATTTTTTTCTGCACAGAATTTCTTTAATGCATCTAAAATATAAAATCCACATTCTATATTAAGTAATGGCTCTCCTCCAAACAGATTAATATACATACTTTTTGAATTTCTTGCTTTTGCTTGGTTTATCATAAACCCTATAAATCTATCTGCGGTTGCTTTATTCATTCTTGTCGTTCTACATCCTGCCCCCTCATAGCAATATATACATGCTAAATTACATGCCCAAGTTAGCAGTACTGTTGCCGACAATACACTATTATTGAATCTTGTTTGGTTTTGAATGTAGCTAAAATATCTATTTTCTTCAACCTGATCATCCACAATAATTCCTTTTTCCAAAAAATCATTATATAATTCCTTATTAAGTTGATCTGGTAAATTATTATCAATTATTTCTTCAATACCTGTAGATATTTTAAAACACTCTCCTGAAAGCGTATTAAATAAAACTCTTTTGTCCCCTTCTTTGATTATCAGATTAAATTTTGAAAATTTCATGTACACTTCCTCCTATTGCCTACATAAAATTATAGTATTTTTTAACTTTAAAGTTACTTGTTACCTCAACCACATCTCCTTAATCATCAATTCATCGTAAATCTCTATTAAGATTCGATACTTAGCCATGCACTGCCATCAATGCAATCATTTAAACAAGATACCTGTATTTTTCCGCACTCATCACTATACACATTAACTTCTTCCTCTGTCAGTTCCAACTTTTCTTCCATGCTATTACCTCCTTAATTTTCCGTATATTGAACTATTTTAAACATATCCCTTTTCTGATGTATCAGCCACAACTTATGTTTATTTTGCACTTTTTTCTTTCTATATGGATTCTCTATCTTTCTCACATGCATTTCTTTATTTTTTCAAGATATTGAACATAACTTTCAAGTTTTTCTCTATTTTTCTCTTGGGATTGGTAATAAAACAGCACATATTTAAACATTGCTTTTGCAAAAGTACATTTATAGTCATATTCGTCTTCCGAAGCCATACATTTCCCCCCACATATATAACGATAATCACATTCCTTACATATTTCTTTATAGTCAACACAGAATAACTGCTTTATTTCAGATCGCTTTAATAAACACTCTTGAGTTTTTAAAATCTTTTCAGGATTATCTATAAGTATATTTCCTATTCTAACCTGATCCTTTTCCATACACTGACACATATAAATATCGCCTTCTGGGAAAATTGCCATAACTTTTCCATAACCTCCACAAGAATTTCTTACCTGAATCCTTTGATAAAAGGCTCCCCCTATTTTTTTATACTCGTATCCCTGTTTCAATATATATTTTGCTATCTTCAGGTTCATATCAAGATGTTCCATATCTGTTAAAATTTCAGAGTTTTCTTTCGCCCTACCCACAGATGAAACAATATTAAAAAGAACATCAATGTCATATTTAGCAGCTATATCAATCAATCTATACAAATCCACTTCATTGGTTTTCTCATAAATAAAACTAAGGACCACCTTTATTCCAGCTTGCTGACACATCCCGATATGATTAATTAACTGCTGCTCCTTTTCAGGTGTTCCAAACATGTGCATGGTACTAAAATCAATTTCATCTATATATCCTTTGAGTTGTTCTGTTAATTCCTTGGTAATAGCAAGACCATTGCTCTGCAGTGTAATTGGGCAAGTCAAACCATTTCTTAATGCTTTTGCAATTTCCACAATTTGATCTTTAATCAGTGGCTCTCCACCTGTAAGAATCATTTTATGTGGTTTATTTTTCTGAAAAAACGGAATCACCTTATTCTGTATATCCTCCAGCTTAAATTCTTTTTCTGGACGAAGTTTGTCGTTTGCACTGATTGCACAAAAATCACAATTCATATTACATTTCCTAGTTACCATCAAATATACCGTATTGATTTTCTCATGATTATTTTCTATTTCCTTTATAAATTCAGTTTGCTGCTTCCATACAGGGAATAACTTTTCCTGAAACTCTGGTTTATCTAAATTGTCTGCAAATCTTTTACTTACCCCCAGGCAGACTTTTCCTACCGGATCAATTAAAGCCACTTTTTCTCCCTCTGTAATCTTAATAAACTCATTCATTTTACTTTCCATGGCGTAAATATCTCCTTTCATATTCTCGTTTCAGCATTTCAAGCTGTTTTACAGTTAAGTTTGTTTGAATCAGATGATACATCCACTTCGTCACTTCACAATTCACTTTTATAGGTTGATATACATTTTGGTGAATTTCATAATTTGCCACCTGACAGCCTCTTGTTTTACAATGTCTAATATATTGACATTCTTTACACATTGTATCCTCTTGATCCTCTAGGTAAATAATCTCTCGAATCCTCGGAACATCCAACCCGGCTTCTATAGAACCGATTTTAAATTCTGGAAGTTCCGCACAAGTATAAATCCCACCATCCGTTGTTACATAGCAAGTTGTCAAACCTGCCTTACATGCGTAAAATGGACATGGAATCAGGAAAGATTTCAGATATTGTTCCCAGAGATTCCAGAAGATTAATTCTTGATTTTTTTGTATATGTGCTTTATATAAACCAAATACCTTCTCTATCTGCTCTCGTAATCCCTGTAGCTGCTCATCATTCCATGAGCAATAATAATCAATTCCTAACTCTAATTTTTTAATTCCTAAGTCAAGCAAAAATTGGAAACTTTCTGCATAATATTGATAGTTATTACTTGTTACAACACTGGCTACGGAAATCTGATTTCCTGTTTCCTGTTCATATTTTCTCAATAGCGGAAGATTCTTCATGATTTTTTCAAAACTTCCATTTCCTGCATAGTCTCTCCTGTTCAAATCCTGTACATACTCAGGACCATCTAAACTCACCTTCACCTCAAATGTATTTTTCACAAAAAAGTCAATTACCCCATCTGTAATCAACGTTCCATTTATCGTAGTACTGAACTTGCATATTAAGTTTGTTTCCTGGCATTTTTTCTTCGTATAATCTACCGCATCTTTCATCAGATTAAATGCCATAAGAGGTTCCCCTCCAATAAAGTAAACCATAAGTGTCCGATCATGCTGCTTATTTGCTTCATGGACAGCAATATCGATTGCCTTTTGAGCCGTTTCTAAACTCATGTATGTATTTTTCTTCTCGCCCAGATAGCAGTAAGTACAATTCAAATTGCACTTATTTATTATCTCTAATGACAATGTATACATTTTCCCGCCTCCTAAACTGTAAATTGGTTCAGATCTCTATTTGTTTTCTTCTGGAAATCCAATCTTTCCACCATATTAAATAAGGGATATCGCAAAACAATTTCTGTCTCCGGATGTTCCATGGCATATACCCTGATTCTCTCTTTATACTCACATATTTCCTGATAATTATTGTGATCAATAAATAGCACCGGATACTGCTCTACTGTTTTTTTATTTCTCAATTTTTCCATTCCACTTTCAAAAGTATCGCAACTCTCTGTTCTCGTAACTTCCCGTATAAAACGCTGCTCTAAAGGTTCTTCTATACGGTTCGTTAGAAAATAACACTGTTTCTGCTTCAATGTCTGATATGGATAATAGTTATTCAAAGTGTTGAAAGTAAACTGTAAAATTGCCTGTTGATACGGTTTCTCATAGTTACTCAAATAGCCTGCTACCACAGCACAGGCAAGGCTATTTCCTGGATGTAGCACCGGTATTCCTAAGTGATATAAAAAGAAAAGCCCACAAGAAAAAATTACATCATTTTTCTTTTCATCATATTGAAGCACTTGTACCGGGTTCTCCATATCCAGGCATCTTACCCCCATTACAAAGGGGAATGAAGCAGGATAGGTTGCTTCTGCTTTCTGATTGGAATATGCAGCCACAATCAAAATACCCTTTTCTGTAGCAGCCCTACACATTTCCTCGATTTCTTTGTGATACTTGTACTCATCTCCCATACTCATATTGATTATATCTACCTGTTCCTCTATCAATAATTCAATACCTTCTATCATATCCAAAACCGTACTCTTTTTGTTCTTCCTTACAATGGGTACCAGAACAATTTCAGCTTCTGGGTTTTCCTTTAAAATAAAAGAACAGACATATTCCGCATGGGTAAATCCAAAGGCATCTTTACTGTATTCCTGACCTTTCCACTTGCAGTCTATTTTTACAATTTTCTTATCTTGAAAAAAAGGATTATCAAAAGAGCCATTGGAATCCAAAACACCTATCCTCATTTTTCACTCACCTGCCTTATTATGTAGCTTCTCCAAATCCACAATAATATCTGCCTCTCGCAATTCTTCCAGATTGTGTGTAGAAAAAATAATAATTTTCTCCCTTGATAACGTATGCAATAATTGATAAAAACCTCCTCTTCGTTTTCCATCGATATTTGCTGTGGCTTCATCAAAAATCAGAATTTGTGAATTCTTCAAAATATTCCTCATAATATCCAAACGCCGCATTTGTCCCTCTGAGAAATTGCATGGATCTATCTTTATCTCGGTATCCCATACCATTTCTAAAGTATGGATTTCATCATACAAATCCAAGCACTTTGCCACTGTATCCATTTCTTCTTCCGAAACAATATGTAGTAATCCCATGTTCCGTCTTACTGTATCATTGAAGAACTGTGTACGCTGCATAACATATCCTGTGTTTTCCCAATAGCTGTTAATATCTAATTCCTGCAAATCTGTGTCGTTCACAACTACTTTTCCTTCTGTCGGTTGATACACACCTGTTATAATTTTGAACAGGGTGCTTTTACCTTGTCCACTTTTTCCATGAACTCCGTAAAGAGTGCCTTTTTCGAACTTCAAATTGAGCCGGCCGAATACTTGTTTATTTGACTCTGGATAAGAAAAGCTCATCTCTTCTAAGGAAATGTTGTTCACTGTTGTTACTTTCTTTCCGTCTCCTTGTTTCTGATCCGGATACTGAAGCAGACCATTGATATCCTTTAAGGAAACTACGGCAGTATGATACTCATTAGCAAACTGTGCAATTCCAATAATAGGATTCATAATAATTGTCTGGTAATTCATCAAAGCCATAATGGTACCTATGGTCATATTCCCTTTAAATACTTCTTGTGCACCGATTACCCAAATTATGACTGTTCCTATAAACTGAATCACGAGTATCGTAGATGTATTCAATATGTACAACAAATTCTGGCGATTCGTCTCTTTTTTGTATTTCTGATTTTTCTCAAAGTACATATCATGCACATATTGCCCACATTGAAAGAGTCTTGTAATAAACCAATTATCATAGGTGTTTGTCAGAACATTGGTGATGCTGTTATATCCTTCCAATACTTGACCACTGGTTTCCTGTATCAATTTCCCCAAGATTCTACTAATAAAAGGAACACTAACAAGTAAGATAATATTGGATACGGCAATTCCCTTATGGATAGAAAACATATATGGAGGAACAACCACCAGGATAACAATATTGGAAACCAATGTGATAATGCTTGTAATTCCACATTGTTTCACTGCTGAAACATCTTTATCTACTTTCAGCAAAATGTCACTTAGCTTTATCTTCTCAAAAAAATTCACGCTTACTGTTGATAATTTATCTTCTACCTTTTGTCGCATATCTGCAGCTATCTCTTCCGATATGACAGCCACAACATAACGCTGTACATAATTCATAAGATAATTCAGTAGCAACATTCCCAAGAACACAGCTAGAAGGAACATAAACGCAGATAAACTGGTACTATGCGGATTCCCCAAATCATCTATCACTTTTCCCTGCAGCTCCGGACGCACCAAAGAAACCCCCGCTGTTAACACAATTATCGCTATCGTTAAAATGTAGGAAGGTAGTAGCTTTTTCCTAAAAGCATACTCTTTTAAAAATCCAAGATATGCACGTTTATTTTTACTTTTCATCTTTTAACCTCTGGGCAATCTTCTCACCAAACTCACTGAATTTTAAATTTTCCTCCTGGATATAGTCTATATACACGCCTAATTTTTCTCTAGTTATTTCAATCGGCTGCTGTAAATAATATCCAAGAATTTGTACCATTGCCTTATAAAAGATATGTTCAAAGATGCACTCTGCATCCGATGGTACATTAATCTTCCCTGTATTGATAAAATTCATATATCCGCATTTCATACCATGACAAAAATCTCGGATTGTACATCCCTTACACTTCGGATCGGTTTTATCAAAATTAGATATCGCTATTAATTTTGCCTTCCTTATATCAACACCTTCCTTAATATTGCCTATACAATATTTTTCATTGCTTGTAAGAAATCCACACGGGTATATCTGACCATTCGGAAAAATCTTGAAATTTCCAATTCCAGCATCGCACATACCAAAGCAGTTTCCAAAGTTACACAACATATTAAACATTTTTCCATCAAATTGATCTATAGTAAAAACTCTGCCCGCTGCTGCCTCAGCCAAATAGTACTGCAAAATTTGTCCCACCTGTTTTTCAAATTCTATCTTCAGATCATCAGATATTTTTAAATATACATCCATAATCATACAAATGTTATCCAAGCCATGCTCATGCAGATAACAGATGTTTTCGAACATATACGGAATGGTATTTTCTGTGACCGTCATTCTTACAGAAAAATTCAATCCACTATCCTTTACCTTCATGATATTCTCAAAAATTTTGTCATAGCAAGAAACTCCATCTTTCGCAACTCTGTTCAAATCATGTGTTTCCTTATTCCCATCAAAACTAAGGCGTACTGTAAAATGATTTTCTTTCATAAATGCAATGAACCGATCATCCATCAGAGAACAGTTGGTAGTAATATAATACTTTACTTCCCTTTCCGGATAATTATCTTTGATATAGGCTACTGCCTGGTAAATTAAATCTTTCTTCAGCAAAGGCTCACCGCCTAAAAAATCAATTAAGACTTTACCTCTATCCCCATAATTCATCATAAACTCCAAAGAGTCCACAAGTGTTTTTTCATTCAACTGATAATGGTTATGGTAATCCTCATAACAATACTGGCATTTAAAATTACAATCTGTCGTTATATAAAGTGTAAAACTGTACATTAATACTTCTCCTTTACTTGTATTTTATAAATAATTTTAACCAACTTTTCACAGGTTTCCATATAATTTGCTTATTTTGTATATTTCAGTGCTTACTCTAAAAAAGATCCTGGTATTTGATTTCTCAATACCAAGACCTTTTAAGCATCACTAATAAATTCCAACTTCCTTACCAAATTTATACATATATTGAGTTACCGTCTGTATAGCATGCTGTACAGATTTTCTACCTGCACTATCATAGGAACTTTCCTTTTGAGCCTCCGCCACAAGCCCTTTCGCATATTTTGCTGCAGAATACATCAAATCTCCTGTTGATGTATTTAATGCGGTTGTATATACGGAGGAACCAAACGAACTACCTGCTATTGTGTAAGATTTACGGTTTTTATCAACATATTTTTCAAAAGCGGAATGATTGCTGTTTATCGCTGTCAAGTTCGATGCATGATGCGGTTCGTTTAAGTCCGATACATAATGGGTGCCTTTTCCTAAGTTTGACATAGCCAATTGTACATCCCCTGCACGATACGCATTTACTGCTGCCTGAAAATATGACTCTGCTCTTGTCCTAGCTGTCGGAGATTTTTGGCCAAGCCAGTTTTTTCCAGTATCAGGATCATAAAAGTGTCCTGCAAAAGTTCCTGCATCTGTTTCATTTCCAAGTTTATCCGGCCAGTCGGTTGCCTCCATAAGGATAGATGAGTTCAGCTCACCATTGAATGCACTATTTCCTTTATCATTGCTCAGAATTTTAAGTGCGTTTGCAACAATATACTGATGTGTATGATCTACCCCGCCAGACGAAAATCTTTCATCTGGATTTGTACCATGCTCAATCGGAACTCCTTCCCCGTAAAGTTCATCTGAACCATTCGCAATATCCTGCACTTTCGTTGGAAGTTCTGGCTGTTCCGCTGCCATAACTGGCATCGTTCCCAATAAAGCCCCCACTGATACCATGGCAATAAATAGTTTCATTTTTTTTCGCATACCCATGCCTCCTCTTCTTTTTTCTTTATCTTACATCTTAATTTAAAAAAGAAAACAATATTTGACTAAATTGCGTTTTTTTAACCTTATTTGGATATAAAAAAGTGATACTTACTTTCGTAAATACCACTTATTATTCTATACTTCGATAGGAATAAGAATCGATACTGAAAACATATCATCCACCACATTAAATGATACCTCTCCCCCATATTCTCTCACAACACGCTTAATATTCTTCACTCCAAATCCATGATTTTTTTTATCTTCCTTTGATGTTTCCATTACCGAATTTCCACGTAAAGCTTCTGCCTGGCTTTCTCTCAAACTGTTTTCACATATAATAGATAGAAATCCTTTTATTTTTCTAGCCTTTAGCTGTACTAAACATTCTATTTTCGGATTATCCGCTTTCATGAGTTGGCATTCTCGTAGTGCATTGTCGATTGTATTTGAGACAATCACACATAGATCTTCATTTTTAACTCGCTTAAATGGTGTAAAGTCTGCAAATACTTTAAACTCAATCTTTTTTTCAAGAGCTTCCAGTCTTTTTGCATGTAATAGGTTATCAAGAAATGCATTGCCTGTTTTATAATAGCTTTGATAAATGTCCAACTTACTTTCAATTCCATCTATGTATTCTTGCTTCTGTTGATAATCCACATTCCCTCTTAATGCCTCCAAATGATTTTTAATATCATGAGAAATCTTTCTAATGTTTTCCATATCATTGGATTGTTTCATATAATAATCGTATTGTAAACTCATCTCGCTAATCTGCAAGTTCTTTTCATTCTCAATCTTTTTAACATTCAAATAATTTTCAAGAACAACAATATTACAAACCGTCCCCATAAACACCACAATACACACAACTATAATAGTTATTATTGACCATACATTGTCAACAATCATCCTTTTGTCGTTATATAACTGATCCGCACATATTGCCATTACTACTATATTGATAAACAACGGAATAATAATTGTAACAACGTTCAGTCCAGAAAGTAATAATGGGATTTTATTTACAATCTTTTTTATTACCAAATTCCCAATAATAATTACTATTTCAGCAATCAAAATCATATGGATTTGATATTTTTCAGACAGATCTGCTAATATTCCATCACTGCTATATCTATAGAAAAAAATGCAACTAATCAGTTGACCTAAAAGTATAACTGATAAGAAAACGCTCCCAAGTAATAAACAATATTTTATACTATACTGGAATAGAAAATGTCCTATAATCATAACTATAATGATAATGCTTACATAATTATATACAATATGTAGTTCTGCTCCATTCGCCATCATTCTAAAAAGCACTAAACTCACAACGCAAATAATTAACGAATACCTACTCCTTACAGCATTATACCTTCTACTTTTTCTTTCACCGAGCATGAGATATAATATTAATAAAATATTGAGTACAGAAAATATGTTTTTTAATATAACTTGTCCGTGCACCTTAAACAGCTCCTCCCCGTTCCGCCATTTTCTTCATAAGGTTCTGTTTTCTGGAACGTGTAATATATATTTTGTTTCCAGAATAAAGTGTTACAGTGAGATCATGTAATGATTCTATGCAATCTACATTGACAATAATTCCGTTATGGCAACGAACAAAGAAGAACTGTTCTAATCGTTCTTCCAAATCTTTCATCTTAAAATATCCTGCTTCTTTCTTTCCACTTCTTAAATGAAACAGTACTTTCCGATTTATTGTTTCAATATATTCGATATCTGAAAGAAATAGTTTAAAATAACCTTTTTCATTTTTTACTGCAATATATCTCTGTTCATATGTATTCAGTTTTCGTAGTGCCCGGTTCATTTCACAATTTATTTGGACTTGTGTAATCGGCTTCGTAATAAAATTTTGCACGTCATACTTATATCCAGCTCCCACAAATTCATTATGCGAAGACACAAAAAGAACAATTGACTTTTCATCATGCTTTCTTATAATATCCACTAATTCCATACCATCCATAGCTGGCATTTCTATATCTAAAAAGAAAATCTGGAATTCTTCTTTTAAAGATTCCATTAACTGCAATGGCTTAGTATATTTTTTTATTATAAAATCCTGCTCATTTTTCTTTTCATAAACTTTTAACATTTTTTCTATTGTATCTATAAAACATTTTTCGTCATCACATATCGCTATTTTTATCACTTTCATCACCCATTTGTCTTTTAAACATATTTTCTACTTGTGCTTCACTTAATCTCCTGCCAAGCGTTAGCAAAGTGGTCTTATTTGCCTCATCAAGTTGCTTATATATTTCCCACAATTCTTCTCCCTGTGAACTAAACAAATTATTCTTTTCTTCATAAATAAGAATATCGACAGGAACATGGAATATATCTGCCAATTTTATCAGAAGGTTACAAGGTATATTTTCAATCCTCGCCTTCTCAATCCTACTGATTGTTTGCTGACTAGTTCCCAATTTTTCGCTTAATTCGCTTTGAGAAATTCCCAATTCCTTACGTTTCTTCCTAATTATATTCATTTTTATCACCACTTTTACTATGATTTTCAATCAAATACCAGCAAAACAAGTATTTATGATGTCTTATAATAAAAATAACGCATTTTTACTAATTTATCAAGTTTATTTTATCCTATTTTTTTATCATACTTATTCCATAAAGTTATTTTTTTCTTTTCAAAATAGCACATATCTGGATTATATCCATTTATCTGATTACTGTATGATAGATTGTTCATAATACATTTACAGCTCTGACATTTGGCATGTATATTACACTTTAAACAAGCATTACTTTGGTTTGCTAATTCCCGATATTCTTTTATTTTTCTTACGGAGAAACCTTTCCCCACATCTCCTAAACACCCACTAGACTCTAAATTAGCTGCACATCCATAAATCCCACCATCTGTTTTCACATATATTTGGATTAACCCCACTCCACAGAATCCGGAATTCACGTATTCTTCTCCATATTTTTTTAAATCCAATATTGGTGCCCACAAAAATGCTTGTCCGTTCTCTTTTTTCTTTATATAATAACATAAAATATTTTCCCATTCCTGCCCCAATTTATCTAATTGCTCAACAGTCCACCTATGTGTAACATCTATAGAAGAATCTACGATACTAAAATGTAAATCTTCTACTAGATGTTTAACAGACTTAAAAGCTTCCCAGTAATTATTCTGAGTAACTACATGAGCGACCTGAATATATTGTTTTGTTCTCTCTTCGTACTCTCTAAAGTAACTTATATTCTGCATTATATTCCTATAACTTCCTATACCATGTTTTGTTTTGCGATTTCTGTCATGAGTTTCCATTGTTCCATCTATGCTCAATTTTAAATGAACTCTATTATTTACTAACCATTCCAAAATTTCATTATTCATAATTGTACCATTCGTGGTAATGGAATAAGAAACCGCAATTGTTCGTTTCGCAGCCTCCTCTTCAATATGTTCGACCAATTTCCGTAAAAGTGCAAAACTAATTAACGCTTCTCCTCCTACAAAATCAACCCACAATCTTTTATCCTTATGCTTTTCTACATTTAGAAAAGCTATTTCTATCCCTTTACAGGCAATTTCTTCGGGCATTATCTGATTTGTTTTCTCTCCAAGATAGCAATAGTCGCATCGTAAATTACAAATTTGATTTACCTCTAAAGTAATCGTATACATCTCTTTCCTCCAAAAAAGTAACCGCACAGCCTATCCATTTTTCAGATAGGTATGCGGTTCTCTAATTTAGCTTGCTGCATTAATATAAGATCCTGGGAACGGCCAGGGACAATCAGTTAAACATCTCTGTGTTCTTTCTGAACAGCCGGAATAACTTTCTATTTCTTCTTCTGTTATCTCCACTTCTTTTTGATATTCCTCTGTCGTTTTAATTTCCTGCATATCCTTTCTCTCCTTTCAATATCAGTAAGTATGTCCAAACTATACTCTGCTTTTTCCTATATATCAACATTCCATGTCTAAATCGACTTTTTTTTTGCATAAAATATTTAATCTACCTATTTCCTACATAAATAGCTAATTCTTTCATAAATTCTTCTTTTTTATATTTACTCACCGGAATCTCTTTTAACTGTTGATTCTTATCCTTAACGAGTACGCTATCATTCTTTAAACCTTCTACATAATCAAAATTTACTATGTAGCTGTTATGACATCTGAAGAATAATTTTCGGCTTAATCTTTCCTCCAGTTCCCTCATCCTTTGGCTACTTTGTATTTCTCCCTTATTCGTATGCAGAATCAATAGTTTGTTCCTTACCTGTATGTAGATTATATCTGAAAGCTGTAGCGTAATCAATCCATCTTGGCACTTCAAAAATAATTTTTCCTCTGCACACAACAATTTCTTTTTATATACTTTATTTAAAAGGTATTCTACCTTTTTATATAATAATGGCTTTGATAAGAAATCCTCTGCATCCACTTCAAAACCTTTCCCTGCATTTGATATTGTGTAAAAGGATGTACAAAATACTATTACAACATTTTCATCTATACTTCTAATTCGTTCTGCTGTTTCAAACCCATCTAATTCCGGCATAGAAACATCCAAAAAAATTATGTCAAACTTTCTCTTTTGAAAGTTTAATAACAATTGTGAGCCACTTCCGTATGCAGTAATTTTAACCTTTAGATGGTTTTCATTGCCATAACGTATTATATAGTTCTCCATTTTTTTGTTATAGTCTGTAATGTCATCACACAATCCTACTTTAATCAACCTATTCCCTGCCTTTCTGATGTGTCAATAATCGTTGAATCAAAATATCTATTGTTAATTTATTTTCCTCACAAAGATTTCTATATTTTTCTAATAATGCCCATTCTTTCTCCGTTATATTTTGTTTCTCATCATGATTTCTGTTTATTTTATCTAAACCCTTTTTATTCTGTTCCCTTCCCATGAATACATCCTCCTTATCTTTTTATAATAAATGTCCTCATTGATACTAGTCTAGTTTTCTTGTATAGATTGCCCTTTTTATTGCCTACTTGGTAATCACAACATTCTTTTATTATCGTTCAGCTCTCTATAATATACGGAAGAGGCGTACCTTACCAGTCACGCCTCTTCCTATACTACTATAATACTATTCTACATCTCTAAAATACCGTATGCACTTCAGAAATTCTGCTGTCAATTCCTGATACAGATCTTCATCAAAAATCCCTTCTACCAAAGCATTTTTAATTAAAAGTGGTCGGTACATTTCAAATATTTCCAGAATAGCATCTTCATCCCCTCGACGTGCCCGGTATAACAATTCTTTAAAATTCATGATTTCTTTCCTCCCATTCTCTTGCGTATTTTCCGGATAGCCCAATAATATGCACCTTTACATCTTTCTTCCGACATCTGATTCAAGATGCTCATTTCTTTAAATGTATGTTCCTCAAATACATGCTGATAAATAAGCTTCCGTTCTTCTTCCTGCAAAGAAAACATGGCTTCTATAAGGCTTATATCCGTCATTTCGTTCCACTCTGGATATATCCCCTGTGCTTCTTCCATAAGCAGTTGTTCTTTCTGCTCCAATTCCAGCCTTTCCTCTGGAGAAATATCCGCATCTGTATATTCTTTATCTTCCAGATTTTCCTCTGCAAATAATATTTTCTGCTGCTTTTCCAGATACCGAAGTCTTTTTCCCCTTATAGATGCCAGCAAGTAAGCAGTGAAATAATTTCTTGTTTTAGATCCATTATATTTTTGTTCTTCTTTCATTTTCTACCTCCGAAATTTGAAATCAATAAGTTTCCAAATTTCAGAGGTGGAGATCTGCATCTGTGAAGGATATTTTTATTTTGGTAAAAGAAAACGCCGAACCACATTTCTTCTGGCTCGACATCATTCTTATTCCATGCATCATCCTGCACAGTAGCTTTATAGATTAACGCATATACTGCATATAAATAACCCTTTTGGCACCCCTGCAAAAACAAGATTTTTTTGACGAATCATTACACAAATACCTTGTCTTTCCTTGCAGCATGGATGCTCCTCCTTTGTAGGTTCTCCTGCCCCGCAATCCACATTATATTGCGTATCTTCATGCACTATAATGCGTTTCTCTTACTATCAATCTACGATAAAATAAAACAATAAGTGAGGTGATGCGGATGCTGATGGATACCGTCAAGAAAAAATTAGGCTATATGGTAAGAAGTGAACGAGAAAGGCGTGGTCTGTCACAAGCAAAACTTGCAGAACAAGCCGGTGTGTCCACCCGGACCATTTCGGATATTGAAACCTGTAATGGCAATCCGGAACTTGCAACTTTAATCCCAATCGCTCAATTTCTGGATATTTCAATTGATGCAGCTGTTCAGGATGAGCGAAAAGAACCGGACACTACTACCTATCAGATTATGAAAGAACTGCAAAACTGCTCTGAAGACGAGCGGCAAATTGCCCTACGCACCTTGCGTGGGCTTCTTTCTGCATTGAAAGAAAAGGATCCACTCAATTAAGCCTTTTTCTGACAATATCTGATTTTTGATTATACGGATGAAATCTGTGAGAAACCTGTGCGGAATCTGTGGGGTTCCTGTGAATTGGCATAAATGTGCAACAAAAAAAGAAGCACTCAAAATTTGATGCTTCTTTTTATTTTCTATCTATTTCTAAATGCACTCATTGCATCTCTAACGCTTTTGGCAACTTCAGGTGCAAAGACAAATTCAGATACCTTCTGTTTCTCTATTACCTCTTCCTTTGTTCCTTCTTCAACTTGAATATTCTCCTTTTTTGAAGAATAGTTCTGCATTGCTTTTTCCACCTCTTGCTTTACCAATTCCAACATCATAATCTGCAAAGCTTCTTGGTTCAATACAGCCCCTTCTTCTGTTCTGCCGCCATCTATATGAGTTACCACTGCTGATGCGATTAAGTCGGCTTTGTCCCTTACGGCGTTTAAAATCTCTACTGCACGTGCATGAGTTGGTTTCGTTTTATCAAACCCAAGTGTGAATTTATAAGGATTCTTTTTCTCCACATTAATCACACTCCCCTACATAATCTGGAACAGTCTGTCATATCCTTTGGCATTGGCAGAAATATCCTCAATAAAAATATATTTCCCCAGACGGTCTGATTGTTCCAGGAAATGGCGCAATAGCTTTGCACCGCCTCCAATAAATACCGTATATGCTGCTTTGGTATCTATGCCTCTTTCTCGAATACTGTTCAGCAGATCTTTTACAAAATCCTGCACCATACCTTCTGTCATACGGACTACAGCCTCTTCATAAAACTCTGTGTTTCCCTGAAGGATACTGTCAATATCACTTTCCTCTAACAAAATATCATATTCACTGTTAATCCCGGAAATAATCTTGTTATACATGGTAATCACGCCTTTTTCCATGGAATCACAGGCTTCCATATCTGGATTACCTTTCCGCATCAGCAGATAGTCAGTAGTAAATCCTCCTATATCAATTCCTACTACTTTGGGAATCTGCTGCAGCTTTTCAATCATAGTCATCATAGCCGCATAGTCCTGTGGAAATGCCATTACCTCTCCAATGGTGATATGATATGTCCTACCACAGTAATTGATATCATGGATTTTCCCTTGTCTTTTAAAATATGCTTCATACCGTTCACAAAGTTCTGCATAATGCTTGGGTGGCAGCCCAATCGGAAGATCCACCTGAATGACATCCTCTGGCTGAATTTGAGGGTTTTCCTCCAGCTCTTTTACGATTGCAAATAGAGTAAGGATAAAAAACCGATCATCATGCGTTTTATCTCTTTGATAAGGAATCCTATTTTCACTCAGCACATAATACTTTCCCTCATAGAACAGGAACTTTTCCCCTCTGGCAGGCTTTTTATCCTGAATGGTAAGCCCTGTCGTAAATACCCGGGAACAGGTTTTCATATTTCTATTGCCATGGTCTACCGCAATCCGAACTTTTTTTATCATAAAATCATCTCTCCTTTTTTTCTTTATACTTCTCTTGTACGCAGAGTTTCCGTACAAAGCAACTTTTTTTCAAAAAAATATCCTGTCTGCAGCATTTTGCTACAGACAGCTGCTTTCTTCCTATATAATAATTTTTAACATTTATCTTTAAACCACCATATATTTCCAGTCCTCATTCGAATTATTTCTCTTTATAAAAAATTAATCTGTTCTGCCTTTTGAGGCAAAATCTTTTTAAACAGTTCCATATAGCGTTCATATCCGGCTGAAATCAATGGACCACGAAGTGATGTTTCTGACCAAAGTAGCAGTTCTTCTTCCTCAGAATAATACGGAATATTACTAACTGTAAATTTCCCGCCAAAATAATGGGGTGTACTGACTTTCAAAAAATCCTGCATATCCTGCTTTGTCGATACCAGTGGCAAACCTTTCATTTTTCGCACAAAAAAAGCCTCTACCACATCGGGTAAGAAGCCTTTCTTTAAATAATCATTTGCTCTGCCAAATATTTGGGTTAAACACTCCAGCCGTACTTCTCTTTCTTTTTCGCTGCAAGTTGTATCCAGCACAACCTCTGCCAATGCCTTTGCATATTCAAAATCTAACATCTATTATTCCTCCATTTTTATTTTCTGTTTCAGTTTTCCATGTACTAAATAGCGATAATCCTTTCGGGTATTTACACAAGTTGATAAGGTTACTACCTGATCCTCCTCGGTAACTGTCATCCCTGTGTTATACTCAGCACTTCTTTGTAGTGTTTCCAGAAAAACTTCATAGTCCTCAGAAGTAGGAAAATCATAAGTATATGCTGGATGATCCGTCGGTGCTGCATAACAGGAAAAAATCTGATACTCATAAATATATCCTGGCACATACATATAAAAATAGGGATAGTTTCGATAAAGTGCCTGTGACTGATACTGATCCATGGTTCCAAACATGCTCCCATCCTTCATATTATGCCCATAGATAATGGAATTTCTGTCTGATAAATTCTCCTGGTTGTGAAAGTCCATAAAAATACTGCCACTTTTATGATTTTCTCCCGTAATCAGGTGATGCAGATAATAGTCATTATCCCTCCCCTGGACTACCGGATAACTAATTTCTAAACCAGGAATCTCAATCCATGCAATGACATCTGGATTGATTTCTTCCAGCTTGTTAAAATCCACCTGTAGGAATCCCTGCTCTACGACCTCCCCTGGTGTTTCCCCTGGAACCGCTTCTGGTGACAGGTCTTGATCCTCTATCTTTTGTGTAAACCCTTCCATCTGCTTATAGACTTTTTGACTTTCCTGATAATTCAAATAAATTTGCAATATCCTTCCTCCTGCAAATAAAAAAACAGCAATGGCTACAAGCATAAATATACCGTAAATTTTCTTTCGTTTCATCGAATCCTCCTCTTCCATAAGACCGGACAACTTGCCCGGTCCATATTTACCCCGTATTTTTCAATACATAGTAATAATCATCAATTCCTTTGATCTGCCCATTCCACTCACCATAAGAATCCATGTCCCAAACCATACGGCTCATGGAAATAGACAATCCACTACAGATTTCATACACCTTTCTACAAGCGTTCTGTAGAATCTGCCGTTTCTGCATCTTATGCGGACAATAAAAAGTGGCTGGTTTACGTTGACAGGCATCACATTTCTCAGAATCCCCATCACAATATACCTTCATTTTTTTATCCATATCATAAGCTTCATATAGGTGCTGCAGATGCCTGCTTTTCAGTGTTTCCAAAACTGGCTTTAAATTTCTGTACTGATTGACACCTGCAACGCAAATGAACGTATCTCCAGATAAATAGTGGGCTATCGTACCTTTTAATGCACCTTCTGTTAAATAGATCTGTTCTGCGTCCAGACTTCCTATGACATGTACCGGACTCCCTGATGATACTCCATTTTGGAATTTCACACTGGAAAGCCAGATATACTTCCGTCCCTCCATTACCTGATCCAACCGTATCTGAAATCCTTGTATTTTTCCTTCCATGGATCGAATCGGTATCAAAATCCCAGAATTTTTAGAAGTAAAATTAATTGTCCATTTCCCATCTTGATCTTCATAAAATCCTGGCACACCTTTTACTGTCTGTCCGGATTCCAACAGTTTTTGTACCATGTTTTTAATTCCAAACAACGGTACACTACGATACCTCTGTATCTCGATCTGTTCTTTCGTCAGCCCTCTTTTTTTAAGATCTTCCTGATGTTTATCATTTAAGGTCAATAACGACAACATTTCTTGATATGTTCGGTCAATGACATCTGCATCCGCTAACTCGGCATTGAAAATTTCTACAGGCTCTTCTTTATGAACTACCTGATAATCCGTCCGGTATTCCCCCTTTCCCAGAGCTTCCCGGATTTGTCGGTTTGCCTCTGCACTGGAAACACCATGCAGTCTTCCGTATAATTCTAGCATTCCACCGGAAGCATCACACCGATTACACCGGAACACATTTTTCTGAAGATTAACATTCATTTTCCCTTTTGTTTCTCCACAAAATGGACAATTCACATCCATTGACGAAGAATTTTTATGCCGTACTCTAAGCTGCAGTAAATGCACGACATCTGTGATATCGTAGCTAAAGCCTGACATATCATACACTCTATGGTTCCTCCTTTCTTCCACAGCCTTTATTGGCTGTGGAAAGAATGTTAAGCCGGCTATTTGCTATGCCTTTGCAAGAATTACTCTGGCTGCCGCCGGTATGAAATGGTTCTGTCCATGATACTGTTCTGCGAACCATTGCAAGCTGGAAGGACTTTCTATTGCAACCTGTCCCATGGTTTTTCCACTAAATTTTCCCTGTCCTGTTACGGCTACTTGTATTGCCTGCTCATAACTCATCCATTTCACCAGTTCTTCCACTGGCATATTAGGATCCAGAGATTGCGGCTTAGAAGGCATCTGCTGCATAACTGGTACAGATCCAGTTGCCGGACTCATTACCGGATTTGTCATCTGTCCTGTACCCGTTACCCCGCCAATCGTATTTCCATTGGCTTGTGCTTCTTGATAAAACTGTTCCATCATCTGCTGCCCCGGAGTTGCTTGAGGCGGAAATGGTGGCATGGTTCCTGCTGACTGATTGGGAGTCTGCTGCATTCCTGGTGCAGGGGTTTGTGCTGGCATCGCAGTCTGCATCTGTGTTCCCTGATTTACAGGAATTCCTGCATCTACCTGCATTGGATCATTTCCTTCCCCTACATCAGCAAATTGCAGACCATACCCCGCATCTGCCAAAGCTCGCCCAATTGCCGCTGTTTCTGCCATTTCAAGAAATTTATCCCCAAACTGTGTATCTGCTGTACGAAACTTCTGTGAAAAGGAATTGGCAATATAATTATCTTCCTGATCACACTTATCCAAATAAATTCTGGCTTCTACGACTGCCATATTTTCCGTAAAGTGAACAATCCGGCTGATAATCTTGCCTGTGGGATTTACCAGACGAAACCACAGCTTCCGATATTTCACATCCAGATACCGTTGTTCCTCCTGCCCTTCATTAGAAATAACTCTGGCAAGTTCCAGAGGATAAAATCCTTCCACTTTATTCAGTTCTTCTACTGCTTTTGACTTGTTATATAATAATTCGCTCATTGCCTGCTCCTTTCTTTGGAACCGGCAGGACATCCCTTCATAAAGTAATAACCTGCCGATTCTCAACATTGAACTATTTTGCTATTTTTTTACACAGCCCGGTTGCAAATTGTTGCAGGAATCCGTCTGTTTTCCTGTCTCTGATACCGTTCACAATACTGTTGTATTTTTACTGCCAGCATCGTCTTTCTGGTTCCCGTATCATCTGTGTGGATTGCCTGACAAACAGCTTTCCATTCCCCAACAATATAAACACGCTGTTTTGCCCTGGTGATTCCCGTATAAAAGATGTTCCGCTTCAGCATGGGATAAAAAGCTTTTAACCACGGAATGATGACCACCTGGCACTCGCTTCCTTGGCTTTTGTGTATGGTTATGGCGTTTGCATGTTCAATCATTTCCACCTGCTCTGCCTCATACTTCACCCTGCGGCCATCTGTAAATACGATTTGAACCAGAGGGTTATTGTCCTCATCTTCAGCAATCTGTACCAATGTACCCAAATCTCCGTTACTGGCAAATTCTGTATTCTTGTTTTGAAGGATTCTGTCACCTTCCCGAAACATCTCACCGCCAAGATGGAGCTCCCTTTTTCCGGATACAGGAGGATTTACCTCGTCTTGCAGACTGCGGTTCAGTTCCAAGACACCGGCTGAACTTCTCACTTTATATGGAGAGAGTATCTGTACTTGCTCCATACCATACATCTGAATTTCCTTGAGATAGATATTTTTAACAATTTGTGCCGCCGCATCTGCTCCTGAACATTCAACCATCTGGAAATCATCCCCCCATTGCAGGTTTGTCTTTCCTTCATTGATAAGTTGAGCATTTATGGGGATGTTGCTGTCCTTCCCCTGGCGATATACCAGATTTAAAACAGTAACCGGTATTTTCCCGCACAAGATAAGCTGCCGGAACACATCCCCAGCTCCTACTGAAGGAAGCTGATGGACATCCCCGACCAAAAGCACCCTTGCCCCTGCCTTTATCTTGTAAAAAAATTCATAGGCAAGGTGCATATCTACCATAGATACCTCATCCGCATTAATAAAATCTGCGGATAGTTTATCCGTAAGTGCTTCATAATCACCGTCACCAAAAAGCCCCAGTGCCATGTGCATAGTAGTTGCATCTCCATTTCCAGTACTCTCTGCCATTCTCCTTGCAGCACGTCCAGTCGGTGCCATCAGTTTGACTTCATTCCCGCATTTTTTCTGATAGATATACAAAATGACCTTCAAAACCGTTGTTTTGCCGGTTCCAGGTCCTCCAGTAATAATGCAGATCGGGTTTGCAAAAACCATACGCACTGCTTCTTTCTGCTGTTCGGATAATGTTATGTTTAAATCCTCCTGTGCTTCCTCCAGTTCCTTTTCAATCGTAAGAACTGGAATTTGTTCGTGCAATTTTCTTGCAATCATAGAGGCTGTATCCTCTTCTTCCTGATGCTGTTTGGTAATGTAAACCCTATTCTCTTCTACCACAATACTGTCCTGCATGACCAGACGATATAACACTTTTAAAATCTCTGTTTCCGTCACCGGCTGAAGATCCGGTTCTTTATTCAGAACCTTCAATGCATCTTTTACCAGAATTTCCTGCTCCAGATATAAATGTCCGTTCTGCTTCATGGCTTCCCGCAGCACATAGCTGACACATCCAGAAATACGCATAGGATCATTTGTTGCAGCACAGCACTGCCTTGCAATGGCATCCACAGTGAGAAAACCAAACCCTTTGACTGAGCAGAGTATATAAGGCTGCTTCCGAATGATTTCTACGGATTGATCCCGAAACTTCTGAAGAATCATATTTGCTTTTTTAGGCGTAACATGAAACGGTGATAAAAAAGTCATCAATTCCCGGAATACTTTGTTTTTTCCAAAAGAATCCACAATACGGTCCAGTTTTTTCTGAGATATCCCCTGAATCTTTAATAATTCCTGTGGATACTTTTCCATTACCTCCAAGGTATCCAGACCAAAACGATTGACAATTCGTTCTGCCGTTTTGGGACCAATTCCTTTTAAAGAACCACAAGAAAGGTATCCTAAGATACCTTCCCTTGTTCTAGGTACAACTTCCAAAAAAGTTTCTACCTTGTATTGTGTTCCATGGGAATTTGTCTCCCACTCGCCTTCCATCTCTATTTCGATTTCATCCGTAAGAGGCAAGTCATATCCTTTTGCAGTAAACGCAATGATTTTTTTGTCTGCCCAAAATTTATCTCTGGCAGAAAGAGGAACCTCATGATCCAGCGTGGAAAATAATGCAACCGTATATCCGTTTTCCTCATTTTGAAAAATCTTACGTATATATTTGCACCTCATCGTCTATACTCCTCCAGTTTTCTACTTTCATCAATTCGCCTGGTTTCATCTTGGAATCATACCAATAAACGTCCTTTCCTTTTTCAAATGCTGTCTGAATCTCTCTTCTCATTCCCTCGCTAATGCAGGAGCCACAAATAATTAATACTTCACATAAATCCAGCATCAAAGCTCCAATCTGCATTGCAGTCTCACGCTCTTCTGGGATACGGTCATCCAACATTAACGGAAGATGAGCATGTGAAGCAAAAGTACGGCAATGATACAGCCTTTTCATCTGCATGAGATAGTATTTTGCCAATTCCATATTATGCTGCACTCCCTCTGGATTCGGGGCAGACAGCGGAGAACAGATATATGCCTTTTTTCCTTGTAACATTATGCAACCTCCTTTTTAATCCGGAAAATCCTGCTTTCTGTAGTGCTTGTGTATTCTTCGTAGATATCCGGATGCTGATTTTTCAGTTTCTCCATATTTTCTTTTCCAATCTGGGTGCGTATCGTAGGATTATAAGTAATCCGGTAACGGAAACTCCCATCCTCGATCACTGCCTTACACCCTTGTCCAAGAAGCTCGACAAACGGTACGCTCAATGCACGTTGTTCCGCTTCAATCTCCTTTTTTCTTTTTTCCAATTGGGATTTTTCTTCAGATAATTTGAGATATTTTTCAAGACTGCGTGATTCCAAGCTAGATATGCTGATTTCAGGAATTGATTTGTCAGCGTAACCATTATATTTCCGGATACTAGCCAAAATGAGATCTGGCTTTCCGGAATACGGTGGTTCTATTTTCTTCTCCACATATTCTTCCCAGAAGTATTTCTCCTGGTCAATGAGTTCTTCTTCCTCCATTCTATCCCGTTCCAGACACCGATAAACAAATTCATTTTCATTGTTTCCATAAAGGCAAGCAATATATGCCTTATTCATATTCATGACTGCAAGATAATGACGAACCTGCAAAACATAGTTTTCAGGAATCCCATCATCTGCCCATTTGTCTTTTGCATTGTAATTACAGGTTTTACATTCCAAAATCCCAATGCTGCCATCTGGAAAACGGATAAAGTAATCCACATCCGCTAACATAAACGGATATAGCGGATGCCGGAACATTTTTCGTACAGGGAAAACTTCAAGTCCAGTCTTCTTGGCAAAAATCATGGCAACCAAATCTTCCAGGCGGTGTCCCACTTCTTTCGCTACCCAGTTTTCTTCCTCTTCTTCGATTACTGGCGTAACACCAATTTTATCGAAATACAAATCCCTGATTGTCGCAAATGGGGATAAGCCCATGATTGCCGCTGCATCGCTTCCACCAATACCAAGACGCCGGTAATCCAACCAATCTTCTCGGCTCAAATCTGCTGTATCAACAAGAACTTCCGGCTGATAATTTAATGCTGTATTCATCTCATTTCCTCCTTATAATTTAATCGTTCCATATACATCAAACCCTTTCCAGTCAAAGGCCAGTGTTTTTGCAATATCTTCTTCCAATTTTAAAATCCGTGGTGCAGAAAATCCTTCACAAGCAGCAAAGAAAGCAGCTTCGTGCATGGCAAAATAAAGATCATGAGCTGTGCATGGTTCTTCCCCATATTGTCCCACAAAAAGATCTACTACTTCATTTCGGATTTTTTGATTGATTTTGAGTTCCTTCATAATCAGATGCAGACAGTTTACAGGGTTTTGGATATCTATATCCATCAAACCAACAATTCCTTTAACTGCTTCCTGATAACGGGTAAAAATTTTGTCCAGATTATTCCGGAAATCCTGTAAGGTCGCCCCTCTATCATGTGACAGTTTGATAGGACTGCCCAGGTTAATGACACGGTTACTGGTTTGTGAGAGCATCATGGGATACAGATTCACACCACTTACTGCTACATCAGAAGTAGTCAGGCGCAGTGCAGGAGCAAGGCTCTTATCCTCAATTCCATGATCCTCCAAAGCCTGGTGATAAATATCCAAAAGTTCCTGATTTCCTCCTAAAGTCCACATAGCGGACACAATGGAATGGTCAAAACTTCCAGATCCCTCCAGATAAGTACTTCCCTTAAAATGTGCTTTCAGATAATCACTTGTCATATTGAAGATTGTCTGCATATCCAGTACACAGTAATCATGATCATCACCGCCATGTACTGCAGATACTTTTCCATCTGCCACCTTGATTAAGGCATCTCCTTTCGCTACCTGAAGACAGTAGTTTACTACCTTTGCATAAGTAGCTTTCTCCAGTTTCTTTAATCCTGTTCCATTAATGCCGGCTCTTTTCAGAATTGTATGAATAGCACAGTCACGAACCGGATAAAAATTCTTGTTCACTTTTAATACCAACTGGGTATTCTTTTCTGTATCCTCTACTATTCCTTCCAGTTCTTTTTCACAGGCTTCTTCAATGGTTTCTGCCTCCTTTTCCAATGGAACCAGTTTTAGCATCCTGGTAGGCTTTCGAATCCACTTGGACCGCTTTGCCCTCTCAGCCAGAAATTCCAGCATCTCCGTTGTGCTTGCAAATGTAGTGCAAAACTCATCTGCATAAATCTTTGTTTCTTTCATGTGTGTACCACCTTTCTTAAATTTATTTATCCATAAACAGCCAAAGCTGATTGTGGCAATTCTGCCTTTCATTTGGGCATAAAAAAAGAATGAAAAGAGAAGTATTCCTTCGCTATCCATTCTCATATCCCTGATAATATTACCGAAAAAACAAAAGTGCCGCTATTGCCCCATAAGGACAGATAGTGACACTTTATACAATCATAAACAACTTATGCGGAATAAGCAGCCTTACTGCTCTCCTTGAGTCTTCGGATTTATACAAATCCAAAACTCCCCCTATGGGTACGCATAAAATTAACTATAGCAGTATAGTAGCACATGATATAGTATATGTCAATCTTCATGCACAATATATTGTATGTTCTTAAATACTATGCTTTGCATATATGACTTCAATTAAAATATTGAAATATCACATATCCCACCTCTCTTTTTTCAAGTTTGTAGAAAAATTTTTAATAAAAAGTACATAATCTGTTCAATCTGAAAAAATCTCAGTTAATTACTTAATGAAATTGTTAAGACAAAACCAAGTCTTACGCTATTGTACCTTGATAATTTTATACCTTATCAGGAAATGTATATAGGTGCTGCAGATAGTGTCGCATAAATGCACGCCTGCAGCTTGATGATTACATAGTAACACCTCATACGTGCATGAAACATGGCATAGGAAACGGTTTCCTGATATGTCTACTCTTTCATTAATCTAATTTATAGAGGTGATTATATTGAGTGAAACAGACAATCTCTTTAAAGCATACTCCGTTCAGGAGATAGCATCCATGCTCGGCATTGGAAAAACAAAAACCAGGGAACTTCTTGACAGTGGAATTCTTCCAGTTACAAAAGTTGGGCGGCAATATTTTACTTCACCAGCTTCTATTCAGGAGTTTCTCAAAAAAAACATAGGAAAACAAATATTCTTTTAGGCCCTTTAGAAAGTTATTGTCAATCAGGCTTGGCTATATTAAAATAGACCTTATACCTGATTTGGCATGAATATCTCATTAAAGAAAGGGAACTATTCATGGCGAGAACAACGAAAGGTACACAACAAAAAAGAAGATCCAAAGGGGATGGATCACTATTTCCAAATAAGAGAGGAGGATGGACTGCCCGATATAGAAAAAAAGGGCTACCGGACAAGGAGTTTAATGCTCCTACCAAAGGAGAAGCGAAAGCATTATTAGATGACTGGAAGATAAAAGTCGCAATACAAGACGCAATTACTTCAAACATCAAAGTACAGGACTATGCGAACAAATACTTATTCCGCAAAAGTCTCATGGTTGAAGCTGGCAAATTCAAACAAACCAGCCTGGATCGATTAGAAAAAACATACGAAAATCATTTAAAAGATACGGATGCTTTTAGCAAAACATTTTCTAATCTGACTGCTGATGATATTACAGCAACGATTAATGCCAAAAAGGAAATCCTGAGTTATTCATCATTAAAGAAAATTTACTTATTTTGGTCTGCAATGATTAAAACAGCAATTTCTCTCGGCGAACTGCCAAAAAACTTTTCTGATATTTTAAATCGGGTGATAATGCCGGAAGAATCTGTTCTTCCTGTAGAAACAAAGGAAATCTCAATCATCCCACCAGAACATGAGCAGATCATAAAAGAAATTGCAATGGAACCCAGTCCAAATAAAAACGAACGCTATTTGTATAGATATGGTCCTGCCATTGTATTCCTTTTAAACACAGGTTTACGTGGTGGTGAATTGCTTGCATTAGGTCAATCTTCTATCGTGCCCTTTTTAGGACGGCGTGGCATTAAAATCACACATACGCTTAGCAGGGTCAAAAACCGAGAAGTCGGCTCAAAAAAACGGACTAAAATGATTTTGACTCCTCCAAAATACCCAAATAGTTTACGGACTATTCCATTAAACAAGGAAGCTGAATTTTCACTATCATGTATGATGGAGCTATACGATAAAAATCGGGTTTTTCCAGATTTGATATTATCTACGCAAAATGGTGTCAGCCCTACAATCCAAAATATAGCCAATACGCTAAAGAAAATTTGTAAGCGTGCTGAGATTCCAGAATATAATCTTCATGCACTACGGCACACTTTTGCAACAAATCTGATCCGGCAGACACACAATATGGGAGAAATAAAGGAAGCTGCTGAAATCATTGGCGATAACTATGAGGTGATCATGCGTACTTATGTTCATACAGACAGTGAACGTAAGGTAAGTTTAATTGATGCTATGATTGCATAAATCTTCCGCTTAACAGAGGAAATGGTTGTCTACAGTATGATGGCACAGGCTGTAACAAGCAAAATTCTGCCACCTTATCGTCCACCTTACGAAACGATTTTACTTGATTTTATAAGGTTTTTAACGGTTTTTGGCGGACATATCTATAAATATTAAAGCATGAAAACTTATATTTTAGAATTAATTTTTTAAAAAAGGGAATTGGATTATGGAAAAATGGACTTGTAGAAAAAATTGTGAACTTTTTCTTTCCTATAATTTTGCCACCTTATTTTTTTAGACAGAATTATAGGATTTTGAAAAAAGAAAAAGCCTCGAAAACCTTGATTTTCTGGGCTTTTTAAGAGGCGCAGACCGGATTTGAACCGGTGAATACTGGTGTTGCAGACCATTGCCTTACCACTTGGCTACTGCGCCGTATTTAGTTATTTTGCACAATTATTGGGTTTGTAGCTCCCCCTGTTGGACTCGAACCAACGACACTGCGGTTAACAGCCGCATGCTCTAC
>ENA-ORMO01000139-ORMO01000139.1-human-gut-metagenome-genome-assembly--contig:-NODE-139-length-102217-cov-4.950618_pt1 | contig 102217 bp, 105 predicted proteins | sample MGYA00242106_ERZ509001 | MGnify/ENA primary metagenome ERZ509001 (study PRJEB26280, sample SAMEA2338736) | human gut metagenome | biome: human gut; feature: human-associated habitat; material...
ACTTAAAGAAGAGATTAGGACGTATCATCGTTGGTTATACATACGGAAAAGTTTCTGAGCAGAAACCAGTAACAGCACACGATCTTCACGCAGAAGGTGCTATGTGTGCCCTGTTAAAAGATGCTCTGAAACCAAACCTGGTTCAGACTCTGGAGCATGTACCGGCTATCGTACACGGTGGCCCATTTGCAAACATTGCTCATGGATGTAACTCTGTAATCGCAACAAAGATGGCGATGAAATTAGGTGATTATGCAATCACAGAAGCAGGTTTCGGCGCTGACCTTGGTGCAGAGAAATTCCTGGATATTAAATGTCGTATGGCTGGTCTTACACCAAGTGCAGTTGTTATCGTTGCAACAGTACGTGCACTGAAATACAATGGTGGTGTGCCAAAAGCAGACCTGAACAATGAAAATCTGGAAGCACTGGAAAAAGGTCTTCCAAACTTACTGAAACACGTAAGTAATATCAAAAATGTTTACAAACTTCCATGTGTTGTTGCAATCAATGCATTCCCAACTGATACCAAGGCAGAACTTGACCTGGTAGAAAGAAAATGTAAAGAACTGGGCGTAAACGTTGCACTTTCCGAAGTATGGGCAAAAGGCGGCGAAGGCGGTGTAGCTCTTGCAAAAGAAGTAATCCGTCTGGTAGAAGAACCAAACGACTTCAGCTATTCTTATGAACTGGAAGGAAGCATTGAAGATAAACTGAACCAGATCGTACAGAAGATTTATGGTGGTAAGAGAGTTGTCCTTACAGCAAATGCACAGAAACAGGCAAAACAGTTAGAAGCTTTAGGATACGGAAACTGTCCAATCTGTGTAGCGAAGACACAGTACAGCCTCACAGATGACCAGACAAAACTGGGTGCACCAACAGACTTCGAAGTAACGGTACGTAACCTGAAGATTTCTGCAGGAGCAGGATTCGTAGTAGCGCTCACCGGTGAAATCATGACCATGCCAGGACTTCCAAAAGTACCAGCAGCAGAGAGAATCGATGTAGATGAAACAGGAAAGATTTCCGGTCTGTTCTAATTCTAAGAAGGCAGGAAGGTTTAAGGAGGATACAGAAATGGGATTTTCAACCGTTCCATGTAATGAATTTGTAGAAGTATTAGCATCTAAGGCTCCGGTTCCAGGTGGCGGCGGTGCATCTGCTTTGGTAGGTGCTGTAGGTACTGCTCTTGGAAACATGGTAGGAAGCCTTACCGTAGGTAAGAAAAAATATGCGGAAGTAGAAGAAGAAATGTGGGAGTTAAAGAAAAAATGTGATGAACTCCAGAAAGATTTTCTTCGCCTGATTGAGAGAGATGCAGAAGTATTTGAACCTCTTTCAAAAGCATATGGTATGCCCAGAGCAACAGAAGAAGAAAAAGCTGAAAAAGCCAGAGTAATGGAAATCGTTCTGAAAGACGCATGTTCCGTACCAATGGAAATTATGGAAAAATGTTGTGAAGCTATTGAAGTAATTGTAGAGTTTGCGGCAAAAGGATCTACACTTGCTATCAGCGATGCAGGTGTTGGTGCAGCATTCTGTAAAGCAGCTTTAAAAGGTGCCAGCTTAAATGTTTATATCAATACAAAATCTATGGCTGATAGAGCATATGCAGAAGAATTGAACAAGAAAGCAGATGCTATGTTGGAAAAGTACACAAAGATTGCGGATGAAACGTTTGACAGTGTATTATCCAGATTGAAATAATCAGTTTTATTTACAAGAGAAGACTTTTAGGAGGATGCTAATATCATGGCAAAGAGATTACTTGGTAAAGAAGTAACAGCAGCATTAAATGAAAGAATTAAAGCAGATGTTGCTGCATTAGAAGCAAAAGGAGTAAAACCTACTCTGGGTATCATCCGTGTAGGAGAAAACGAAAGCGATATTTCCTACGAAAGAGGAGCAACAAAACGCTGCGAAACATTAGGTGTTGCATGTGAAAAGATTTTACTTCCCGCAGATGTATCACAGGAAGAATTACTGGCAGTAATTGATAAAGTGAATAAAAATGACAACATTCATGGAGTATTATTATTCCGTCCTCTTCCAAAACATTTAGATCAGTCTGTGATTGAAAATGCACTTGATCCTGCAAAAGACGTTGACTGTATGACAGATGGTTCTATGTCCGGTGTATTCACAGGAAAGAATGTAGGATTCCCTCCATGTACACCACAGGCATGTATGGAAATTTTAGACCACTACGGAATTGACTGTACAGGTAAAAAAGCAGTGGTAGTTGGAAGAAGTCTTGTAGTAGGTAAACCGGCAGCTATGATGCTGATTAAGAAAAATGCAACGGTTACCGTATGCCATACAAGAACTGTAGATATGCCATCTGTTGTAAAAGAAGCAGATATTGTCATTGTAGCAGCAGGTCGTGCAGGTGTGGTAGATGACACCTATTTAAGAGAAGGACAGGTTGTTATTGATGTTGGTATCAATGTAAACGCAGAAGGAAAACTTTGCGGAGATGTTGATTTTGAAAAAGCTGAACCAATTGTAGAAGCAATTACTCCTGTACCGGGCGGTGTTGGAAGTGTTACAACTTCTGTATTGGTTGGACATGTGGTAGAAGCAGCAAAGAGAAAATTTGCTTAATGAATTTTTCAGACCCCGTAAATCAAGGATTTACGGGGTTTTTTCTTTGTTTTTATTCTCTTCTATTGAAATTCAGTCATATTTTTGCGAAACCATAAAGGTAGATGATTTCGTTGGCAGCGCAGATTTTTTCTGGCATCAATGGAAACAGATTGAAAAAATACTTTCCAAAGTCGGATATACTGGTCATTTTCGTTTTTTTCTTCTTCCATGTAGGAGAGTTCGTCTTTGGTAACAGTAGTTAAAAAAGATGAGGAATCTTTTGGGTGTATCACAGAGAGCATCCTGGTTTTATCTGTTATCATCCAGTCTTCGGAGGGCATCCGGTCTTCAAAGTGAGGAAAAAGAAGGGTGAGAATGTTACATTTAGGTTCAATCACAGAAAAAAACGCCTGATTGTTAAGTCTAGAAAAGCGAAGAAATTCCCGAAATTGATGACATTCATTGTAAACCTTTCTTTTTAATTCAAAAACAGTAGCGACCTGTGGCATATGAAACATGTGGAGGATATTGGAACCAACGGAAAATCCAAGAACCAGAAATCGGTAAATACTGTCCAACTTGTAGGGATGGAAGGACATGGCAGCAGCATAAACCCATTCATAGGCTTCTGGACATATTTTCTTTTGGATAGAACGGATGACCTTGTCTGTCTTTTCGCGATCTTTCTCTACATGACGATATTCACAGAAAAGCTCCAGATTTCCTATAGGTTCTGTAAGAAGCCGAATATTAGAGTGCCCCAATCTGGCTGCCCAGGCATCATAAATGCAAGTCATCATAGATTCAAAATCGTCTTTACAAGTAAAAATTACCATAAAAATCTCCTTTTTTATTATGGATGAATTTATAATTGACCGGATAGAGTTTTTTGGTGGTCTTCCACCGTGGGAGGAACAGAAAGAAAGCCATCCTCGAAGAGAGAAAGTTGCTGGTAGGTGGCGGAATTTCCTAATTTCTGAGAAATTGGAGAGTCTTCACAGGTAAGCTGTCTGGTGATGAAATTCTCTTCGATAGGAATACGGTATAGCATACGTCCATTGCAGGTAATGAAATACTGGGCTCTTTTTAATACTACTCCCATATGTTTTAGAGAGGTAAAATCCAAAGAGCCCAAGCGGCGGGCCTGGATAATGCGCCAGGCAGATTTTGTGCCGATTCCAGGGACTTTTAATAAGTCACTGTAGGAGGCAGAAAGGACCTCCACGGGAAAAAACTCCAGATGTCCAAGTGCCCAGTTACATTTTGGATCCAGAAGAAGATTAAAATTAGGTCTTGCAGGGCTTAATAAATCTTCTGCATGAAATCCATAATAACGTAAAAGCCAGTCTGCCTGATAAAGACGGTGTTCTCGAAGAAGAGGTGGCGCGGTATCTAAAGCAGGCAGGGCACTGTCCTGATTCAAGGGTACATAGGCAGAGAAAAAAACTCTTTTTAAATCAAATTGTTGATACAGGGTTTGTGTGATTTTTAAAAGTTCATAATCATTTTCTGGTGTGGCGCCAATAATCATCTGTGTACTCTGACCGGCAGGAACAAAAAGGGGTGTCCCAGAGGAGGACAGAGACGTTTTTCTCCTGCCTCCTGAAGAGAGGTGATTCTCTAAAGGAATGGGAGTTTTTGAAAAGATACTGTTTGAGAGATATCGGTTTCCATAGTGGCGTTCCATGGAGGGGGATTGGCCAAGCGCTAGGCGATGATGGACAATCTGCTTCTGAATCTGTTTCATGGGTCTTAAAATTGCCTGGTGTGTTTTGCAGGGGGCGAGACTTTGTAAACTTTGGGCAGTGGGAAGTTCCATATTTACGCTCATGCGGTCTGCCAAATACCCTACTTGTTCAATAATAGAGGCATCTGCTCCTGGGACGGCTTTTGCGTGGATGTAACCATGAAAGTGATATTTCGTCCGAAGGAGATACAAAGTTTCATACATAAGCTCCATGGTATGGGTAGGATTTTTTAAAACACCAGAGCTTAAAAACAGACCTTCAATGTAATTTCGTTTATAAAACTCAACCGTAATTCTACAAAGTTCTTCCGGAGTGAAAGAAGTTCTGATTCGGTCATTAGAACGGCGGTTTAGACAATATTTGCAGTCATAGACACATTCATTGGACAGCAGAACCTTTAATAAGGAAATACACCGTCCATCAGCAGAAAAGCTGTGGCAAATTCCACTGGCACAAGAGTTTCCCAAGTGTTTTGATTGTCCACGGCGATTTACGCCGCTGGAAGTACAGGCTACATCATATTTTGCAGCATCAGATAAAATTTTCAGTTTTTCTTCTAAAGTCAGTTCAGATGAAAAATTCATAATCCACCTCGTATAATCGAATGTATGTTCTGTTTTTATTATAAACAAATAAAAGAAAAAAGTCAAGAACAAATGTTCGTATGTTCTGATTTGAAATCCAGTTACATATAATATAGCAATATGATTAAGGAGGTATTTTATGGATACATATAATATTTATAAAGACATACAGGCACGTACAAATGGGGAAATTTACATTGGAGTGGTGGGGCCTGTCCGCACAGGAAAGTCTACCTTTGTCCGTAGATTTATGGAATTAGCTGCACTGCCAAATATGGAAGAAAATCAGAGAAAGGAAGTAAGGGACCAGCTTCCGTTAAGTGGCTCTGGTAAGCTGATTACTACAGTAGAGCCCAAATTCATTCCAAAAGAAGCTGCCAGGATTCAGATTGGCGAGGAGGTAGACGCTAAAATCCGTCTGATTGACTGTGTAGGTTTTCTGGTGCCAGATGCAGCAGGCAACATGGAAGACGGAAAAGAGAGAATGGTGAAAACTCCTTGGTTTGGGTATGAAATTCCTTTTCATCAGGCGGCAGAGGTAGGAACCAGAAAAGTTATTGAAGAACATTCTAGTATAGGATTTGTATTGACTTGTGATGGTTCTTTTGGGGAGATTCCAAGAGAACAGTTTGTAGAAAGTGAAGAAAAGACGGTAGCAGAATTAAAAAAGACAGGGAAGCCATTTTTAATTTTGGTGAATTCTCAGAAACCTTATAAAGAAGAGACTTTGCAGTTGGTGGAAGAGTTGAAAAAGAAGTATGATGCAGGAGTCTTGAGTTTAAATTGTGAGCAATTGCGAAAAGAAGATGTTTCTAGGATTTTGGAAAAACTATTGTATGAATTCCCTGTGGTGCAAATGGAGTTTTATATTCCGAAATGGGTAGAAATGTTACCAGCAGATCATTATGTGAAAGAAAGTCTGTTGACACAGGTGAAAGAATGCATGGGAAAAGTGAAATACGTGAAGGATGTGCCAAAAGACTCTTTTTTGACGAATTGTGAATATATATCTGGTATGAAAACTGACAAAATTGATTTATCTACCGGAAAAGTGCGGGTTCGGGTGGATATGGATGAAGCATGGTATTATGAAGTTCTCAGTGAAATGACAGGGGTAGAGATTTCTGATGAATATGAATTGATTCATACTATGCAGGAGTTAGCTGCCATGAAGCAGGAATACGTGAAGGTACAGGGTGCTATTTCCTCGGTGCATGGGAAAGGATATGGAGTTGTTACACCAGATAAAAGTGAAATAAAACTGGAAGACCCTGTAGTAATTAAACAGGGCAGCAAGTATGGAGTAAAAATCAAATCGGTCAGTCCTTCTATTCATATGATACGAGCAAATATTGAAACAGAAATCGCGCCCATTGTTGGAAGTGAAGAACAGGCCAAAGATTTGATTGCTTATATTAAGAACAGCGAAGAGCGTAAGGAAAGTATTTGGCAGACCAATATTTTCGGAAAATCCATAGAAGAATTGGTGGAGGACGGAATTCACACCAAATTGGTACAAATTGGAGAAGAAAGTCAGGTGAAACTCCAAGATACTATGCAAAAAATTGTGAATGACAGCAAAGGCGGCATGGTGTGCATTATCATTTAGATACTATTCGGCAAGATTTTCATCTGTGTTTACGTTGACTTTTTTAGCCAAAAATTATATAATAAACAAGAAAAAAAGGAAAAAACAGAACATTTTTTTGGAAGCAGGTGAAATTCCTGCGCAAGTCCGTTACTGTAAAGCCAGATACAAGAAATGTTCTGAGTGAAAAGGGAATCTGCGGCAACCGGATACCTTTGAAAGCAAGATATGATATGATTGAAAAGGTCATTTTGAATCCGTTGTCCAGTGGTGGCAGCGGATTTTTTTTGAGGTAAGAAAAAATCCTGTTTTCGGATGAAAAAGTGAGGGCTTACATGGCACATAAAACAGGGCTGGAAGGATATTACAGCATAAAGAACAACCAAAAAATGCGGTTTGGTTATACCACAGGCTCCTGTGCGACAGGAGCAGCGAAAGCAGCAGCCAGAATGCTTCTGGAACATTCCAAGATATCCAGAGAAACTTTAATGACACCAAAGGGAATTTTGTTGTCTTTGGAAATCTTGCACGGAACAAGAGGAAAAGATTGGGTTTCCTGTGCAGTGAAAAAGGATGCAGGGGATGATCCAGATATTACAGACCAATTAGAAATTTTTGCAAAAGTGGAGAAATGCACACAGCCAGGAATTCAAATTCAAGGTGGTGAAGGTGTTGGTATTGTGACTAGAAAGGGGCTGGAGCAGCCCATAGGCAGTCCGGCAATTAATAAAGTCCCACGGGCCATGATACAAAAAGAGCTGAAAGCTCTGTGCCAGGAACAGCATTATTCAGGAGGACTTGTGGTAACGATTTCAGTTCCTAGAGGACAGGAGATTGCAAGAAAAACCTTTAATCCAAGACTAGGTATTCAAGGCGGTATTTCTATACTGGGAACTTCTGGAATTGTGGAGCCCATGAGTGAAGCTGCACTGATTAAAAGTATTCAGGTGGAAATGCGCCAGAAGGTAGAAAATGGAGCAGAGTACCTTCTGATTACACCAGGAAATTATGGCGCTGCTTATGTAAAAGAACATATGGATTTACCTTTTGAAGAAAATATAAAATGCAGCAATTATGTGGGAGAAACCATAGATATGGCCCTAGATATGGGAGTAAAAGGAATTCTGTTTATTTCCCATATAGGAAAATTTGTGAAGGTGGCAGCAGGAATCATGAATACACACTCCAGAAGTGCAGATGCTAGGGCAGAAATTTTAGCAGCAAATGCTATAAGAGCCGGTATTTCCATGGAAGGAGCTAAAAAGATTTTAGATACCATTACCACAGATGAGGCTTTGTTTGTGATAAAAGAAGAAGGACTTTTTCAGCCAGTGATGAAGGAATTGACAGACCGGATTTTATATTATTTGAACCATAGAGCTTATGACAGAATACTGTTAGGGGCAGTTTTATTTTCCAATGAGTATGGTTATCTAGGAGAGACAGACCATGTAAAAGAGTTAGAAATACTTTTAAAAGAACAGAAAAATTGGCTTACAAAGGAGGAACAAAAATGAGTGGAAAGCTGTTTGGATTGGGAGTAGGACCGGGAGATCCGGAACTTTTGACCATTAAGGCACTGAGACTGATAAAGGAAAGTGATGTGATTGCAGTACCGGGAAATGTAACACAGGAAAGTGTGGCATATCAGATTGTAAAAGGTGTTTATCCAGAGCTGGATGAAAAATATTTAATACCCATACCCATGCCTATGACAAAAGATCCGGAAGTTCTGGAGAAGAATCACCAAAAAGCAGCAGAACAGGTAGAGGATTTTCTGAAAGAGGGAAAGCAAGTGGCATTTTTAACCTTGGGAGATCCTACCGTGTATTCCACTTATTTGTATGTACATAAACGTATTCTGGAAAAAGGATACGAGGCCGAAATTGTAAGTGGGATTACTTCCTTTTGTGCAGTGGCAGCACGGTTGAATATGGGATTGGTAGAAATGGCAGAGCCTCTCCATGTGATACCAGCTACTTACAATGCAAAAAACATGGACCAGGTGCTGAAGCTTCCTGGAACCAAGGTTTTGATGAAAACTGGAAGAAAAATGGACCAGGTAAGAGAGAGTATCTTAAACAGTGGACAAAAGGCTGTGATGATTGAAAATTGCGGAATGCCTTCTGAGAAAATTTATGAAAATGCAGAAGCAATACCAAAGCAGGCGGGATATTATTCCCTGATTATCGTAAAAGAACAATAGGAGAGAAAACATATGATACATTTTGTAGGAGCAGGAAGCGGTGCAGCAGATTTGATAACTCTGAGAGGAAAAAAATTTCTGGAAGAGGCAGATGTGGTAGTTTACGCCGGTTCTTTGGTAAACCCAAAACTTTTAGAATACACAAAACAAGGCTGTAGCATTTACAATAGTGCAAAAATGACCTTGGAGGAAGTATTGGAGGTTATGATAGCAGCAGAGCAGGAAGGAAAGGCAATTGTTCGTCTTCATACGGGAGATCCTTGTTTATATGGAGCTATACGGGAGCAGATGGATGTGCTGGATGAGCAGGGAATTTCTTATGATTATTGTCCTGGTGTCAGCTCTTTTTGTGGAGCAGCATCTGCCTTAAATTTGGAATATACACTTCCCAATGTGTCCCAGAGTGTGATTATTACACGTATGGCAGGAAGAACACCGGTTCCGGAAAAAGAGAGTATTGAAGCTTTTGCTGCCCATCAGGCTACTATGGTAGTATTTTTAAGTACAGGGCTTTTGGAGGAACTGTCAAAACGGCTGATAGAAGGGGGCTATCAACCAGATACACCGGCTGCCATTGTATATAAGGCAACCTGGGAGGATGAAAAATCTTTTGTCTGCACGGTGGCAACTCTGGCACAAACAGCCAGAGAGAATGGCATTACCAAGACTGCGTTAATGATTATTGGAGATGCAGTGGCGCATCATAGTTATGAGCGTTCAAAACTGTATGATCCAGAATTTACAACAGAGTTTAGAAAGGGAACAGATCAGGGGTGAAGAAATGAAGGTAGCAATTATCAGTTTTAGCCGTTCTGGTTATAGACTGAGTGAAATGATTTATTGGGTACTGAAAGAACGAGATTACGAAGTTGCTTCATACACAAAAAGTAAATACACCAAAAAGGTGCTGGATGAATCTCAGCTGGATGATGAATCTAAAGATTTCCGTAATACGAAGATGTTTTCTAAGCCAGTGGATGAATCTATAAAAGAATGGACCAAGAGACGTTTTGAAGATAGTGATGCCATTGTTTTTATTGGTGCTTGCGGTATTGCAGTGAGAAGTATTGCGCCATTTGTAAAGAGTAAAAAAATAGATCCGGCTGTGGTTGTGGTAGACGAACAGGGAAAATTTGCAATTTCTCTCCTTTCCGGACATATCGGAGGGGCAAATGAGCTGGCAGAAGAAGTAGCAGAGATTATTCATGGACAGCCAGTAGTCACCACGGCAACGGATTTAAATGGAAAATTTGCAGTGGATGTTTTTGCAAAGAAAAATAATTGTTTTATTTCTGATATGGAGTTGGCAAAAGAGATTTCTGCTGCCCTGCTAGCAGGAAAAGAGGTAGGATTTGCCAGTGATTTTCCATGGATTGGAGATATTCCAGAGGAATTGAAGCTTTATGAAGAAGGAAAAGAAAATCCAGAGCTAGGGATTTGCGTTTCTTCTGGGTATTTGCAGCATCCCTTTGTCCATACCTTGTATTTGATTCCAAGAGTCATTACAACAGGTGTGGGTTGTAGAAAGGGAACACCGAAGGAAGTGGTGGAACAGATTATCCGAAGAGCCTGTGATGAGGTGCTGGTGCCTTCTATTGCTATGGAGCAGGTGGCAAGTATTGATTTGAAAGCCCAGGAGGAAGGAATCCTGGAGTATTGCAGGGAGCGTAATCTTCCTTTTATCACCTATACTGCAGAAGAGCTAAAAGAAGCTGAGGGTGTCTTTACTCCTTCTGATTTTGTAGAGGAAGTAACAGGAGTTGACAATGTCTGTGAACGGGCTGCTCTTTTGGGAAGCTCCGAGGAAGGAAATGGACGGTTGATTCAAAGAAAATATGCCAAGGACGGTGTAACCGTGGCTTTGGCAATGAAGAAATGGAGTGTGAATTTTGAGTAAATTATATGTTGTGGGTATCGGACCAGGTGCTTATGAAAAAATGACTATGGAAGCAGCAGAGGCTTTGAAAAATAGCGATGTAATTATTGGATATACCGTGTATGTAGATTTGGTGAAAAATCATTTTCCGGGAAAAGAATTTCTGACTACGCCCATGAAGAAAGAAGTAGACCGCTGTGTTCTGGCTTTTGAAGAGGCAAAAAAAGGAAAGACAGCAGCCATGATTTGCAGTGGGGATGCTGGTGTGTATGGTATGTCAGGGCTTATGTATGAAGTCGGTGTGAATTATCCGGAAGTAGAGCTTGTCATTATTCCAGGAGTGACTGCTGCCACAGGTGGCGCTGCAGTTCTTGGAGCGCCTTTGATTCATGATTTCTGTGTTATCAGTTTAAGCGATCTTCTAACTCCCTGGGAGAAAATAGAAGCGCGTCTTTTGGGAGCGGCCCAAGCGGATTTTGTTGTTTGCCTGTATAACCCTTCCAGTAAGAAACGCCATGATTATCTGGAAAAAGCCTGCAATCTTATGCTTCAGTATAAGTCTCCGGACACGGTTTGCGGGATTGTAGGAAACATCGGAAGAGAAGGTGAAGCTGCCCAGGTTATGACTTTAGAAGAGCTAAAAACCACCAAAGTGGACATGTTCACCACGGTATTTATCGGCAATTCTCAGACTCAGAATATCAATGGGAAAATGGTAACTCCAAGAGGCTATAAACATGTGTAGAGTAATGGTGTTTGCCGGAACGACAGAAGGAAGGGAGCTTGCTGAATTTTTAGCAAGAAGAGAAATACCGGCACATATTTGTGTGGCAACAGAATATGGAGAACAGTTACTTCCCCAAGGGGATTGCCTGGAGATTTCCCATGAACGGCTTTGTGCAGAGGAGATGGAAGCCTTGATGAAGGAAAAAGGGTGCCAGATGGTTCTGGACGCGACCCATCCTTATGCAGCGGAGGTTACAGTAAATATCAGACAAGCCTGTGAACATGCAGGAGTTTCTTATGTGCGGGTTTTGCGAGAAAATCAGGATACCAGCTATTTAGGAGACTGTATTTATGTAGATAGTGTGGAAGAGGCAGTAACTTTTCTGGAACATAAAAGCGGCAACATTTTGGCAACGACAGGAAGCAAGGAGGCTGCCAAATATACGGCCTTGACGAATTTTGAACAGCGTGTATTTTTAAGAGTATTATCCCTTCCCAATGTAGTGAAACAATGCCAGGAATTAGGCTTTCAGGGAAAAAATTTAATCTGCATGCAAGGTCCTTTTTCCTTGGAGTTAAATGAGGCAATGCTCCGACAGTGGAACTGTCAATATCTGGTGACAAAAATGTCTGGGAGTACCGGAGGATTCTGGGAAAAAGCAGAAGCGGCCAGAAGATGTGGTTGTACTTTGATACTCATTGGAAGACCAATAAAAGAGGAAGGAATTTCTGTGACTGCTTGTAAGAAATTATTGTGTAAGGAATTTTCCTTGAAATCCCAGGCAGAAATTTCCCTGGTGGGAATCGGTATGGGAAGCAGTCAGAACAGAACTATGGAAGCCCAGGTTGCCATAGAAAATGCAGATTTGTTGATTGGAGCCAGGCGTATGATTGAGGCCTGCAAAAAGCCAGGACAAGACTGTTATGTGGAATATAATAGTGAAAAAATTGCTTCCTACATTGCAGAGCATCCAGAATATGAAAAAATAGCAGTGGTGCTTTCTGGAGACCCAGGATTCCAAAGTGGCGCAAAAAAATTGCTGGACATACTAGGAGAGCAGGTGAAGGTTCTTGCCGGTACTTCTTCGGTATCTTATTTTATGAGTAAGATTCACAAGTCCTGGGATGATGTGTATTTAACCAGTGTACACGGAAAAGAAAAGAATCTGGTGGGAATGATTCAGCGACACAAAAAAGTCTTTGCTATTTTGGGAACCAGAGAAGGAATTGGGAATTTGGCAAAGGATTTAGTAAACTGGGGATTGGGAGATATCATGCTTTATACAGGAGAACGCCTTTCTTATGAGGATGAAGTTGTGAGAAAAGGAACTCCTAAAGAATTTTTAAACTATGAGGCAGATGCTTTAAGCGTGGTTTATGTGGAAAATCCAAATGCAGACCCAGGAAGTGCAACCCATGGGATTTCAGATGAGGATTTTTTAAGAGAAAAAGTGCCTATGACCAAAGAAGAAGTACGCATTGTGTCTTTGGCAAAACTTGGGTTAAAAGAAGATTCTATTTGTTATGATGTAGGGGCAGGAACTGGTTCTGTATCCATTGAGATAGCAAAAAGAGCCTGGAAGGGAAGAGTATGGGCCATTGAGAAAAAACCTTTGGCAGTAGAACTTTTAAAGAAAAATCGGTTGAAATTTAAAGCCGAGAATCTCGAAATCATAGAAGGAATGGCTCCAGAGGCTTTGGAAGATTTAGAGGTGCCCACCCATGCCTTTATTGGCGGATCTTCGGGAAATATGGAACGTATTTTACAATTACTTTTGAAAAAAAATCCAAGAGTTCGCATAGTGATAAACTGTATTGCCCTGGAAACCGTGGCAGAGACCCTGGCATGTTTGAAACATCTGCCTGTGAAAAAAACAGAAATCTTACAGTTGGCAGTGAGCAAGGCGAAAGCCGTGGGTTCCTATCATATGATGATGGGTGAAAATCCAATTTATATTATTTCTTGCACAGGAGTAGGAGAAACATTATGAGTACACCCCGTTTTTTGTTGACTGCAGGTGCCAGTGGAAGTGGGAAAACTTTGATTACCTGTGGAATTTTGCAAGCTTTTAAGAATAAGGGTTTGGAAGTGGCATCCTTTAAATGTGGACCAGATTATATTGATCCTATGTTTCATACCAAGGTTATCGGTACAAAATCCAGGAATCTGGATACTTTTTTCACAGAACCGGATATCACTTGTTATCTGCTGGAAAGAAACAGTAGAGGTTGTGACATTGCTGTAATGGAAGGTGTGATGGGGTATTACGATGGGGTAGGCGGTACAACAGTGAAGGCCAGCGCTTATGACCTGGCAAGAATTACCAAAACACCGGTGGTCCTCATTGTAAATTGTAAAGGCATGAGTGTTTCCATTTTACCGTATATCAAAGGTTTTGTAGAATTTCAGCCAGACAGTCAGATTCAAGGAGTTTTGCTAAATCAGATGTCCTCCATGTTGTACCCAAGGGTAAAAAACATGATAGAAGAGCAGTTGCATATAAAAGTCTATGGATATCTTCCAAGGGTTGAGGACTGTGTTATAGAGAGCAGACATTTGGGACTAGTTATGCCAGAAGAGATTCAAGGGTTTCAGGAAAAATTAAAAAAGCTGGCTGCTGTTCTTGAAAAAACAGTAGATTTAGACGGGCTTCTTTCTCTTGGAGAAGCGGCCCCCTCTCTTGCTATCTCAAAAGAGACAAAACAACACCTGGAAAATCCCCAAAAAACTGGACAGCAGTTACGTATTGGTGTGGCTTGTGATCAGGCATTTTGTTTTTTCTATGAAGATAATTTTCAATTCTTGCGAGATAGAGGTGCAAATCTGGTGTTTTTTTCTCCTATAGAGCAGGAACATTTGCCGGAAAATTTGGATGGCCTTCTTTTATATGGAGGATATCCAGAACTGTTTGGAAAACAGTTAGAAGAAAATAAGACAATGAGAGAAGATATTCGTAAAATGCTGGAGAAAAAGCTGCCGGTTATGGCAGAGTGCGGTGGTTTTATGTATCTTCACGAATATTTTGAAGATATGGAAGGGCAGTTATGTCAAGGGGTGGGGATTATTCCTGGAACAGCTTATCGCACGGAGAAGCTTTCTCGATTTGGTTACATTCAGGTGCAGAGCAAAAGCGGAACCACTTTAGGACAGGAAGTTGGTATTAGTCCAGCTCATGAATTCCACTATTTTGATTCTCACAATAGCGGAAAAGATTGTTATGCACAAAAACCAAACAGCAAAAGAGGATGGGAATGTATTCACAGTACAGATACTATGCTGGTCGGTTTTCCTCATTTTTACTATTATGGAAATCCCAAGTTGGCAGAAGCATACCTTCAGTGTTGCCAAAACTACCACAGAACGAACAAAAGGAGGACATCAATATGAAATTACAGGAAGCCATAGAAAAAATCGGTCCTTTAGATGAGAAGGCAATGGAATGTGCAAAAAAACATTGGGATAGTATTGCTCATCCTCTCCATAGCCTGGGAAAACTGGAAGATATAGTGGTGCAGATTGCAGGGATTACCGGAACTGCACAGGTACATGTTGACAAGCGTGTTTTAGTACCTATGTGTGCAGATAATGGCGTGGTAGAAGAAGGCGTCACTCAGACCGGACAAGAGGTCACAGCTTTAGTAGCGGAAAATTTTCTCTGTACCAAGGCCGCCTCCAGTATTATGTGTAAAAGCGTGAAATGTGATATTTTTCCAGTGGATGTGGGCATTGCCACAGATGTAAGCATTTTGAATCGGAAAATTGCCTACGGAACCAAAAACATGACCAAAGAACCTGCTATGACTAGGGAAGAAGCTATCCAGGCCGTAGAAACTGGAATTGAAGTAGCGGAAATGATGAAGGAAAAAGGATATCAGATGATTGCTACTGGAGAAATGGGAATTGGAAATACCACCACTAGCAGCGCGGTGGCAGCAGTTCTTTTGCAGCTTCCAGTAGAACAGATGACAGGACGGGGTGCAGGATTGTCTACAGAAGGACTGAATCGAAAAATCCAGGCAATCAAAAAGGCCCTGGACTTACATAAACCACAAAAAGAAGATCCTATAGATGTTTTGGCAAAAGTGGGAGGATTTGATCTTGGAGCTATTGCAGGTCTCTTTTTAGGGGGAGCAGCTCTTAAAATGCCGGTGGTAATTGATGGTGTTATTTCGGCTACAGGAGCTCTCATAGCAGCAACTTTATGTCCTCCTTGCAAAGAATATATGTTGGCTTCCCATGTATCTAAGGAGCCAGCGGGAACCTTGCTTTTGAAAGCATTGGGAAAAGAGGCGCCGCTGCACTGTGATATGTGCTTAGGAGAGGGAACGGGAGCTTTAAATCTATTTCCACTTTTAGATACTGGATTAGCGGTTTATCAGGGAATGAGTGATTTTGGAAAATGGGGTATGGATGCTTACGAACATTTAGAGTAACAGAGGTAGCAAAATGATGATTTTAATTACCGGAGGCAGCGGCAGTGGAAAATCTGCCTATGCAGAACAGCTGGTTACAGAATTTGGAGATTTTAACCGTATTTATATTGCCACCATGTATCCTTTTGATGAAGAAAGCCACAAAAGAATTAAACGCCATAGAAACATGCGTGCAAAAAAGCAATTCATCACTGTGGAGTGCTATACTGGGTTAAAAAATCTTACCATTCCAGAACATTCCTGTGTTTTGCTGGAATGTATGTCTAATCTGACCGCCAATGAAATGTTTCAGGAAACAGGGGCAGGGGAGCATACAGTACAAGAAATTTTAGCAGGGGTGGAGCGTTTAAAAAATCAGGCAGAGCATCTGATTCTTGTAACCAATGAAATTTTTTCTGATGGAATCGAGTATGATAAGGAAACTAGGACTTATCAAGACTATTTGGGAAAAATCAATCAGAACCTTGCCAGAGAGGCAGACCAGGTGACAGAGGTAGTGTATGGAATCCCAGTCCATTGGAAACAGAAAGAAGGACAGAATGATGAAACAGCTATGGAATAGTTTTAAAATTGCCTTTTCCATGTATTCCAAAATCCCTATGCCAAAAAGCCAGTGGACCAAGGAAAATATGCGATATATTATGTGTTTTTTCCCTCTGATAGGGGCAGTGATTGGAGGTCTTACTTGGCTGTGGGGGAACTGGGGAATGGAACTAGTACAAAGCAAGCTTCTCTATGTTATCCTGTTGGTGCTGATTCCTGTTTTTGTAACAGGGGGCATTCATCTGGATGGACTTTTGGACACAGCAGATGCCTTAAACTCTTATCAGCCAAGGGAACGGAAATTAGAGATTTTAAAAGATTCCAATGCAGGAGCATTTGCCATTATTACAGCTTTGGTATATTTTCTCCTGTATCTGGGTGTTTATAGTGAAATTACGCCCAAAAGCCTTCCTGTGATTTGTGCGGGGTTTGTGTTATCCAGAGCGATGGGAGCATTTTCCATTGCTGCATTTCCCATGGCGAAAAATACAGGGTTGGCAGCCACCTTTTCTGACGGAGCGCAGAAAACTTGGGTGAAAGTCACTTCCCTATGCTATGCAGCAGTTGTGCTTTTGTTTATGCTGTGGTACGAGCCTGTTTTAGGAATCTGTGTGTGCGTAGGGGCAGCGTTAGAATACGGATATTATTACAGTATGTCCAAAAAAGAATTTGGAGGTATTACTGGAGACTTGGCTGGTTTTCATATGCAGGTTAGTGAGCTGGTAATCGCTGTATCCTGTGTGGTAGGAGAAATCCTTCTAAGGATGCTATAAAGAAAAAGGAGAAAAAGACAATGAATCTCATTATTGGTGGTGCCTTTCAGGGGAAAAAAGAATATACCAGGCAGTATTTTCAGATTGCCAGAGAGGAAATGATAGATGGGGCAAAAGCTTCTTATAGTGAGTTGTTTCAGTGTAGATGTATGTTCCATTTCCATGAATGGATAAAAAGAGGCATACAGGAAAACTGGAATCTGGAAAATTTAGGAGAACGTCTGGCTTTGGAAAATCCACGGATTGTTCTTATTACCAATGAGCTTGGATATGGAGTAGTTCCAGTGGATGCTTTTGACCGGAGGTACAGAGAAACAACAGGAAGAATTTGCACAGAAATTGCAGCTAGATGCAGCAAGGTGATTCGGGTATCTTGTGGTCTGGGGATGGTGATTCAGGATGTTTAAGGTGATTTTAATTCGTCATGGAAAAACTTATGGAAATACCTTGAAGCGATACATAGGAGGGAGGACGGATGAGCCCCTATGCCAGGAAGGTATCCGTCTTTTGCAGGAAAAATCTTATCCACAGGCTTCTTTTGTATATGTAAGTCCTATGAAGCGATGCCAGGAGACCGCAGCCTGCCTTTATCCTGGAATTGAGACAGAAGTTTGCGAAAAATTGAGGGAATGTGATTTCGGAATTTTTGAGAATAAAAACTATCAGGAATTAAATGGAAACCAGGCATACCAGGCTTGGATTGACAGCAATGGAACCCTGCCCTTTCCAGGAGGAGAATCCCAAGAAAGCTTTCAAAAGCGGTGTGGGGAAGGGTTTGCAGCCTGTGTGGAGGAGGCTTTGCAGCACCATAGGACCCAGGTTGCCATGGTGGTTCACGGAGGAACGATTATGAGTATTTTGTCCAGATATGCGCTGCCAAGAGGCAGGTATTTCCAGTGGCAGATTGACAATGGAGAATACTATCAACTGACCATAGAGCCTTCTGTTTGGAAACAGGAAGAGAGAATCAGTCAGGTGGAGAAAGGGTTATAAAGAAATGATAAAATGGACAGCACTAGCCTTGGTTTTAGGCTTTTTTATAGATTTGCTGGTGGGAGATCCCAGATGGCTTTATCATCCTGTGCGAATCATAGGAAATGGAATTTCTTTTTTGGAATCCTGTTTTCGGCGCTGGTTTCCTGCTACACAAAAAGGGGAACGCATGGGCGGATTTCTTCTGGTGATACTGATTTGTGCTGGAAGCGCTTTGGTACCTTTGGGGATTTTGTATGTGGCATATGAGATACATACACTTTTGGGAATTGGAATGGAAACTTTTTTTTGTTATCAAATGCTTGCAGTGAAATCCTTGAAACAGGAGAGTATGCGGGTTTTTGAGGAGCTGGAAAAAGGAGATTTAAAAGGTGCCAGATATGCGGTTTCCATGATTGTAGGACGGGATACCCAGTCTCTGGATGAAGCTGGAGTAACCAAGGCCGCTGTGGAGACTGTAGCAGAGAATACTTCAGACGGGATTATAGCACCTTTGTTTTACATGGCAATTGGAGGTCCGGTACTGATGTTTTTCTATAAGGGAGTGAATACCATGGATTCCATGGTGGGATATAAAAACGAAAAGTATCTGAACTTTGGAAGATATGCAGCAAAACTGGATGATCTTTTAAATTATATTCCAGCCAGAATTTCTGCCTGGTTGATGATTGCAGGGGCAAGGGTGTTAGGATTTGATAGCAAAAATGCTGTGAAAATTTTCAAGCGAGACCGCTACAATCATGCCAGTCCCAATTCAGCACAGACGGAGGCAGTCATGGCAGGGGCATTGGATGTTCAATTAGCAGGAAATGCCTATTATTTTGGAAAGCTATGTGAAAAACCTACCATTGGGGATGCCATTCGTCCAGTAGAAAAAAAGGATATTCCAAGGGCAAATCAACTGCTGTATGTAAGCGCAGCACTGGGAACCGGAATTTTCGCAGTCATAAGACTGGGAATCCAGGGCCTTATTACTCTGCTGTAAAGGAGTGACATATAAAATATGACAAGAAAACATATCCATGGCGGGGATATTTACCGCCATCCCAATGTATTGGACTTTTCTTCCAACTGCAATCCTTATGGGCTGCCAAAGGGAGTAAAAGAGGCGGCAGCAGCGGCCTTGGAGCGAGTGCAGCACTACCCAGATGTTTCCTGCATACAGCTTCGTAAGGCTCTTTCCATAGAAGAGCAAGTGCCTATGGAACAAATTTTATGCGGAAATGGGGCGGCAGATTTAATTTTTGGTCTGGTACTGGCAAAGAAGCCAAAAAAAGCCCTGGTTCTAGCGCCAACTTTTGCAGAATATCAGCAGGCATTGGAAACCGTAGATTGTGATATCCGTTATGCCTATCTCAAGGAATCCCATGATTTTATTCCAGATGAAGAAGTTCTGTGCCAGATTACGGAAGATTTGGATATGATGTTTTTTTGCAATCCCAATAATCCAACAGGAGTGTTAGCCAGTCAGGATTATGTAAGGAGAATTGCAGAAAAATGCAAAGCCATGGGTGTTTTTCTGGTATTGGATGAATGTTTTTTGGATTTTGTAGAACATGGGGAAGTGCATACTATGAAGCCATTTCTGGAGGAATATCCAAATTTGTTTTTGGTGAAGGCCTTCACCAAGAAATATGCCATGCCTGGAATACGATTGGGATATGGATTTTCCAGTGACAAGGAAATGCTGGAAAAGGTAAAAGGGGTTCTGCAGCCCTGGAATGTGTCTGTAATTGCTCAGGAGGCTGGGGTGGCAGCGCTAAAAGAACAGGATTATGTAAGGGAAACTTTTGAGAAAGTTAGAGAACAGCGAAAATTTCTGTGGAAACATTTGGCAGAGCTTTCTTTGAAGCTTTATCCTTCCCAGGCAAATTATATTTTCTTTCACGGGCCTGAGGGGTTACAGAAGAAATGTCTGGAACAAGGAATTTATATTCGGGATTGCAGTAACTATGAGGGACTTGGACTCGGATTTTATAGGATTGCAGTGCGCACCCCAGAAGAAAATCAGGTGCTGCTTGAGATATTTGAAAAACTCATAGGGAAGAGATAGGAGGAATTAGAAGTGGCAAAAGCGATTATGATACAGGGAACCATGTCAAATGCAGGCAAAAGCCTTTTGGCAGCAGGACTTTGCAGAATTTTCAAACAGGATGGATACAAGGTAGCGCCTTTTAAATCCCAAAATATGGCTTTGAACTCTTTTATTACAGAAGAAGGGTTGGAAATGGGACGTGCACAGGTGATGCAGGCAGAAGCAGCTGGAATTACCCCTTCTGTAAATATGAATCCTATCCTGTTAAAACCCACCAATGATGTAGGAAGTCAGGTCATTGTAAACGGAGAAGTTCTGGGAACTATGAGTGCCAGAGAGTATTTCCAGTATAAAAAACAACTGTTTCCCAAAGTTATGGAAGCTTATCATGAACTGGAAGAAGAGTATGATATTATAGTTATTGAAGGTGCAGGAAGTCCGGCAGAAATTAACTTGAAGCAGGAAGATATTGTGAATATGGGAATGGCCAAAAAAGCCTATGCACCAGTGCTTCTGGTAGGAGATATTGACAGGGGCGGTGTGTTTGCACAGCTCGTTGGAACCATTTGTCTGTTGGAAGAGGAAGAACAGAACATGATAAAGGGCATGATTATTAACAAATTCAGAGGAGATAAGACCATTTTAGACCCAGGAGTGGCAGCCTTGGAAGAGAAAACTGGGATTCCAGTGGTAGGTGTTGCTCCTTATATGGATTTGGAAGTAGAGGATGAAGATAGCCTTACAGAACGCTTTTCTAATTCTGGGGAAGTGGGGCTTATTGACATTGCGGTTATTCGGGTGCCGCGTATTTCCAATTTCACAGATTTTAATGCCCTGGAAGTGATTCCAGGAGTTTCTGTACGATACGTAAAACATTCGGCAGAACTGAAAAATCCAGATATGATTATTCTGCCAGGTACGAAAAATACCATGGAAGATTTGTTGTGGATGCGTCAGAATGGTCTGGAGGCTTCTATTTTGAAAAAGGCAGCAGAAGGCAAAGTAATTTTTGGCATTTGCGGTGGTTATCAGATGCTGGGAGAAACCTTAAGCGATCCGGAGCATGTGGAAGCAGGAGGGCAAATGAAAGGCATGGGACTTTTGCCTATGGATACGGTATTTCAGGATTCCAAAACCAGAACCAGAGTTCAGGGGACATTTCCAAAAGTGGAAGGTATTCTTCATACTCTTACAGGAATTTCTCTGGAAGGGTATGAGATACACATGGGAAAAAGCGTGGGAAAAGAAGGCGCCTGTGCTTTTACAGAGCTTACCGATACCGTAACAGGAAGTTCAAAGCCAGACGGCGCTTATTATAAAAATGTGTATGGCTCTTATGTTCATGGAATCTTTGATAAAGAAGAAGTAGCAAAAAAAGTCATTGAAGGTCTGGGAGAAGAAAAAGGAATTGATGTTTCCCAGATGACAGGAGTGGACTTTGCACAGTTTAAGGAAACTCAGTACGATAAACTGGCCCAGGGACTTCGGGAACATCTGGATATGAAGAAAATCTATGAAATCTTAGAACAGGGGATATAGAGAGGAAAGGCAGGTTGCAAGATGAAAGTAGAACTGGAAAATGTACAGCCAAAGGAAATCGAGACAAGAAGTTTTGAAATCATTACAGAGGAATTAGGAGATACACCGTTGATTCCAGGGACAGAACTGATTGTAAAGCGTTGTATTCATACTAGTGCAGATTTTGATTATGCAGAGAATCTTTGTTTTTCTCCTGATGCTGTGGAGAAAGCCATAGAAGCCATTAAAAATGGAGCTTGTATTGTCACAGATACCCAGATGGCAAAAGCTGGTATTAATAAAAAAGCATTGGCAAAATATGGGGGAGAGGTATTTTGCTTTATGTCTGATGAGGATGTAGCAGTAAAAGCAAAGGAGCTCGGCTGCACCAGAGCAACTGCCAGTATGGATAAGGCGGCTTCTATGGGAAAACCATTGATTTTTGCCATTGGAAATGCACCTACTGCTTTGGTGCGACTGTATGAACTGATTCAGGAGAAAAAAATTTCACCATATTTAATTATAGGGGTTCCAGTAGGCTTTGTGAATGTGGTACAATCAAAAGAAATGATTATGGAGACCAACACGCCTTATATTGTTGCCAGAGGCCGAAAAGGAGGAAGTAATATTGCGGCGTGTATCTGTAATGCATTGTTGTATATGATTGACAATGAGCGGGATTATTGGAAATAAACCGCCAAAGCACAGAGACATGAAGAAGGGGTTAATGTATGAAGTGTGAACGATGTGGGAAAGAACTTGCTGATATAGATTTGTATTGCCAGCGATGCGGAAAAGCAGTTTTTCCAGAATATATGGATGAGGATGATGTCTGGGCCTTCTATAAGTCAGATGAAGAGCTGATAGAAATATTAAAGGAAGAAGGCGTGGAAGAACTGCCGGAATCCTTAAAAAAGACAAACATACCAGATGTGATAGAGCCTGCTTTGGAGGAGATAAGAGAAGAAGTCCCTGAGGAAGAGGTTCAGGAACAGGAAAAAGAGCCTCTTTCAGAAGAGATGACAGAAGAAGTTCAGGAAGAGGCTTCGGAAGAATCCGAAAATCAGGAAGAATCCGGGGAGCCAAAAGAGCAGGAAGAAATCACAGAGGAGCCGGAAAATCTGGAAGAAGAGCACCCGGAGAAATTAGAAACTTCTAATGAAAAGATTGCAGAAGAATCTTTGGAAGAATCCGGAAAAGCGGCAGAAGAGGAGGAAGTTTCAGAGACAGAGGAGAAAGAAGCTGAAGACACTGAGAACTTTTCTGAGGAGCCGGAAAGAAAGATAGAAGATTCCATAGAAGGACCGGAAACAGAGTCTTTTGAAGAGGCTGAACTATTACAGGAAGTACCTTTAGAAGAAGCATCCCAGGAGGAAACCCTCCAAACAGAGAAAGCGGAGAACAGAGAGGCAGAAGCCCTGGAAGAAGATGCCTGGGATTTTGATGAAGAAGAGGAAGAGGATGAAGAAGAAGATTCTGCACCTGTGCTGACGCCTCAGATGAAAAAAGCCAGACGATGGAAATGGCTGGGGATTACGGTGTTTCTGATTGCCTGTCTAGGGCTTGGAATTTACTTTGGATTGAACCGTATGAAAGAAATGGAAAATCAGGAAAAACAATATTATGAGAATCTGAAAAAATCCTCCCAGGAACCTGTACAGACACCAGAAGAACAGCCAAAGGAGCCTGCTGAAGATGCTTCAGCAGAAACCCAGACACCAGCAGAGGAACCCAAGGAAGAGCCAAAAGAAGAAACGCCAAAGGAAGAACCTCCGAAAGAAGAGGCAAAGAAAGAATATTTTAAGCTGGTAAATCCAGATGAAATTGATTTTTCCCAATATACCAAAATTCAGCCTGCCAGCACAGAAGAAAATTCTGTGAAGCAGTCAGAATCTTATGATTACAGCTCCAAAAGTGTGGTAGACGGAGATGTTACAACTTCCTGGCAGGAAAATGAAGAGGGCGCTGGAGAAGGCAAAGGCTTTAAGCTGAATTTGGATGGAGTTCACAAAATACGCTATGTGGTATTGCATCTGGGAAACTGGAGAAGTGACCAGCTCTGGGATTATAATGCAAGACCAAAGACGCTTACCATACAGGTGGGAGACCAGCAGAAAAAAGATGTGGAATTTCCAAATGAAAAAAAGAAATTCTGTCTGTCTTTTGAGGAGCCTGTGGAAGCTGCTTATGTATCCGCGTACATTAAAGAAGCCTATGAAGGTTCCAGATGGAATGACAATTGCATTTCAGAAATCGAATTATATGAATAAAAAATTTATTAAGATGTTGCAAAGAAAAAGCTCAGTCAAGAGTGTTAAATGCCATCCTTCATGGTGTGGCAAGGCTCTTGACCGGGCTTTTTCTGTGGTTGGAATCAAGAAAAATGAAGAAGAGAGCATTTTTATTGTTAAGACCTTTGGAAACTGATATAATGTAAAAAATAAGATAAGAATGTCGAGGTCAGTGGAAGATGTATAGATTTGAAAAAGCAAATGTTGCCAAGGATTTTTATATGCCGTCATCAAATATTTGTTCTATATATGAGTTTGATGAAAATTTTGAAAAAAATTATGTTTTGGCATTGGGACAATTAAAACATTTATTTGGAGAACCAGATTATATGACGAATAATTTGGAGAATCAGTTCCGTTATGTCATAAAGGCAACCAATGAAAAGGGAGATGTTCTGTTATTGGAAGCGTATTGTGCCGGAAGCGGTCCGGCTATCGGTGGTATTCAGGACAATGATTCAAAGGAAGCCGCTTATGAGCTGGCAACGTATATCCGTCATTCCAAAACCCTGGATTACGATTATGAAGGGTATTATCTGGATGCTCCGTCAAAGGTACAGCATGGTATAAAAAATGGCGAACCTTACTGGGAAGAGAGGGAAATCTCAGAGAACGAAGCAGAAGAATTCCAGGAAGAGGTATGGTAAATAAGCGGTGAGGCATTTAGGGTGCAAATGTGCATAAGGAATTAGATGGATTTTGAGGTGAGAATATGCGGAATGATATTATTGATTATCTGCAAAAAGAAGTAAAAAGGAGATGCCAATTACCAACCAACTTTTTTGGTATAGGATGCTATTATCATATTGAATCAGTAGTAAACAATGCTGAGATATTGGCTAAAAAATATGGAGCGGACATAGAAATTGTTATTATTGCTGCATGGTTACATGACATAGCTTCTGTTACGGACTACAACCTATATGCAGAACATCACATTTATGGAACGCAGATTGCTGAAGAAATCTTAAAATGTTTTGACTATGAAGAAGGCAGGATTCAGAAAGTTCAAAAGTGTATATTAAATCATAGAGGAAGTGTAAAAAATAATAAATTAACACTTGAAGAACTATGTGTCGCAGATGCAGATGCTATTTCTCATTTTGATAATGTACCTGGTTTATTATATCTGGCTTATGTTAGAAGAGGGCTTGATATTGAGGAAGGCAAAGGGTTTGTAAAGAATAAGCTTGAACGCAGTTTTCAAAAATTGTCTGATTTGAGTAAAGAATTTTATTGGGATAAGTATAAAACAATAATGACAATATTGGAATAGAAGAAGATTAGAGAAGGAGAAAGCACAGCAGTGAAGACTCGAAAGTACCAACCATCTGATTGTAAATCATTAGCGGATTTGTTTTATCACACAGTCCATACCGTGAATGCAAAAGATTACACAAAGGAACAGTTACAGGTATGGGCTACCGGACAAGTAGATTTGGAAAACTGGGACCAGTCCTTGCAGGAGCATTTTAGTGTTGTTGCAGTTGAAAATGAAAATATTTCAGGATTTGGGGATATTGATAAGACAGGATATCTTGACCGTTTATATGTCCATAAGGATTATCAGAGAAAGGGTATTGCCACAGCTATTTGCAATCAGTTGGAACAATCAGTTCGGGGAAGTATCATTACTCATGCTTCTATTACAGCAAGACCATTTTTTGAAAAAAGAGGTTATCAGGTGATAAAAGAGCAGCAGGTAGAGCGACAGGGGATTTTTCTGACAAATTTTGTGATGGAGAAGAAAAGGTAGAGGTGCCGGAGAGATAAGATGGAATCATGAGAAAATGGTGGATTGACAACAGAGAAAAAATGAAAACTTTTATAATTTGTGGAACGATTTTTATGGGGATGCTTTCCATTATTGCGCTGGTGTGTGGCGCTATCATGAGATTTTTTGGATTTCAGTATGAATCTGTAGGGAGTATTGTATTATTTTTTACAATAGCAACCATCATATCATATCCCCTGAATCTGGTAGCAGGGGCATTGCCAAAGGCATTGTATGAGCTTAAAAAAATAAGTAAATTATGTGCACTTGTATTGTATTTGATTTTAGATATTACAGCCACAAGCCTGGGGCTAATAGCAGTGGATTATTGCATGTCATCTGTGTCGGCTACAACAACTTCTATTGTTATAATTTCGTTTTTATTAGCATTGCCGGGAAGAGACGATTTTAAGGATAAGCAGGAGTAGAAAGGCTTCAATTTTTTCATTCAAAAAGAGTACATATAGTGAAAAATAGTGTAAAATAAGATATTAGAATAGATAAAAGGTGATGAAAATGAGCAGTAGAAAAATAAAGTTTGAAAAAATATTGAATGCCAGAGATATGGGAGGATTGCTAAACGTATATGGAGATACGATTTCTTCCAGACTGTTGCTTCGCTCTGCAAACCTGGCAGATGCAACAGAAGTGGACAAGCAAGTGTTACAGAAACAGTATCACATTGCAAAGATTGTTGACCTACGAACAGAAATGGAAGCTGCAACCATACGAGATATTTTTCTGGCAAAAGAAGAATATCTGAATGCTGCTTTTGGGGCTATTCAGGAGCAATATAAAAATACAGACACATTTCTGTGTGAAGGTCTGAATATTTCCCGGAAACTGATTGAAAAATTTCAAAAGAGCGTGCTTTTGGAAAGGTGATTTTATATCACACTAGAAGCTGGGGAGGTGTCTGACGATGAAGCTAAAGAATGTGCTAATTGTTGTGAAAGATATTGAAAAATCAAAACAGTTTTATCATGATTTGTTTGGTCTTGATTTGGTACTTGATAATAACGGGAATATGATTTTGACAGAAGGACTTGTTCTTCAAGATGAAAAAATCTGGAAAGCATTTTTAGAAAAAGATATTATTCCTCGAAGCAATTCCTGTGAACTGTATTTTGAGGAACGAGAGATAGATGCATTTATGGAAAAACTGGAACACCTTTATCCATCCATTCAATACGTCCATAAATTGATAACCCATAGCTGGGGACAGAAAGTAGTTCGTTTTTATGATTTGGATGGCAATTTGATTGAAGTTGGTACACCGATGTAGTGGCATAATTTTTGTTTATAAGTTATGAGGATGCTGAAATGGAATTTAGACTAGCAGTTATGCAAGATTTGGAACCGCTAAAATGCGTATATAAAGAAATTATCAAAAATATGAATGAAAATGGTATTCAAATATGGGATGATATTTACCCTTGTGAGTTTTTGGAGGATGATATAAAAAATAATCGCCTTTATCTTTTGACAAATAAGAATGAAATCATATCCGCATTTGCTTTGTGTGATATAAACACAGGAGAAAATGCAGTTGAGTGGAAAGATAAGTATGCCAAAGCCATGTATATTGACCGTTTAGGTGTAAATATGAAACATTCTAAAAAGGGAATCGGTAGTTTTATGATTGCGAAAGCAAAAGAAATTGCAAAAACATCAGGTGCTGAATATCTAAGGCTTTTTGTAGTGGATATCAATGAGCCTGCGATTCAACTTTATCATAAAAATAATTTTTTAAAGGCTAATGGAGTTTATCATGAAGTATTTGATGATGGGTTTGTATTACATGAATTTGGATACGAAGTAAAGATATAAGTCATATTTGAATTTTTGCTGGGAAACTAGGAGAATGGTTACTTATAACGGTATTACACGCAAGAAATCTGAGTTATGTAATCAAACATTGAGATATCTTGAACTTACAGAGGAAGAAAAATCGCTTTCTTCCTATTTTCCACAAAGAAGATAATGATTTACAATGGACCATGGAAGCATACAGTATTCCTATGGAAGATACTGTAAAGTGGGAAATGAACTGGACGTATATCTATGAAAAACTTTCTGCAGGTAGATATAGAGTTGGCAAAGAAATTATGGATTTCAGAAAAACTGGGGATTATGATACAGCAATTTACTATGCAGAATTTGAAATCACTCAGTAAGTTTATATAGAAAGAAATTCCGGTAAAGAGACTTTTGAGGACACGAAGAGGCCATTATCAATGTATTTTAATGGTGACATTGTATATGAAGCAGGAGATATTAAAAATGAAATCATTTCTTGAAAAGATTAGAAAACCAAGAACAGATATTCCATTAAATAAGCAAATAGCGGAAACAATCGGAATCATCCTGTTTGGGCTTGTACTTGGTGTTTTGCAGAAATGGATAGATGGTACCGCTGCAAATGCTTTGCCAGTAGTAATGCAGCAACTGGATATTGGAAACTATTTTGGACGATTGGCAATATGGATTTTATTGGCAACCATAATTTCTGTGTATGCCAAATCTCCATTGAGAGCTGCTATTAACACCTTCTTTTTCTTTATCAGTATGCTGGCAGGATATTATCTCTATTGCAATTACATTTTGGGTTTCTTGCCGAAAACCTATATGATGATATGGATTGTGATTTCTTTTGCTACCTTTTTTATGGCATATATATGTTGGTATGCAAAAGGGGAAGGTATCATTGCAATATTCATATCAAGTATGATTATGGGTGTTTTACTTGCACAGGCATTTCATCTAAGTATCACCCAGGGGTTTTATATGTATCACTTTTTGGAAGTACTTACATGGATCATGAGTGTAATACTTTTGAGAAGAAAACCGAAAGAATATGCTATGGAAATAGGATTATCCGTTGTGATAGCATTTGTGTATCAGCTGATTATGCCATATTGGGGATAAAGACAAATTCCATAAAGGTGTCCGCATTGCGGGGAAGTTATATGGAAAAAATTATAAAAGAAGTAGGGAGATGATGTGTCATGTGGCTTGTATTTGCGCTTTTGTCTGCAATCTTTGCAGCACTCACATCCATACTGGCAAAAATGGGAATTGATGGTGTGAATTCAAACCTTGCAACGGCCATTCGGACTGTTGTTGTAGTAATTATGGCATGGGGGATGGTTTTTCTTACGAATACACAAAGCGGCATTTCAGAAATCAGTAAGAAAAGCTGGGTATTTTTGATTTTGTCTGGTTTGGCAACAGGTGCTTCCTGGCTGTGTTATTATAGAGCATTACAAATGGGAGATGTATCAAAAGTTGTTCCCATTGACAAGTTGAGTATAGTCCTTACCATGATTTTAGCTTTTTTCTTGCTACACGAGCAATTTACAGTGAAATCTTTGGTAGGGTGCATACTCATTGGAATTGGAACATTCGTAATGGTAATATAGGTTTAAGGAGTGATACATAATATGAAAGCAAATAAGGTAAAAAAGGATTCTACAATCGGTATTTTTTCATCCTCTTCCCCTGTCTCAGCCACTGTGCCTGTAAGATATAACAGGGGAAAAGAATATTTAACAAACAAAGGTTTTCACATAATAGATGGAGCTCTTTATGGGAAACAAGATTTTTATCGTTCAGGAAGTATTCAAGAGCGTGCCAATGAATTTAACCAGCTTCTATACAATGAAGAAGTAAAGATACTTATGGCAGCTATTGGCGGAAATAATACAAACTCTATTTTGCCTTATATTGATTATGATTATTTGAAGAAACATCCTAAAATTATTGTAGGTTATTCGGACACCACAGCATTATTACTGGCAATCTATGCAAAGACTGGTCTTATTACTTTTTATGGTCCGGCGCTAGCCTCTTCTTTTGGAGAACTTCCACCTTTTGTAGATTGGACATTTGATTCTTTTCAAGAGGTTTTCTGCCATGATTTGTCTTTCCCGTATACATATCAAATGCCGTCGGTGTGGACAGATGAATTTATTGATTGGAGTAAACAGGATAGGGCAAAAGAAGAGTGGGAAAATGACTGGGTTTGCGTGCTCCCTGGCGTTTGCAAAGGGCGGTTGATTGGCGGAAATCTAAATACCATGGAAGGTTTTTTTGGAACAGAATATATGCCGGAAATAAGGAAAGGAGATATTCTTCTTATAGAAGATTCTCTAAAAGATGCCTGCACTATTGAGCGCACCTTTTCCATGTTAAAACTAGCAGGTGTACTTGATAAAATTAGCGGCATCATTCTTGGAAAACATGAGAAATTTGATGATAACGGAACAGGTAGAAAACCCTATGAAATTTTATTGGAAGTATTAAATAACTGTCAGATTCCATTTTTGGCAGAATTTGACTGTTGCCATACACATCCTATGTTTACCATGCCTATTGGTTGCCAAGTGGAATTAAACGCAACAGATAAGACTGTGAAACTTTTAGAGTCACCATTGAAATAAAATAAGGAGAGATACATATGGCTATTACAATCAATATTTATTATACCGGTTTAAATGGAAATGCCAGAAAATTTGCTGAAGAGATGATTGCAAAGGGAGTTGTAGAAGATATTCGTGCAAAAGATGGTAATTTGCAATATGAATATTTCCTTCCAATGGAAGATCCGGAGACCATACTTTTAATTGATAAATGGAAAAATCAGGAGGCATTAGATTTACATCACAGTTCACCAGCCATAAAGGGGAGAGACACATCATACTGTGTTTTCTCCCCCTTGGTCTTTACAGCTTATCAATAACCTCCAAATGTTCCACCAGAAGTCTGCGGATACCTGGATATTCCCCAAGACCTTTTAAAACTGGTTCTACACAGTACCCCTGAGCTTTAAATTGGCTGTACCAGGACTGTGGGTCATCTCCAGCCATATCGTTTTTGGCATGGTCTCCGGCCACAATCATAAAAGGCGCCAGGACTACCTTAGAAGGTTTATAGGCAGCCACCATTTTCATCAAAGACTCCATAGATGGATAGGCTTCTACTGTGCCAAGGAAAATATTAGGATGCCCCTTGTCCTTAAAAGTATAATCTAAAGCAGCATAAATAGAGTTGGCAAAATGGGTGGTTCCGTGTCCCATAAGTACTAGAACCTCATCTTTTTTTAGATAAGAGAATTCCTCTGTCACTGCCTGAATCACTGCCAGACTGTCTGTTTCGCTGGTAAGCAAGGGATCTCCAAAGACAATGGAGTGAAAGTCATCCTGGTAGGAGAGGGCATCTTCTTTCATCAAGTCATTTTCAATTCCATTAATTACATGGGTAGGCTGCACCAGAACATCTGTGATGCCGTCTTTTTTCATTTGCTCCATGGCTTCTTTTACGGTATGAATGTGAATCTGATCCCGTTTTTTTATTTTGTTAATAATCATTTTGCTGGTCCAGGCACGATACAGTGGATAATCCGGAAATGCTGTTTGCATATCCTGTTCAATTGCGTCAATGGTTACTTTGCAAGTGTCTGTGTGGCTGGTTCCAAAACTCACTGCCAGAATTGCTTTTCTTCGTTTTTCGAATGCCATATTTTTTCCTCCGTAATGTTGGTGTAAATTAATATCTTCAATATAACCTTCCAGTGTTTTGAGGTTTTTTGGAAGTGGAAGAGAAGATTTTAAAATTCCTTTTTTGCAAAGACTTTCAAAAAGCTCCAGGACTGCCGGTGGCTCCAGGTTCGTTTTTTGAAGTGCCAGGGGATTACTAAATACCTGGGCAGGAGATCCGTGCATCAATACTTTACCCTCATGAAATAAGAGAACCTCGTCTGCCCATTCATAGGCATAATTAATATCATGAGTTGCCATTAAAACGGTGATGCCCTGTTCCGTTAAATGCTCTACAATGGTATTTACCATAGTCGTATGTTTGGGGTCCAGAGCTGCTGCAGGTTCATCCAAGATAATAATATCTGGATGCATCACCAGAATATCAGCAATGGATACCTGCTTTTTCTGTCCCCCACTTAAGGCATGGGTAGGCTTATGTCGGAACGGTGTAATTTCCAGATAGTCAATAACACCTTCTACTTCCTGTCTGGCCTGTTCTTCTGAAACGCCTAGATTTAGGATTCCAAAAGAAATTTCCTGATATACACTGGCTGAAAATAGCTGATTGTCAGGGTCTTGAAATACGATTCCCACTTTGCTTCTAAGATTTAAAAGGCTTTTTTTATCATAGCGGAGTTCTTCTCCATTTAGATATAGTTTTCCAGATTGGGGTTTTAAAATACCTGTGCAGCAAAGGAAAAAGGTAGATTTTCCACTGCCGTTAGCCCCCATAAACGCTACCTTTTGACCACGCCGGATGTCTAAAGACAGGCCATTTAGAGAATGGGATTGTTCATCATCATAAGAAAAATATAGATTTTCTGCTTTTAAAATAATATCTGAATTCATGAATAAAATCTCCTCCATAAAGCAAAGAAAAATAAACAGGTATCAAACAAAATAATAGCAAAAACCACCTTTTTTTTCGGAGGTCTTGTTTCAGACAGTACCCGAATTTCACCATCATAGCAACGAGCTTCCATGGCATCATATAGCCGATTGGAGCGGCTCATGGCACGAATCATAAGAACAGACCCAAGCTTACCAAAGGAATTTAATGCAGTTCGATAATCTTTGTTCCCAAGACGACATTCCTGAGCCATGGAAATAGAGGAGGCTGTATGTAAGAGAACAAAAATAAAGCGGTATATAAGCAGCATCAGTTCTATCAAAAGTTTTGGACAATGCAGTTTCTTTAGAACGTCTAAAATATCTGGCATAGGCGTAGTAAAAGCCAGAAAGTATAGGCAGGAAACAGAGGACAGTGCAGTAAGAATTAACTGTCCGGCATATAAAAGTGCTGCTTTACTGGAAGTGAGATACCAGTTTCCAAGTGGAATGGCAAACAAATCCAGAGGAGCTTTTTTTAAGTTTAAAATAATTGCAAGAGTGCTTAATAATAAAAACGCCAAAGGGATTGTGAGAAATTTCAAATAACGTGAAACAGGGATTCCTCCTTTCCAAACGGTAAGAATCCCTGTCACTGCTAACACAATACATGCCACTGCAATGGAACGACTCATTACACAAATACAAAGTGTAATCACAGCAAAGGCAAATTTTTCCCCTGGGTTTTCATATCTAAGCCTTGACTGATAACAGAGCTTATCTATGACAATCATGGGAATCTCCTTATTATTTTTCTTCGTCTTTCATCCATTTTTTACGTTCTACAAAACGTCCCATAATGAAAGCAATCACACCCACACCGATTCCGGTCTGAACACAGAATAACATACTTTCTACTTCCCCGGGAAGTTCACCACCCAAAATTTGTTCAAAGATCGGGGTAGCCCATGGTTCGTAGGAGGAATCTACTTCTTCCACAACCGTACTTCCGGCATCGTCAGAGCCACCAAACTCAGCGTCTTTTAATACAAACAAAGGAACGAATGCAATTAAAAAAATAGCAATAATTAAAGCGATGACTGTTTTCTTCATGTTATTTTGCCTCCTTTAAAATTCCCATTGCACGAAGCTCTGGTTTTGCGTAAGTTTCCAGACCCATGAAAATGACAACGGTAATAATACCTTCAATAATTGCCAGAGGTACCTGGGTAGGAGCAAAGATTGCCATGAATTTACCAAGAGCTACGGTAAAAGTAGCATCCGCATTGTGAGCCAGAGCAAGCTGACCTGCGGTTACACAATATGTAAATAAATCTCCAAGACTTGCAGCCAGGAAAATAGAAAGCCATTTATTGACTTTCAGCTTTTTGCATAATAGGTATACGCCGTAGGACACAAAAGGTCCTGCGATAGCCATGGAAAAGGTATTGGCGCCAATGGTGGTAAGTCCGCCGTGTGCCAGAAGGATTGCCTGAAATAGCAGAACAATCAGTCCCAGGATGGAAACAGCGGCAGGTCCAAATAAGATAGCTCCAAGCCCTGTTCCGGTCATATGGGAACAACTTCCGGTTACAGATGGAATCTTCAGTGAAGAAATCACGAAGATAAAAGCACCGGACATAGCTAACATGGTTACTAGATTGCGGTGCTCATTTAGGGTTTTCTTAATGGACATAAAGCCTGCAATAAGAAATGGGACACATAAAACACCCCATGCAACGCAAAAGCTTCCAGGAAGGTAGCCTTCCATAATGTGCATGGCACTGACAGTTGGAACAATGCCAAAAGTAAGTGCAAAAGCACTCGCCAATACTAAAATTTGTTTTTGTTTTTTACTCATTTTTCTTCTCCCTTCTGATGTAGAAATCATGCCGTAAATAGTTTTTCGGCAAAAAAAATACCTGTACGATGACATCGACAGGCTATCAGAAGAACAAGAGGGAAATAGCAGGGACAAAAAGTTTGCTATGAGCCAACCTGTTCTTACACTAGGCCATCGTTCGTAACCTGTGTAAATTTCCTGTACAAGGCAGGTCTTCTGACTCGGGCGTCTATGCGGTATCTTGTCTTCCCGGAATTATCCAGTGACATGGTAAGACACAACTCTTCCCTTACAGCGGCGTGACCGTGCAAGATTTTCACTTAACTTTCCTATTCTCCTGTAAATACAGGCACCTTGCTACATTCAATTCTTTTATCATTGTAACATAGAACAAAAATTTGTCAATGAAAACAGAAAAAAACAGGACGTTGCACCAAAAAGAATTCTATGCTAAGATGAAAAAAGTTAAGAAACCAAAGATATGGGAGAAAAAGACATGAGTATATCCATGATAGGGATTGATTACAGCAGGGCATCCGTAGATATCCGAGCTCAGTTTTCTTTTACAAAAAAGAATGCTGTGGCAGCCCTGGAGCATTTAAAACAGGAAGAAGGAATTTTAGGATGTGTTTTGCTGTCCACCTGTAACCGGATGGAATTGTGGGCAAGCACCCAGGAGGACTGGCAGGGTTCTCTTTATGATTTTTTATGCAGGGAAAAAGGAAAAGAGCCGGCGGATTTTCGGGAATATTTTGTGCAGCGGATAGACCAGGAGGCAGTTGAGCATTTGTTTTATCTTACCAGTGGTTTGAAATCACAGATTTTAGCAGAAGATCAGATTATTACTCAGGTAAAAGAGGCTCTGGCACTTTCCAGGGAAGCCTACTGTACGGATAATGTGTTGGAGGTGCTGTTACGAAAGGCAGTGACTGGAGCAAAACGGGTAAAAACAGAAGTGACCTTTTCCAGAGGAAACAGTTCGGTAATTCACCAGGCGATTGAAAAGCTAAAAGAGCAGGGATATGATCTTTTGGGCAAAACCTGTATGGTGATTGGAAATGGAGAAATGGGAAAAGTTACAGCTATGGCTCTTCGGGAAGCAGGGGCAAAAGTAACCGTAACGGTGCGTCAGTACCGAAGTGGTATGGTAACGATTCCGCCGGGATGTGACCGTATCAATTATGGTGAGCGTGTAGAGTTTCTTCCAAAATGTGATTTAGCAGTGAGTGCCACAGCAAGCCCCAATTTTACCTTGACCCGTGAGCTTTTGGAACAGACGGGACTGAATAAAGAATTAATTCTCATTGATCTAGCAGTGCCAAGAGATATGGAGCCAGCCATTGGAGAGCTTCCAGGGATTACCTTGTATGATATTGACAGCTTTAAAATTACGGCAGATTCTCCGGCTCTTCGGGAAAGTATGGAAAAGGCGGGAGGCATCCTGGCAGAGGAAATCGCTGATTTTTATAGCTGGTATCAAGGAAGAGATTTGATTCCCAGAATTCAGGAGATAAAAGCCGAGGCAGTGGAAGATTTTAATCTGCGAATTATGAAGATTTTGCGAAAAACTCCTATGGAAGATACTGCACGGGAAGAACTGTTGCGTGCTATGGATCATGCAGCAGGAAATGTGGTCAATAAAATGATTTTTGGACTTCGGGATTTTTTGGAGCCCAAGGAATTTATCAGTTGTGTGGAAGGACTGGAGCGTTTGTATGAAGAATAAAGAGAAAAAATTATTTCCCCTGTTTGTGGATTTTACTAAAAAAAAAGCAGTGGTGATAGGAGCAGGGGAAATTGCCACCAGAAGGATAAAAACCTTGCTTCCTTTTCTGGGAGAAATTCAGGTCATTGCACCAAAAGCTTCAGAAGAAATTTTGAAACTGGCAGAGCAAGGGGAAGTGGTATATGAACAAAAGTGCTATGATCGGGAAGACTTATATGATGCTCATATGGTATTGGCTGTTACAGATGACCCAAAAGTGAACGAAGATATTTACAGTGCCTGCAAATGTCTTGGGATTTTAGTAAATATTGCTAATAATCAAAATAAATGTGATTTTCATTTTCCAGCAGTTCTGGAACAAGGAGACATTGTCATAGGAATCAATGGAGGGGGAAAAGACCATAAAAAAGTGAAGCAGGTAAGGCAGGAGATGGAAAAAGCTTTAAAAATCAGCAAGGAGGAAGCAGAATGAGAAAGGTGATAATCGGCAGCAGAGAAAGCAAACTTGCGGTGATACAAAGTGAAATGGTAAAGGCATATATTGAAGAACATGCCCCTATGACTCAGGTGGAAATTCTGACTATGAAGACAACGGGAGATAAGATTTTAGATAAAACCTTAGACAAAATTGGGGGAAAAGGGCTGTTTGTGAAAGAATTAGACAAAGCCTTGTTGGAAAAGAAAAGTGATATTTCCGTACATAGCTTGAAGGATATGCCTATGGAAGTGCCAAGTAAGCTGCCTTTGGTGGCTTTTTCCAAGAGAGAAGACCCAAGAGATGTTTTGGTTTTGCCACAAGGAGAAACAGAATTAGACCTTACAAAACCCATAGGATGCTCCAGTCAGAGAAGAATTCTCCAGTTAAAGAGCATATATCCAAATGCAGTATGTAAAAGTGTTAGAGGAAATGTACAAACTAGACTGTCAAAACTGGACAGTGGAGAGTACAGCGCTCTAATTCTGGCAGCAGCAGGATTGAAAAGATTGGGATTGGAAAACAGGATTTCCAGATACTTTGAGCCAGAAGAAATGATTCCAGCAGCAGGACAGGGAATTTTAGCAGTTCAAGGAAGAGCAGGAGAGGATGTCTCTTATCTGGAAGGCTTTCAGGATGAAGATGGTTTTTACGCTGCAACAGGGGAACGGGCATTTGTAAAATATTTGGACGGAGGTTGTTCTTCACCAATTGCAGCCCATGGAATCATTGAGGAAGATACCATGACTTTACTGGGACTTTATTATGATGAGGAAACAGGAAATTATAAAAAAGGCAGCATAACCGGAAAAAAGCAGGAGGCCAGTAAGATGGGGGTTACTTTGGCAAAGCAGCTTCAGGAAATGTGCAGGAAGGATGGGTAAAAGCAAATGACAAGTATAGGAAAAGTATGGTTGGTAGGTGCCGGACCAGGGGATTTGGGCTTATTTACTATGAAAGGATTGCAGATATTACAACAGGCAGATGTGGTGGTGTATGACAGTCTGGTAGGACAAGGGGTACTTTCTCAGATTCCCAGGACAGCCCATTGCATCAATGTGGGAAAGAGAGCCTCCAATCATACCATGCCACAGGAAAAAATCAATGAAGTTCTGGTACAGGAGGCAAAAAAAGGGCAGCGTGTGGTACGCCTTAAAGGTGGTGATCCTTTCCTGTTTGGACGGGGGGGAGAAGAGTTGGAACTTTTGGTGCAGGAAGGCATTCCTTATGAGATTATTCCAGGGGTAACTTCTCCCATTGCAGTGCCGGCTTATAATGGAATTCCAGTGACTCACCGTGATTTTACCTCTTCTTTGCATATTATTACAGGGCATAAAAAGCAAGGAGCGGCTTATGATATTGATTTTGAAGCTTTGGTACGAACCCAAGGAACCCTGGTATTTTTAATGGGAGTTAGCGCTCTTAGTGATATTTGCCAGGCGCTTCTTGAGGCTGGAATGAGTCCTCATATGCCAGCAGCCATTTTGCAAAAAGGCACCACAGCAGGACAAAAACGCATTGTTGCTACGGTTTCTACCTTGGAAGAGGAGGTAAGGAAACAGGGGATTGAGACACCGGCTATTATTGTGGTAGGAAAGGTGTGCGCTTTGGCTAAGGAGTTTGCTTGGTATGAAAAATTGCCATTGGCAGGATATAAAGTTCTGGTAACAAGACCAAGAGAACTAGTTTCCACGATGGCTGGAAAATTGCGGAATTTAGGTGCAGAGGTTCTGGAACTTCCAGCTATTCGCACAACTCCATTAGAAGACCAGAGTAGATTGTATGCAGCCTTTGAAAAACTGGAATCCTATCAGTGGATTGCCTTTACCAGTCCCACAGGTGTAAGAATTTTCTTTGAGGAACTGCAAAAGACCAAAACAGATATCCGAAGACTGCATGGTACTCATATTGCAGCCATTGGAAAAGGTACGGCAAAAGCTTTGGAGGAACGTGGATGTTTCCCAGATTTCATTCCGGAAGTGTATGATGGAGAAACCCTGGGAAGAGAATTGTGTGAAAGATGCATAGGAGGAGAACATATTTTAATTCCAAGAGCTGCCATAGGCAATCAGGAAATTCTCAGGGGGCTGGAAGCAAAAACTGACTTAATCGTAGAGGATATCCCCACCTATGACACCTTCTATGAAAGCCAGGAAACTATTGATGAGAAGCAAGCGTTTGAAAATGGAGAAATTGATTGTGCAGTATTTACCAGTGCTTCTACCGTGCGGGGCTTTGTAAAAGCAACCAAAGGATTGGACTATACAAAGGTTCGGGCTGCCTGCATTGGAAAACAAACCAAGGCAGAGGCAGATGCTGTTGGAATGGAAACCTATATGGCGAAAAAAGCAACCATTGACAGTGTACTGGATTTAGTCATAGAATTAAAAGAAAAAACAGCCACAGAGCAGGAGGAACAGTGATATGGATATGAACATCAGGCCAAGGCGTTTAAGAGGCAGTGAAATTCTTCGGAAAATGGTAAGGGAAACCAGGGTGGATAAAAGTTCTCTCATTTATCCGATTTTTGTAAAAGAAGGAACCAACATCCAGGAGGAAATTCCCACCATGCCAGGACAGTACCGTTATAGTGTGGATACCTTGCCAAAGGCTTTGGAAGAGCTTTTACATGCAGGTGTGAATAAGGTGATGTTCTTTGGAATTCCGGATCATAAAGATGAGGTGGGAAGCCAGGCGTATGCCCAGGATGGTATTGTGCAGCGTGCTCTTCAAAAAGCGAAAGCAGAATTTGGAAATGATATGTATCTGATTACAGATGTGTGTATGTGCGAATATACTTCTCATGGACACTGTGGTGTACTTTGCGGACAGGAAGTAGAAAATGATGCTACTTTGGAATTGCTGTCAAAGACAGCTCTTTCCCATGTACAGGCAGGAGCTGACATGGTGGCGCCTTCTGACATGATGGATGGACGTGTTCTGGCAATCAGGACACTTCTGGATGAGAAAGGTTACAAAGAGATTCCTATTATGTCCTATGCTGTGAAGTATGCATCTGCCTTTTATGGGCCATTCCGTGATGCAGCAGGCTCTGCTCCATCTTTTGGTGACCGGAAAAGTTATCAAATGGATTTTCACAACCGAAGGGAAGGTATCAAAGAAGCGCTTTTAGATGTAGAAGAAGGGGCAGATATTATTATGGTAAAACCAGCGCTGTCCTATCTGGATATGATTCGTGAAGTAAAGGATACTATTGACCTTCCGGTAGCTGCTTATTCGGTAAGCGGAGAATATGCCATGGTAAAGGCAGGAGCAAAGCTAGGATATATTGAGGAAGATCGGATTATTTGTGAAATGGCAGCCAGTGCGTATCGGGCGGGGACAGATATTTATCTTACTTATTTTGCAAAAGAAATTGCTAGATTTATAGACGAAGGGAGAATTGGATAATGACTAGATCCGAAGAATTATTCCAAAGAGCAGTAAAAAGAATACCAGGGGGCGTCAATAGTCCGGTGCGAGCTTACGGTTCTGTAACAGAAGCACCTCGCTTTATTCAGGGGGCAGTAGGTTCTAAAATTTTTGATGTAGATGGAAATGCTTATATTGATTATATTGATTCCTGGGGACCTATGATTCTTGGACATAACGATGAACGGATAAAAGATGCTGTGATTAAGGCCAGTGAAAATGGTCTTAGTTTTGGCTGTGCCACAGAAAAAGAGGTGGAAATGGCAGAATTTATCTGTGAGCGGATTCCCCATGTAGAGATGATTCGTATGGTAAACTCTGGCACAGAAGCTGTGATGAGTGCTATCCGTGTGGCAAGAGGTTTTACAGGAAAAACAAAGATTATCAAATTTGCAGGTTGCTATCATGGACATACAGATGCCATGTTAGTCAGTGCCGGAAGCGGTGTGATGACCAGTGGAGTGCCAGATAGTGCCGGCGTGCCAAAAGGTTGTACAGAGGACACCATGATTGCAGTCTACAATAATCTGGAAAGTGTAAAACAACTTTTTGATGAATGTAATGACCAGGTGGCAGCAGTGATTGTAGAACCGGTAGGGGCAAACATGGGTGTCGTGCCTCCAGAAGATGGATTTTTGCAGGGACTCAGAGATTTATGTACCAAACGGGGCGCTCTTTTGATTTTTGATGAAGTTATTACTGGGTTCCGTCTCAGTTTTTCCGGAGCAGCAGGATTTTATCAGATTACTCCAGATTTAGTTACGTATGGAAAAATTATTGGAGCTGGTATGCCAGTAGGTGCTTATGGAGGTAGACGGGAGATTATGGAAATGGTTGCTCCTGCAGGTCCCGTTTATCAGGCTGGAACTTTAAGTGGAAATCCCATTGCCATGGCAGCAGGATTGGAGCAATTAAAGATTCTTTGGGAAGATCAAGAAATTTATACCCGTCTCTATCAGAAAGGTCAGATGCTCTATGATGGAATCCGACGGATTTTCCTGGAAAAAGATGTGGATTTCCAGGTGAATTCCGTATCTTCTCTTGGATGCGTATTCTTTACGAAGGAGAAGGTGGTGGACTATACTTCTGCAAAAACTTCTGATACCAAAGCATTTTCTGATTACTTCCAGTACATGCTTCACCATGGGGTACATTTAGCACCTTCCCAGTTTGAAGCCATGTTCTTATCAGATGCTCATACAGAGGAAGATATCCAGACTACTTTAGAACTGATGGAAGGGTATTTTTAAGGAGTTTTTATGAATGATGTGATATTGGGTGTTGGAATTCTTGTGGCAGTGGTGTCTGTGTTTTCCCTGTGGGTAATAGGGGAGAATAAAGCCAGAAGAAACTTTGCCAGGAAGCGGTTCCAAGAATCCTTTGGTACCATTTTGCAAAAGGAATATACCTATGAGGAATTAGACCATATTTCCCAATTTTTTTATCAGAGGGAAAAAGAAGGATTTTATATTGATGATATCACCTGGAATGATTTGGAAATGGAACGGATTTTTGTCCAGATGAATCAAAGCGCTTCAGCAGTTGGAAGTGAGGTACTCTATGACCTTCTGCGGAAACCAGTATTTGAGAAACAAGAATTGCAAAACCGGCAAAGTCTTATGGAGTTCTCTACCAGTCATGAAAAAGAGCGTGTGAATCTTCAAATGCTGCTCTCTGGAATTAAAAAACCAGGGAATGTCAGCGTGTTTGAAGCAATCCATGTGGCAACAGAAGTAAAGATTCAGAGCAGTTTCGTTCAGACTTTGCAGTTTCTGGCATTTTTTCTCTCTCTATTGTGCTTTATGATAAGTCCCAATCCAGGGATTTATGTGTTTCTTAGTGTGTGTGTATTTAATATTGCCACTTATATGGGCATGAAGCAAGAAATTGAAAGCTATCTTACTTGTTTTCGATGTGTGATGCAACTTTTACAGGCACAAAAAAATTTGAAGAAACTGAATATTCCAGAGCTCTCTTTTTATGTGGAGCAGGGAGAAGTCTATGCAAAAAAACTAGCTGGGTTTCAAAGAGGGTCGAATCTGGTTATTGACCGCAGCAGCACAGGAGGCGGCATAGAAGGCATGGCTATGGATTATATCCGAATGCTTACCCATGTGGATTTGATTAAGTTTCGGGATATGATGAAAGCCATGAAGGAGCATCAAAAGGAAATTCAGGGGCTTTTGTATTTGTTTGGATATCTGGATAGTATGATTTCCATTGCTTCTGTGCGAAAAGCTTTACCTTATTACTGTATTCCAAAGTTTGAAGAGAGAGCTTGTGCTTACATGGAGGTTGAAAATCTGTATCATCCCCTTATACGCAATCCAGTGGCAAACAGCATACAGGCACAGGGCGGAATCCTTGTGACAGGTTCTAATGCTTCAGGAAAATCCACATTTTTGAAAAATATTGCAGTGAACGGAATTTTAGCTCAGACCATTTATACCTGTACAGCAACTTCTTATGTAGCACCTTATTTTAAGGTGATGACTTCTATGGCTTTGCGAGATGACCTGGAAGGTGGGGAAAGCTACTATATTGTGGAAATCCGTTCTTTAAAGCGGATTTTGGATGAAACAGAAAAACAGGGGTCGCTTCTTTGTATTATTGATGAGGTCCTTCGGGGAACTAATACCATTGAGCGAATTGCAGCATCTTCCAGAATCCTGGGGAATCTTAGAAAGCCAAATGTACTTTCTTTTGCAGCTACCCATGACATTGAACTTTCTTATATTCTGGAAGCTCTTTATGAGAATTATCATTTTGAAGAAGAAGTGGGAAAAGAAGACGTGACCTTTAATTACCTGTTAAAAAATGGAAGGGTTACCACACGAAATGCCATCCGGTTGCTGGAAATGATTGGATACGATTCAAAACTGGTAAAACAAGCAAAAGATGCGGTAGAAAGTTTTGAAAAAACAGGAATTTGGAATAAATTAGACGGCAAAATACAAGGGGAGTCGAAAAAGGAAGAACAATAGTTGATGAATTCTGACGATTTTCATTGACAAAATGAAAATACTTTGTCATAATAAAGTAAGAAATTATTCAAGGGTCTCCTAAAAAAGGTAAGACACGAAAGAAGGAATCAATTCTATATAGCTGTGTAAGCACAAGTCTTGTATGAGAATTTCATATTCTAATTTAGGGATGCCAAAAGGCATCCCCTTTTCTTTACGTAAATTAGCAGAAGCCACATCCATTTCCGCAGCAGAACAACAGAATAAATAAGAGGAGACAATTGTTATCACCACAGAATCCGTTATTTGTACCGCATCCATTATTATTTCCACAGCAGCTTAACAGGAGAAGAATCAAGATAATGCAGCTGCAGTCCATGCCGCCTCTTGTATTTCCTAATCCTCCACAATTGTCTTCACATCCGCAACCACAGTTTGTAGCAGCTAAATCACTCATGAATAAATCCTCCAAAATATTTTGATTACACTTTCATAATATGTGACAGCAGAAAAAGGGTGACAGAAAAATAATTTTTTTGTTATGGCGCATTTAGCGATGAAAATACCTGATACACATTCAAAGTTCCATAACCCCACTCTCGATTAGGGTATAATTCTTGTCTGGAACGGTCTGCGCCACGGATAAACAAAGATTTTAGTTCTGTATTGTTAAAAATTCTGGGTGGAGTGCGCCCCATGCCCCATTCTACAATTTGGGCGCAGGCGCCTGCGGTAATGGCAGCGGCGACAGAGGTTCCTGTGGCAGTGGTAAAACCACCTCTTAAATTTGGGCCAAAAACATTTACCCCAGGGGCGGCAAAGTCAGGTTTGATTTGTCCGGTACGGGTAAAACCCCGGCTGGAGTTTAGAAACAGGCTGTTATCATAGGCATTATAAGCGGCTGTGGTCATGGTGGAGACAGAAGCAGAGGGAACGGTAAGGGTCGTATCTGGATTGGGGCGTAAAAACCGCACATCTGGGTCGGAAAACCCGGTAATCGGAAGCCAGATATGATAATTACCGTTATTGAAGCTGTCTGTATAAACCCGGATTTTCCAGGAACCTGGTGTGGGGTCAGAAAAACGGATAAAAATCAGTTGATGTCCGGAAACCGTTTGAACAATTTCAGAAGTAACAAAAATTCTGGTATTTTCTAAAATAAAAGAGATATTTTCGCTGAAACTGATTCTGGGAGGCAGTTTTTGAATTACTTCCCCAAGGGGGGACTCAAAGCCTACAGCATAGACTTCCGGGGGCTGCCCCCATAGTTCTGCACAAAAGCCAGAGGTGCCGGGCTCTACCAGAATTTCCACTGCTTCATAAGCACCTGAATTGGCAGCAGTTCCGTAGAAATGATGGGCTTTACCTGCTTCGTTTCCGGCAGCTGTTACTGCGTGGATGCCCCGGTACTGATCTGTGACAGAGAGCATGGAATCCAGAGGAGAGCTGCCGGAGTGAGAACCCTGATTAGAACCAAGACCAAGACAGAGAACCAGAGGCTTTTTCAGGGCATCTGCCAGAAGAATCAAATAGCGGATGCCAAGCATAATGTCTGTGGACTGATAGGCAGGCGCAAACCCTGTGACATAGAAAATCTCCTTTAAATATTCCTTGGCAGGTTTTAGTTTTACCATGGCAATGAGCGCCTCTGGCGCAGCGCCGCTAAAAGACTGCTGGGGAAGGGCGCTTCCGGCAGCCACACCAGCCAGAAAGGTACCATGTCCGTTTTCATCCCGGCTTGGAACCAGGGAAAAAGGATCTTCCATACCAAGAGCCTGGTTTAATTCCTCCTGGGAATAGGCAGTTCCGTAGCTCAGGTCAAAAGGAGGCTGTCCGGTCTGAAGAGTCTGATCCCAGATTCCAACTATGCGGCTTAATCCGTCCGGGCGGCGAAAGGCAGGATGGGTGTAATCAATACCCGTATCAATAAAACCAATCAGAACATCCTGACCTTTTAACCCAAGAACCGGCTGATTCTGCACAGCCAGAATACCGGAGGCTTCCAGACTTTCCAAATCCAGAAGGGTAAACAGTTTGGGAATGGTGTTGTAGAAAAATCCGTATTCATAATAGTTTTGAAATAGTTCTTCTTCAAGAGGATAGTGTACCATTCCATAATAATTGTTAAAAATCTGTGCGCCTCGTTCCTTATAGTCCGTCAGGAAACCGGTATAGGAAGGCAGGATAATGTCCGCATAAGATTCGGACAGAATCATTTCACCAATAGAAGGCATAAACTTCTCCTGAAAGCTTTTGTTTCAGTGTATGAGGCTGGGAAAGAAAACTTGCTTAAAGAGATACTGGCAATTTACCCAGTATTTGCAGATAGAAAGCAGCTTTTGTTCTAAAAATGACTAAAATTCATTTTCTGTATTGACGAATGGTCAGTTTTGCGTATAATTGTCCATTGAAGAAAAAAATTTGTAATTAGGAGATGATACAGGAATGGTCAAGACAGGAAAATGGATTGCAAAACACAGAGTTATCATTCTTACGCTCTGCATTTTGTTGTTTATTCCATCAGTTCTTGGAATGGCAGCAACAAAAATCAACTATGACCTTCTAAGCTATCTGCCCAAAAGCCTGGAAACCGTGGAAGGACAGGATATTTTGGTAGATGAGTATGGAATGGGCGCTTTTTCCATGGTTGTGGTGGAAGACATGGAACTGAAAGATGTACAAAAGCTGGAAGAAAAAATCAGCGAAATTCCACATGTAAAAGACGTACTCTGGTATGACGATGTGACAGATATTTCTCTGCCGGTAGACATGATACCAGAAGATTTGAGAACTGCTTTTTTTAATGGAGATGCAACTATGATGCTTGCACTCTTTGATGACACCACATCCTCAGACAATTCTATGGATGCAGTGACCCAGATGCGTAAAGTGGTAGGAAAACAGTGTTTCATCAGTGGTATGACAGGGATTGTAACGGATATTAAAAATATTTCCCTGAAGGAACTTCCTATTTACGTTGTGATTGCAACCATCTTGTCTTTCCTGGTACTGGAACTGACAGGAACCTCATTTTTAGTTCCCGTATTTTTCCTGATTAGTATCGGGGCAGCTATCTTATACAACCTGGGAAGCAATGTTTTTCTGGGGCAGATTTCGTATATTACCCAGGCATTGACAGCAGTGCTGCAACTGGGAGTTACCATGGATTATTCTATTTTCCTTTTAAACAGTTATGAGGAGAATAAAAGGAGATTTCCGGGAGAAAAGGAACGTGCCATGGGGCATGCCATTGCCAATACCTTTAAATCCGTTGTGGGAAGCTCAGTTACTACGGTAGCCGGATTTGTGGCTCTTTGCTTTATGACCTTTGCCCTTGGTAAAGATTTGGGAATCGTTATGGCAAAAGGTGTAGTTATTGGCGTTTTATGCTGCGTTACCCTGTTGCCTTCCCTGATTCTGATTTTTGATAAAGCCATTGAGAAAACCCAGCATAAGCCTTTAATCAGCAAGGTAGATAAACCATCTGCTTTTATTACAAAACACTATAGATTATGGATTCTTCTGTTTCTGGTGCTGCTTTTCCCGGCTGTTTACGGAAACAACCATACCAAAATTTATTATAACATTGCCCAGTCTTTGCCAGATACCCTTCCGGGAAACATTGCAAATGAGAAGCTGGCAGAAGATTTTGAGATGAGCAATATCCATATGGTTCTCATGGACAGCGGTATGGATGCAAAAGCAAAGCGTAAAATGCTGGATGAAATTGACCAGGTAAAAGGTGTGAAATGGACCCTTGGCATGGATTCCTTATTTGGCCCCATGATTCCAGATTCCATGATTCCAGATGATGTGAAAAGTATGCTGAAAAGTGACAACTATGAATTGGCTTTTGTCTGCTCAGAATATGAGTCAGCTACACCGAAAGTCAATAAACAGATTGCGCAGATTGATAAAATTGTAAAGGAAGCAGATAAGGAGGCTATGGTAATCGGAGAGGCGCCTTTGATGAAAGACCTGGAGGACGTTACCGATGTAGATTTGAAAACCGTCAATGTAATTTCCATTCTTGCGATTTTTATCATTATCTTCTTTGTATTTAAATCCGCGCTGCTGCCGGTTATTTTAGTAGCGGTTATTGAATTTGCCATTTTCATTAATATGGCGATTCCCTTCTACCAGGGCACCAGCCTTCCTTTTGTGGCAAGTATTGTCATTGGCACCATACAGCTTGGAGCAACGGTAGATTATGCGATTTTAATGACCAGCCGGTATCAGAAGGAGAGACTGAGAGGAAAAACAAAGATGGAAGCAATTTCCATTGCCCATAAAACCAGCATGCTGTCTATTGTAAGCAGTGGTTTGAGTTTCTTTGCAGCCACCTTTGGTGTTGCGCTGTACTCTCAGGTAGATATGATTGGTTCGATTTGTACCTTGCTTGCCAGAGGAGCAGTGGTTAGCATGCTGGTTGTAATTCTTCTCCTTCCGGCCATGTTTATGATTTTTGATAAACTGATTATCAAGACAACCTTTGGAAAGAACCCGGAATTAAAAGCATTAAAAGAAAGGAGCAAACATCATGAACAGAAATAAAAAACTTGGAAAAAAATGGATGGCAGGTGTTGCTGTTGGAATGGCAGGTATGATGGGAACTATGCCAGTGTACGCCGCAGAGGGAAGCGCTCCTGTATCAAAAGAAGAAACCGTTTATGTCAATGCAGATGCAACAGGTAAGGAAACCCAGATTACAGTATCCGACTGGCTGAAAAATGCAGGGACAGAAGCAGTGGTAAAGGATCAGTCTGTACTGAAAGGAATCAAGAATGTAAAAGGGGAAGAAACCTTTGAACATGCAGATGACAATGTGACCTGGCAGACCGATGGCAAAGACATTTACTATCAGGGAACCAGTCAAAAAGAACTTCCTGTTTCCGTGAAATTCACCTATTTTCTGGACGGGGTAGAAATCCAGCCGGAAAATTTAAAAGGTAAAAGCGGAAAACTGAAAATAAAAATCGACTATGATAACAAAGCAAAACAGGAAGCAATAATTGACGGAAAAAAAGAAGAAATCTACAGTCCTTTTGTTATGGTTACAGGGCTGATTCTTCCGGAAGAAAATTTCTCCAATGTGGTGATTGATAATGGAAAAGTAATTTCAGATGGTGAGAGAAATATTGTTCTGGGAGTTGGAATGCCCGGATTAAAAGAAAGCCTGGGACTTGACCAGGAAGATGCTTCTTCTGCAGTAAAAGATATTACCTTGCCGGAAAGTCTGGAAATTACAGCAGATGTAACGGATTTTACCATGGATCCAACCTTTACTGTAGCGCTTTCAGACCTGTTAGAAGATTTGAATCTGGATGATACAGAAGACCTGGACTCTGTCATGAATGCGCTGGATGATTTAGAAGATGCAGCTCTGCAATTAGTAGATGGCTCTTCGGAACTTTCCAAAGGCGCAGACACCCTTGGTTCCAGCTATCAGGAGTTTGACACAGGAATTGCAACTTTAAAAAGCGGCATAGATGTATTAAAAAGCGGTGTTTCTGAACTTGCTGGAGGTATTAACAGCTACACAGAAGGCGCAGATACCTTAAACGCTGGAATTCAGCAGTATATGGGAAAAGACGGGGCTTTAAACAGCCAGGTTACAGAGTATGTCAATGGCGTGAATAAGGTAGTAAAAGGTGTGGAGGACTATACTACAGGCAGCATTGCCCTGGCAGATGGCATTACTTCTTACATAAAAGGTGAGGAACAGATTGCAAGCGGGGCAGGACAGCTTACAGAACTGGAGAGTGGATTAACGGAAATCAAAGAAGCGATTACTGCTTTGAACCAGGCAGTAGATGGACAGGGAGATTCTTCACAGGATCTGTATGCCGCATCTCAGGCACTTGCCAAGGGAACTCAGAAATTAAATGATACCTTAGATGAGATGAGCAAGCTGATGAATCAGGTGGATGCCATGACAGAAGCTGGGAAAAACCTCACAGCTCAGGCGGGAAGTCTGGCACAGGAAGTACAGACTCAGATTCTGGAACCTGTAAAAGCAATGATGAGTACGGGTACGCAGATGATGGAAGCGCTTCAAAATCTTACAGGACAATTAGAAAATATGAAGACTATGTGTCAAAATGCGGTACAGGAAGCAGCCCAGAATGTGACTGATCAGGTGAATAGCCAGGTTGCAGACAAAAATGCGCAGATAGAAAGCGTAAAAGGAAGCGCACAGGCAGCAAACAGCCAGGTAGACGCTGCTATTGCCCAGTTAAATACACAGATTGCCAAAGCAAATGCCCAGGGTGATACAGAAACAGCCAGCGCTCTTCAGGCAACCATTGCAACGCTTTCGGGAGCAAAAGTAGATACCGGAAGTTTAAACGCCCTGAGTCCTGTAGAAACGCCATCTGTGAATACAGAGATTCCAACACCTGATTTTAGCCAGCTTCAGTCTATGGTTTCCGGTATGCAGACCCAGTTTGCCTCCCTGGAGACAGCGGTAAATGCTTTTGGACCCAAGATTGCAGCCATGAATGAACAGTTAAATCAGCTTGCATCTCAATCCATACCAGACAAACCAATGGAAACCCTGAAAGGGGCTGTTGCTAAATTAAATACAGGTATGCAAGGACTAAATAAAGCTATGGGAACACTTTCTTCCCAGGTGGGAACTTTAAACCAGGCAACCGACAGTCTTCCGGAAGCGGTTGCAGGAATCAAAGCCCTGACTTCTGGCATCCAGGAATTGTCACAGGCAAATCCGTCTCTGTTACAAGGCATGGAGATGTTAAAAGCAAACACACCGACTCTTGTAGAAGGCGTTAAGACTTTGTCTGGCGGAACAACACAGCTTAGCAGCGGGTTGACTGCCCTGGGAGGAGAACTCTCAAATGGTTCTGCAGCATTGTCAGCAAACAGCAATGCTTTACGACAGGGCGCGTCCTCACTTCTTGGGGGAACCGACCAACTGGTATCCGGCGCTGGAACACTACAGTCTGCCAGCGGTGAAGTAAAAGCCGGTATCTCTGCATTGCAGGATGGAGCGCTTCAGCTAAAGGATGGAACCGTAGAATTTAACGAAGAAGGAATTAAAAAATTACAGGAAACAGCCGAAGACCTTCTGGGAACCATTTTGGACAGAGTAGATGCGCTCACTTCTGAAACCTGCAGCTATGATTCATATGCAGGAAAAGCAGATAACATGGAGGGCAATGTGAAATTTATTATTGAAACAGAAGGCATTCAGTAAGTAAAATCATACAAAAAAGACGTATTTCCTAAATGAAATCTTAGAATTTCAAAGGAATGCGTTTTTTTTGCGTCATTTTATAACTTGAGTAAAAAAATATATACAAGAAGGGGGCGGTCATGTATAATCCTATTATAAAATATTAACAAAACAAGATGATTCGATTAAACAGGTGATGTATGAAGAACTGGTTGTTGTATGAGGAGAATCCTATGGTGAAATTATGTTATCAAAATAACGGCAGGAACACAGAGGAATTTTATTTTGATTTGCAATCTCAAAAAGTATATAAAATCTGTCTTTCGGCATATTATGCAAAGAAAAATACAAAAGGGATCCCATGGCTTTTCCTCTCAGGCGGAATCTTGGCAACACTTTTAGAGCAGATATTGCAACGTGTATTATTACCTATAAGTGCCAGGATGCTATTGCTGTTTCTGGTAATTGGAGGCTTGGTTTTAGTCAATAAAAAAGTAAAACAATCATTTATAGAAAAATATCAATACGTAGAGGAACACACCATTGGAAACTCTATGGAAAAAGAAGAGATATTAAAGCTCTACACTCTGGGAAAGTGGAATCGAAGAGCATTGGGGTTTATTGTTTTGATAGGTCTCTTGGTTTTTCTTATGGGGACGTTTCTTATCATAAAAACCACGCACCTTACAGGAGTATTTCTGGTTTTCTTAGGTGGAATTATTGGGAATATCTTTTCCAATTATGGAGAATTTATGGAGGCGGCAAAAGCAAAAAAATATCTACATACCGATTAAGGTTAACATGGTTTGGCGGTTTTACAGGCACACTAGCTGATTTTCTGAATGCTTTGACTTAGAGAGGGATATGTTATGGGGATTTTTGACAATTTGAGAAAGAAAAACAATGAGCTGAAAATAAAAGAAATCATAGCGAAAGATTATAAACAGAAGTATTTCCATGAATGTAAAGAGATATGGAAAAATTATGTGCCTAAAGATGGACAGGCAGAAAATTTGCAGGGAGAATTATTAAGAGAAATAGAAAAACTTCGTTATGAAGCGCAAGATAATGGAAACAGAAACTGGGATAAGGATTATTCTTATTTTTGCGATTTTATCAGCAAAAGTTTATGTGAACAATCCATATTTTCAGAATCGGAAAAGAAAGAAATAACAGCAATCATGTCTTATATAAAAGAATGTGGAAACTATGCTCAAAAGTTTAATCGCGGAAAAGCTTTATTTTCCCCTGAGAAAATGGCTTATGTGGATGACAATTTATATGATATGATCAGTGATAAAATCGGACGATTACATAAAGCATATGGGAGACCTGTTCCATATGAAAAAAATGACAATATTAAACGGTAAAAATCTAAAGTTGGAGGTATTAGAAATGATTAGAGATTTCATGTACATAGAACTAAAAACCGGCTATTCTGATGATGGCCCTGCATGGATTGGATATGTGAAAACTTCAAAAACCAGGAAAACCATCTACTTTAATGACCATGCTTTTCAGAAATATCATGGTGGCTATTCAAACTATGTAGACATTGAAAATGGTGATGAATATTGGATTTCTGGCTTGAAAAAGAAAGAGAGCAATCGTCATTGGGCTGGCCACGGAAAAATTATGATTGACCGCAGAGCTGTTAATGAGTATCTTGCACTAATTGGAGAAAAAGAATTGCCATTGAATTTATTTGAAATCATTGATATCGAGGATTGTTTTCCGGTTGAAAGAGTAAATAAACTGTTGAATGAAACGAGGTGAAGATTATGGATAAATTTAAAAAGAATCTTATTTTTCACATTCTATTGATTATAGATTTTTATGTTATTCCCTGGTTTATAAAAGATACAGGAAGTGCAATGATTGTTATGTTAGGGATGATTCCTATGGTATGTTTCGTAATCTCTATGATGTACGGAATTAGAAATGGCTTTGATTTTTGGTATGCTTTCATTGTAGCAATTTTGTTTATTCCATCTATATTTATATTTTATAATTCAAGTGCGTGGATCTATGTAGTAGTGTATGCAGGTATTGCCTTACTTGGAAATTTCATAGCATTGCCATTAAGAAAAAGGTAACTTTCAGTTTTAGAACTGTGTTAAAGAAAAAAACATAGAGGTAGAAATTATGCGATACATAAAACTTATATTAGGTGTCTTAACCAGTGTGCTCTGTTTAGGGATTCTCAATGGCTGTAACCATGATTCCTCTGATTTTCATTCCAGTGAAGAGGCACAGAAATATGTGTTAGCCAAATTAAAGGATAAGTACAAGGAAAAATTTGTTATTACAGAAGTAAAGACCTACAAAGAGGAAAAAATCGGTTTGAACTGGATCATTGCAGAAGTATCCAGTAAAGAGGATTATTCCAAAACAGCCAGGGTATATGCACGCAATACTGGATATTTCAAGGATGACTATCACGTTTATTACTACCTGGATGAGATAAAAAAACTGGTGGAATCTTTGTTCAAAGAGAAAGATTATATTCAAAAATATGAGACGGAAATTGAGGGACATACCACCCCAACAGAATGGACCGGAAAGGAAATGTTAAAAAAATATTTAGATAAAGCGGAATATACTGCTATATTAAGGATTTATCTTCAAGAAAATAAAACAGACCAGCAATATGCAGAGGAAATCTTGGACTGCTTAAAAACATTAGTCAAAACAGACTCTAATATACGATTAATTGTGAAAACGGAAGAAACAAAGCTTAATATCTTTGATGAAGAGCTGGGAGCAAAAAATAAGGATCTATCAAAATATTCTATGGAATGGCTGTTGGAAGAAATTCCACACACAAGAGAGACAAGTATTAGTATAAGACAATACAAAGAATGGAAAAAACAAAATCAACAGAATGAAACCAATTCTGAATGAAGAAGGAGAGCTAAGAAGATGGGAATTTTGGACAGATTGAGAAGAGGAAAACAGCCATCAAAGGAAGAATGCAGTGGAATTGTAAGCAACATAAAGAAAAACAGTATGACAGCGGTTGAGTATGCAAAAAGTTTTCAAAAGAATTTTGATTTTTCTGAAAGGAGTATAGGTAATCTGGAAGAAATTCTGGATTATTATGCAACGGATTTGTTAGAAAGCAGACCAACAGAAAATCAAATTTGGAGTATGTCCCTTATTTTTGGCTCTTATCTGGGGGAAGTGATGTTAAAAAACGGTCTTTCTAAAAGAGGGTATTGTTGGGGAATGCAGAATACAGACAATATTCCCCTGTTGATGGCTGATGATGAAAAATATATTACTCCTGTAGATAAGGTTTACAAGAGACTGGTAAATGGGGCAGAAGATAATGTGGTTTTGTTTTATCAGATGATGATGGAAGAAGGATAATCGCTGTGAAGACAAATGTAGTTAGGATGACAGAATGGAAAAACTTATATCCTATTAAAAAAATAATATTACTATCGGTATGGCTATTTATGGTTTTAATATTGTATGCAAGTTTCGTAGCACTTATCAAAGACCATGACTTCAGAACAATATTCATTATTATCTTAGACAGCGTAGGACTTGTTAAGTCATTCATACCGATTAAAAAATATATTTTGACAAGCTATCATTGTATGCCGGTTTTTAATCAAATTTTCACGAAAAAAGAACTGGAAGAATTGCTTGAAAATGAAGTGTTTCACAAAATGACAGGAAGTAAAGAAAATCCTTTAAACAGACCGGAATTGTTGGAGAGTGAAAACTGGTTTTGTATTCATGGGAAATTTATTTCAAAGAACATGACAATGATAGGAAGAGCGTGGGTAGCTGCAAGCCTCAATAACAGAGATATCACGCCTGTGAAAATATTTTATATGACAGGAGAATTTCTCGAAGTCAAGACAGGACATTCGTGGAATGTTTCTACTATCCAAGACTTTAATCGTCTATTATGGAATGAGTATAACATAATACCTGTTAAAGTATTTTCAAAAGATTATGAACGGATTACCACAATTTTAAAGAGTACATATAGCAAAATTCAAGAGGAAAAGAACCTGTGCGAAAAAGAAATGATACGATATTTACTTGAGTCCGGTGCAGAGGTGAAAGCGTTATTTTGGAATAAAATACCTGGTTTTAAGCCACTAAATAAAGACGAAGGAAAAGAGTGATGAAAAATATGATGTAGTTGGGATGCAACAAAGTGAAATAGAGGATTTATTAGGTTCACCTATTCGAACAGAAACAGAGGAAGATACTGGAAACATCCTATACTATGAATATCGTATTCAAAACCATATCCTAGCAGGATGGAAAGTATATCAAGTAAGATTTCAAGATGATATTGTTGCAGGTACAAGCATTATCGTAGAAGATTGGTAGAGCAGGAGAATATTACAATGAAAAAAACAACCATAGCAGAATGGAGACGTTTTACTCCTATTAAAAAAATATTGCTTTTAGGTGGATATGGATTTCTGGTGTTGGCAGTTATCATGTGGATGTTAGAGTTTTTAACAGGAATGTTTGATATGGAGGCAAATCGTTGGGTAGTTTTGCTTTTTAGCATCTTCTGTGGAGCTATCTGTTTTTTTTCCTGGAAACCAATGTGGAAATATTTAAAAACAAAGCATATCAGTATGCCAATTATTACGGATTTGCTTAACAGCCGGGAAATCGATGCATTCTTTCAGGAGGAAGTGTTTACTCCGATCCATGAATTAAATGGCAGGGATATCCGATATTGCGACTTTAGGGAAAGTCAGAATTGGTTTCAGCTTAGGAAATACTATTTATCAAAACAATTATTGTTTTCTGTATCATTAGATACCTATGCCCCGCCTGGTATGATGGATCGTCAAAGCACAGAACTGAAGGTATTAGGAATCAATGGAAAAGAAGTTAAACTGGATACAGGAATTGTAATTAGAAAGAAAGAGCTTGAAGAAATTCTGAAATATATGCTGGAGGAAGGACACATTCAAGGAAATTCCATGGATTATAAAACACAATTGCAAAAGGCATTTGAAGAAGAAAAAAAGAAGTATCCAGATACAAAAACCTTTGTTAAAATCCTTGTCAAAGATGCACAAGAATTTAAAAACATGGTAGTAAGAAAGCTGCCACTAAATGAGAAGAAACGATATTATTATGAACATATGGGAGATATGAAATTGTTGAAAACCTGGAAAATTGCGGCTTCAAAGAAAAACGGATTTATCAGGTTTTATGATAAGGTAGTAGAATTTGAGGTTCATAATGAAAGAATAAAAACGATCTGGGTAAAAGAGCAGGGAAAGACACGAAATATTCCGGTGGAACTATATCCGTTCTTATATATGACAGAAACAATTCCCCAGGAATATGGATTTTTAGATGAAAGCGGGAAGGAAATAACATGATGCCTTAAATCTGTTTTTTCATAATGGAGAATTAACAGCAATAGATTTTTATGGAAGAAGATATTTTATAAATATTACAAATGGAAGGATAGAAAAGACGGATATCGTAAAGTAAAACAGGGAGGAAATTTCTCCGGTTTTAACTTATTATAAAAAGTGGAATATTGAATTAAGCGAACATGTAATCCGTTTTTTTGAGGAATATTATGGAATAGTCGGAAGGTGGTACATAGAAGTTGGAAACTTAGCCTGGGGTACGGACTTTGAATTTCTATTATTCCCCTATCCTGAGAACCAGAAAATAGAGATTGTAGATTTTATGTACGATGATTCAGAATACCGGATGGAATCAGAGGAATATAGAGCTGATTTTTGATACTGTTGTCCTCGCCGATGAAGTTCATCATCTCGGCTCAAACGCTCGTACAATGCTGTGAATTTCATAGTCTGTGTTGCTGTTCTCATGCTCTGCACCTCACTTTCAGCGGCTTTATTTCCTCTGTTCTTAATTAGATTAACCCTGCCTGTTCTTGTAATGCCGTAAGCTGTTATTTCAGCCTTGGAGGAGTTCACAAGACAGAAAATAAAAGTTGCATCTTTCCAGGTTCATCTATTATAATGAAATCATAGAAACTCCGTATATAGATATTAGATTTACAAGGAAGGTGATCCAGCAAAGAAATTTCATTTCTACAGAAGAGAAACATATGTGGATTTTTCACATTCCGTAAAAATACAACTAGAAAATACAATCCAAAGTACATGAGATGACACGATATCAGTTATTCTGATAATCAGCTTGAAATAAAAAAAGAGCGAGGTGTTAATGTGCAGAAAACAAAACGGAATGTAACAAAGGAAAACGATTTACAAAGGATAAAAGAACTTCGCCTGATGGATGATGACTTTTTTTCAGAAGCTCTGGATGGAAAGACGAAAGCAGTTGAGTATATTCTGAATACGATTCTGGAGCGTGATGATATCAAAGTAAAATCTACGAAGGCACAGGTAGAATATAAAAGTGCAACAAAACGTTCCATAAAATTAGATATCCAGGCAGAGGATGTGCACGGAAGACTCATGGATATCGAAATACAGCGTTCCGACAGGGGTTCAGGAGTAAGGAGGGCAAGGTTTCACAGCAGCATGATAGACCGGACACTGCTCAGTAAAGGAGAAGATTTTGAAGAGCTGGTTGATACCTATGTAATCTTTATTACCGAGAATGATAAATTCGGTAAGGGGGTTCCATTATACCACATTGAAAGAAGAATCAAAGAAATGGATAATGCATTATTCGGTGACGGAGCCCATATTCTATACGTGAATGGTGAATATAGAAACCTGGAGCATCCTGTGGGAAGCTTGATGCATGACTTTAACTGCAAAGATGCAAAAGATATGGTGAACCCATTACTGGCAGAAGAAGTCAGATACTTAAAGGAAACAGAAGGAGGTCAAAGCCAGATGTGCAGACTTTTGGAAGAGATGAGAAATGAAGCAGCAGAAAAAGCAAAAGCAGAAGGAAGAGCAGAAGGAAATCACGAAAAAGCAGTGAACACGGCTCTAAAGATGCTGCTAAGAGGACGTGATTCCATAGAAGAAATCGCAGAGATAACAGGTTTGTCTTTGGAAGAGGTTCGGAAGCTGGCAGATAATCAAAAAGGATAAGATTAATGTTTTCCCCTGATATGTGTAAAAACATAGCAGGGGAATTTTTAATATTTAAAGTCTGTATGTAAGCTGGCATAGGAAAATCAAGAAATCTAGTGTTTTGACAGGATGCCTTAACCAGAAAAACGGATAAAAATATTCTGACAGATAACAGAAATGTAATGACTGCAAAAGGCACTAATGATATAATGAAACAATACTAAATAACTATAATTTTGAAAGCGTGGAAAAACCAAATATTAAATATTAAGGCAGGGAAGATTGGATGAAAAAGAACGGATTTAATATTACAAAAGTAAACAAAAATCTCAAAACAGTAGATTCGATTTTGGCTTTTTCCAATGTGGCAGCCTATGTCATAGGTGGCAAAATTAAGTTTCTAATCCTGATTTCCATACTCTTAGTTACTTATGCAATATATATCAGATTTTATCCGTATATCTATATAGAAACAAGGACAAAAAAAGAAAAAGGAACTGCTTTCCAAATGCCGCTTACAGGTGCATTTATAGCAATGTTTTCCTGTCTGATTGTTTCAAAGAACATTAACTGTGGTTTTGTAAATATCATAAAAATAGCGTTTTGTCTGACAGCAATCTTAGCGGTTCCATATATCATAAAATCACTAAGGACAGAGTGTCCTCAAAGATTGGGGCGTAAAGCTTCTGTTATTTTGGCGGTATTGGCTATTTCCTTTTCTATTGTACTTCCGTTGAATATTGTACTGACCTTTGACAAACCTGTTCATGAAACCGTAACTATTACAGATAAAGATGTAAACACAGGTGATAATGCAAATAGTTATTTGTTATATGGAAATTGGAAGGGAGAAGAAGCAGAATTTAGTGTTTCTAGAAGTACATATAAAGAAACATCTGTTGGAGATGTGAAAAAAATATGTATAAGAAAAAGTGTTTTAGGACTAGAGTATTATACGATACATAAATAGCTATGCAGGTTTCTGGATTCTTGATGAAGAAAGCAAAGCGGTAGATTTGTTATTGTTGAGATAAGCAGCATATGGAGTGTATCTGAAAATGAGAGCTGAAAAAGAAAAGAAAAAACGAGAGTTGGTTAGCACTATTTTATGGAGTGCCGTGCTGATCTGTATGATTGTTCAAATTGCACTTCCGGAAACAGGTGTATTGGGGATGGTAAAAGAAGGAGCCTATGCAGTTTTGTTTTTTGGTATCGGAGGAAGCTGTGTATGGGCAATCATTCAAAAATGGAAGAAGGATAAAGCCGCCGTTGTTCTGGGCATATTTATGCTGATATTGACAGTTGGTATTGGCGGATGGATATCAAGAAAGCTTGTATTGGATCTTATAGAGGAGCCGAAAATCGTTCACCTGATGTCAATTACGATGGAGGAGTCCTCCGGAATGAGTGGAATTATTTCACACCATTATTATATTTGAGCAATATAAAAGGAATACTTATCTTCAAAATTTAAGGAAATATTGCGGATTTTCTAATTGTTCATGGAAAGTCAAAATTGTTTGCTATGATTCCAGATCACAAATTATATTTTGTGTTATTTCAACAAAAAATAATCAAGATTTTAATTGAATCAAGACAAAATAATGGTAGTTGGGTCGGTTTTTATTGTGAGTGTAAAAGCAAAATGGTATAATAGGTTAATCAATGGGATGTAGTATGCTAATGAAAAGTAATAGAAAAATAGTGCTATGGAACTGACAGCACTTGGTGAGGGAAATAGAATGAAAAAATATGTCTGTTTATTCGTCTTTTCGTCAGTATTTCTTTGGCTTAATGTAGTATATCCAAAATGTATGGGAGAGCATATTTGGATAACAAATCTTGAGTACAAGTATCATTCACTTGATTGCGAAAAGGAAAGAAGCCAGTATTTTAATAAAATAAAGTACAAAGAAGATTGGGAGCAAGGATGAAAAAATCAGCTTTATGATTACCCTTCTCATTTCGTAGGAAAATCGTAAGAATTTCAGTAGAAAAAAAGAGGAATATCATAGAAAGAAATGAAAATATCAAGACTCTTACTTTGATACACTGATTGTGTCAAAATAAGAGTTTTTGTATTTACTAGAAGGGATGTAAACAATACAATATGAGAAATTTTTTTAAGAGAGTAAAAAGTAGTAAGGTTCTGGTTATAGGAATGGCAGTAGTCTTGTGTTTTGCATTTACAGGATGTTCAAAAGAAGGATAGTATGCAGAAGTTTTGGCTGCTTTGGAAGATGCGGATGTGCAGGTGTACCGCACCGATCAGCAGGGGACGATCACTTGCGTGAGCGATGGAAAAGGATTGGATTTTATTGTAGAAAGATAAAGTCAGTGGACAAGGGGAAATACGCCCTTGTCCACTGACTCTAGTATATTCCAAATTTCTTTAAACTTCTTAAGATTTTCTTTTGATTCTTCTAGCGGTCTCCTTTAGAACTGTCCGATATGATAGAGGCAGTTAAAGGAGGCTGTTTTTTATGAGTATCCAAGTATTGACAAATTATTTTATCGAATATGGAGCGTTTTTTATTTTCCTTATCGTTCTTTTGGAATATTTAAATTTATCGGGTTTTCCGGCAGGCGTGATCATGCCGCTTGCAGGAATCTGGGCGGCAAAGGGAGAAATCACATTTCCGATGGTAATGCTCTTGTCTGTGGCGGCGGGACTTATCGGAAGTTGGGAGCTCTACCTGTTGGGACGGCTTGGCGGACCGAAAGTAATGAATTATATCGGCAGTGTATTTTAGCAAAAGAAAAGGAAATGAAACGTGGGTATGAGGAGGAAATGGATTATGAATATAAAGAAAATCGGTCAGAACGCACTTCAAGCGGTATTTTCCGGGTATTTAAAACTTCTTGAGAAGATGGTACATATGGAATGAATAGAAGATCAGTTGTATGGGAACAGTCAGATTTTCGGATTCTGGCACGAAGACAGTTTTGTGATGAATCTGGTGTTGAAAAATCCTCGTCAGAAAACCGCTCCGGTAGACGTGATCGTGACAGCGGATACGAGAGGTGATTAGTCTCCGCGCGAGAGTGTTTGTTCGTTTTCCAGACGGTCAATGAGTTGTTTCATAGATGAAGTCCTTCCTTTTACAAAAAATGTGATAAAATTTAGAAAAATCACATTAATCCGGAATTCCTGGAGTTTTTGCATAAATGGTTTTTGTACTTACACCGGGAAGCATACCGAGCTTCCCGGAAAGTGTGCTGATGATGTCGGCAGGAGCATCGATGGCGATGCTGATAATGGAAATCCCTTTTTCACGATACGGTAGTCCCATCCGTCCGATGATGTATTCGCGATATTGACTTAACAGGTGATTGAGTTCTTCGACGGGATCACTGTTTATAAGTATGATTCCGATCATGGCAATTCGAGTGTTCATAAAAAATCGCCTTTCCTGCGCGAGAAAAAAATACCCGCGCTATTTAAAATTGTAAGGCGCAGGTATCAGAAGTAAGAGGGCGCTGCCCCCTCCTTTTGTGTATTTTAGAAATATGCGCGCCTTTTTGCGCAGGTACGGTCCGAAAAAAAGGAACTGCCCTTTGCAGTCAGAACGATTTAATCTGATTCTAGCATGGTGGCAGAAAAAAGAAAAGAGATTCTGTCAGAGAAATTATTAGAGAAATATTTGTTACTGTGCTAACTGAAAAGTTGGCTTGGCTTACAGCCATATTTTTTCCTAAAAGTTTTCAGGAAAGTATCATAATTGCTGAAACCATTTTTTTGACTGATCTCAGTTATGGACAGGTTTGTCTGTTGCATATCCATATATACATGATACATTCTTACGTCATTCGTAAATTCTAAAAAAGTTTTTCCCATATTTTTCTTAAAAAAACGGCAGAAGTACTGTGGTTGCAGATGGCACACACCGGCAATCTCATCTATTGAAATTGTTCTTGCGTAGTTTTTATGAACATAGTTGATAATCTGGACCAACAGATCCTGTTGCTTTGCTGATTGATGCTGCGAAATATTTGATACTGTTACAGAAAAATTATGTAGTAACTGAAATAATAACTCATAAACAAGAGCATTAAATTTGAGTTGATACCCATGCGGTTTGACTACGGATAGTGCATACATATTATCTAAAATGGCGGTAAGCATCAATTGTTTTGTCTCTATTTTCGGATCCATAGAATGGAGTTTTAAGTCAAAGATAATGCTGTCAATTTCGGGAATGTTCTTTTTAACAAAATCAAAGGGAAGTTGGACGAGTATGAACTGATTATCATCGCTGCTTCGTGTAGCATGCAAAACGGACGAGTTTATGATAATACAATCGCCTTCGTGAAGGATTACAGAGCTATCCTGGTAAATAATAGTCTGTTCGCCAACCAGACAGTATATCAGTTCGAAACTGTCATGCCAGTGAAAGGATATATAAGGCTTTGCATTTTCAAATCTGGAAAAATAAATATCGGAATTTTCTATTGTAAGTGTTATTTCATATCGGCTGTTCTGATTTGGTTCTAAAAGCGGTTGTATCTGGCTCTCTTCTAATTTGGATACTTTAGACATAGTAGTTCTCCTCCGGTCTACTTTGACGCTGTGTCTGTCAACATATAGTTTCGTATAATTTCTCATGCTTACTTGTACTATTTACATTTTAGCACTGATTATTATTTTTGTAAGTATAAAATGATATAAAAAGATAATATTTATGTGTTTTTCGGATAATAAGATATATATATGAGACGGCTGTTTCCTGCTAAGATAATTCTAACAAATAAATATGAGTGTACACCCTGTTATATAGAACTTGTGAAGGAGGAATGTGGATTGAATTTAGATATTTTAAAAAAATCCCCGTTTGATTTAAATGAGAATCAGCTCATTTGGGTCAGAGAAACTTATGAAAAAATGACTTTAGAAGAGAAAATAGGACAACTATTTTGCATGATTACATTTTCTTCAGATGAGAGCTATCTGAAAGTACTTACAGAGAAGTATCATGTGGGGGGAATTATGGCAAGACCATTGCCAACAAGGGAATTCTATGACTTCGTGAAAATTGTGCAAAACTCCAGTAAAATACCTGCTTTTATAGCGGCAAATGTGGAAGCTGGTGGAGATGGTCTGGTTCATGAGGGGACAAACATTGGATGCAATATGCAGATTGCCGCTACCGGAGAAATGGATTCTGTTAGAAAGCAGGCATATGTCTGCGCGCGCGAGGCTGCAGCTGTGGGTGCAAATATTTCATTTGCACCGGTTGTAGACATTGATAGGAATTTTCGTAATCCAATCACAAATACTAGAACATATGGGAGTAATAAGGAATTTGTAGAGACTGCGGGTAAGGAATATATCAGGATTCTGCAGGAATACGGAATTGTTACAACTCCTAAACATTTTCCGGGAGATGGTGTGGATGAAAGAGATCAGCATCTGCTAAGTAGTATTAATAGTCTCTCATGTGAAGAATGGGATGCCAGCTATGGCGAAATATATAAGGCATGCATCGAGCAGGGAACAAAGGGAATTATGGTTGGTCATATTATGCAACCGGCATATACAAAGTTTTTTAATCCAAATATCAGAGATGAGGACATCTTGCCAGCAACTTTATCAAAGGAAATAATGGGAGATTTACTTCGTGGTAAGTTAGGATTTAATGGTTTGATTCTTACGGATGCTTCTACAATGGCAGGTATGAGTGGTGCAATGAGGCGAAGAGAGGCAGTGCCTTCTGCGATAGCGGCAGGAGCAGATATGTTTCTATTCTGCAAGAATACAGAGGAAGATTTTAACTATATGCTTGATGGAGTCAGAAACGGAATCCTTTCAGAGGAGCGTCTGGATGAGGCGGTGCTTCGTATTCTTGGAACTAAGGCTTCATTAAATTTGCATATCAAGAATAATGTGCCTGAATTTGAAGAGTATGCATCTGTGATTGGCTGTGCAGAGCATAAGGCGATGGAACGTGAACTTGCACAAAAAGCAGTTACACTAGTAAAAAATAAGCAGGACATCCTGCCGCTGTCACCTCAAAAAACCAAGCGTGTTCTTTTATATCCAATTGAAATGTCCGGTAAAAGTTATTTTGTAAATGAGGGAAATGATTTTGCGACTCAGATGGCAACAGCCTTTGCAAAAGAGGACTTTGAAGTAACGATATTTGAACCGGATCCAGCATTGGAAGGAATGGCAAAGCCTTTTTCATATATCGAGGAGAATTATGATTTGATTGTATATGCGTCAAATCTGGCAACACAAAGTAATCAAACCACGGTAAGGATTGAATGGGCACAACCGATGGGAGCTAATTGTCCGAATTATATCAATGTGGTTCCAACGATTTTTATCTCGTTTGCTAATCCATACCATTTATTAGATGTTCCGCGGGTAAAGACCTATATCAACGCATATAAGTTTAAGCCTGTTATGGTCGAAAGTGTTATGAACTGCCTGATGGGAAGAGAACAGTTTACGGGTATAGATCCAGTAGATTCATTTTGTGGAAAATGGGATACACATTTATAGGAGGAAAAGATGGAAAACAAAAAATATGAAGATATACATATAGGAATGGGAGAGAAGTTATCCTATGGTCTGGCAAACATAGGCGGCAATATGGTGTATACAACTATTTCGTCTTTTGCAACGCTCTATTATACAAACAGCGTAGGTATTGCAGCAGCAACAGCTGGTACGATGATGCTTATCGCAAGATTATTTGATGGCATTTCCGATATTTTTATGGGAGGAATAATTGATAAAACTCATACAAAAATGGGACAGGCAAAGCCTTGGTTCATGGCCAGTATTATACCGCTTATTTTAAGCCTGATCCTGGTATTTTCAGTTCCTGAGTCCTTTGACTATGGAGCTAAGGTTGTCTACATGTATCTTACTTATATTTTTTCGGCAGTAATCTGCTATACAGCTAATGTATTAGCAGCAGTAGCTATGCAGGCGCTCATGACAGGTAACCTAAAGGAACGAATGAAGCTGAATGCCATATATCAGATGATGGGTTTTGTAATCATCATTGTATTAAATATGGTGACGGAGAAAGTATATACCTCTGTGGGATGGCAAACTATGTCATATATTTATGCAGCGATATCTGCCGCGTGCTTGATAATTGCAGGTATTGTTTGTAAGGAAAGAAAGCATAACTGTGTAGTAGAAGATGCAAGAGTGAAGACAGAGAAAAAGGTTACTTTCCGAGAAGGGCTTCCAGTTTTATTAAAAAACAAATATTTCTGGATCATTCTTATCTTGTCTATTATAAATTATATTTCCATAGGTACTTTTAATGGCGGAGGTATTTATTTTTGCATGTATGTTTTAGGAAATGGAGCAATGTTTGGTCTAATGACATTGGCAGGAATGGGACCAACAATAATCTGCACAGCTTTTGTCCCGCAGGTGGCTGCGAGGATAGGAAAAAGAAATACAATCGCATTGGGGTATGCACTTCAGACAGTTGGTTTCATTATTACATTTATGGCGAATTCGGCTTTGCCACTTATTATAGCAGGACTTGTATTAAAGGGAATTGGTCTTGCAGGCGTTGCAGGTCTTTTGATTCCTATGATTGGAGATGTAATTGACTATGGTGAAAAACAATCTGGACTGAGATTAGATGGATTGACTAATAGCGTATCTTCAATCGGAACCAAGCTTGGTACCGGTCTGGGATCTGCATTAGTCGGATGGGTACTTGCTTGGGGTGCTTATAATGGAGCAGCAGAGGTGCAGGTCGCATCCGCACTGGTTTCTATGAGAGTGTTAGTTGGAGGGATTCCTGCCATTTGCGGAATACTCGGTGTTGTTTTTTCACTGATGTTCAATATTGAAAAAGATATGAAGGGAGAGTAAACGTGAGTCAGATTTATAATCCCTATCTGCCATTAAATGAATATGTGCCAGATGGGGAACCTCGTGTATTTGGAAATAGGGTATACATTTATGGATCACATGATTCTGCTCATGCCTCTGTATATTGCCCGGGGCATTATGTGACATGGTCTGCGTCAGTTGAGGATCTTACTGATTGGAGATATGAAGGTGTAATTTACAAAAGAAATCAAGACCCGTCTAATGCGGATGACACATTACAGTTATGGGCACCGGATGCAACACAGGGACCTGACGGAAGATACTATATCTATTATTGCTTTAATTTCCGACAGGAAATTGGTGTGGCAGTAGCGGATACCCCTATCGGTCCATTCGAATTCTACGGTCATGTCAAATATCCGAACAATAAGTATGATGGAAAAATTTTGGATGAGGGGATGCCTTTTGATCCGGCAGTATTGTGTGATGAGGATGGTAGAGTATACCTTTACTATGGTTTTGCACCTGCTAAGGAGAAGGAGATGTATCTCCCGGATCTGACGGAGGAACAGATTGCTGAACTGCCTGATGTGATGCGAAAGACATACAACGTAATGAAAACGGTTAAACTGGGTGAACACTGTATGGTTGTGGAACTGGAACAGGATATGATTACAGTTAAATCGGAACCCAAGCCCTGCATTCCTGGGGGTAAGCATACTGCCGGCACGGCATTTGATGGACATGGATATTTTGAGGCACCATCGATTCGCAAAATTAGAGGCAGATATTATCTTGTATATTCATCCCATAAAAGTCATGAATTATGTTATGCGGTCAGTAATGATCCAATGCAAGGATTCGAATATGGCGGAGTTGTTATTTCCAATGGAGATATAGGATTTGGCAATCGCCGAACACCGGTATATCCGATTGGAAATAATCATGGAGGTTTGGCAGAAATTAATGGCAAATACTACATCTTTTATCACAGGCAGACGGCAGGTACCGAATTCTCACGCCAAGGGTGCGCTGAAGAAATCGCTATCGATGAGGATGGCAGAATCAGACAGGTAGAAATTACGAGTAGTGGATTAAATGGAAAGCCGTTAGTAGGAAAAGGCATATACCCGGCTTCAATCTGCTCTCATCTGACATGTAGAACTACTATGAACCATATAGATTATGATAATCCGGTAATGAGACAGCAGGTTCGAGTTGTGGAAGACAGAAATGAATCATTTATAACGGATGTTGATTCGGGGACGGTAATTGGATACAAGAATTTCAGTATTTTATCCAAGACGAATATTATGATAGAAGCTCGTGGTAGTTTTAACGGAGTGGTGAAACTTAAGTTGGGGGAGATAAATGGGTCTGAATGCCGGAATACAATAAATATTCAGTCGGAAGAATGGCAGATTATTAGTGTTGGTGAAATGGAGTATAGAGAAAAAACGCCTATATATTTTGAATTTGACGGGCAAGGTAAATTAGATATAAGGCATATTGTATTTGTATAGCATGAGGGAGATAAAATGGATTGCAAAAACATTAAATCATATATTTTCGATCTGGATGGTGTAATTTGTTTTACAGACAAATATCATTATTTGGCATGGAAGCAGGTGGCGGATGAACAGGGAATTTATTTTGATGAGGAGATCAATAATCGCCTGCGAGGCGTAAGTCGCATGGCGAGTCTGGAGATTATTCTGGAGCGGAGCGATAAGCTTTATACGATGAGTGAGAAGGTGGCTATGGCTGAAAAGAAGAACCATATTTATAGGGAATATTTAAAGCAAATGTCTCCTGAAGATCTTTCTTCTGAAGTAAAGAGCACGTTGGAAGAGCTAAAGTACAAAGGCTGTAAGCTTGCCATCGGTTCATCAAGTAAGAATACGCGTTTTATTTTGGAACGAATCGGATTAGTAGATTTCTTTGATGCGATAGTTGATGGAACGATGATTGCACATTCTAAGCCGAATCCGGAAGTGTTCTTAAAGGCCGCGGAGCTCATGGAAGCGGATCCTTCAAGCTGCATCGTGGTGGAAGATGCAAAGGCTGGCATACAGGCTGCAAAAGCAGGCGGTTTCATTTCGTTCGCGTTGTATGGTGACGCAAGGGAGTGCGGGCTGGAAGATTGTAATCTGGACAGCTTTGAGAATCTTTTGAAATTTGTATAGTATCCCCGCACCTTTGGTTTCTAAAATGGATGCCAAGACGAGAAAAGCTGCACTGGAGGAATATTTTGGGGAAAACGGAAATCATACTCGTTTTATTCGTGTACATATGGATAGTTGTGATTTTTCTTTGGAAGAATATGTAGCAGTGGAAGATCCGATCGCAGATCCAGAGCTTACGACATTTTCGATTAAGAGGGATCGAAAATATATTATTCCGATGTTGAAAGAGGCAATGGAAATCTCGGTAGAACCGCTGGAACGACTGGAATCTGATCGTAGATAAAAACAGACAAGAGCCTGATGTCCGGGGAAATTTTTACGGGCATATTCTAGTCCCAGTTCCTGTGCTTTTTCTCCTGTTAATCCGCATTCGTCACGATCAGCAGGATCAAAGCTGATGATATAATGATGGGATTTGATTTCATCATAGGTTTGGTTTTTGTGATATTGGTCGTTAAGACGTTCGCATTCCTTATCAAATAACATTGGTCTTCGTGCCTATCCCGGAACCATTCGCGGAACCGAAGAGAGGGATAACACTTACAAAATCAGAACCGCAGTAGAAAGAGATATCAATCACATAAAAGACAATCTCTGTCTTGCAGGACGTCGTACTCAGAATGAGAAAACATTGCATGCTGACTTGATTCTTGCTGGAATCACCCAATTCATTACAGTTGTTCTTGCAGACAAAATCAAACATCATGAATACATACGAAGTCTGAAACCACTCATCGCTTAGGTCTTATTAACTTTATAAAGCCTATGGCTTATTAAAGTATGCCTAAAAACGGTAGTTATCCACTTCTCATCTTAGGATTCGTGCTCTGTACGAATTCTTCCTTGTTTAGATTCAAGATTATGAACAAGCATTGCGAGTTTCGCAATTACCTAATGCTCTTATTATACCAGGAATACGTGAAAAAGGCGAATGGAAAGGAAAGGGAGCACCGTGAAAATGCCTATAAATAGAAAGCTGTAGAAGGCGGAGTGAGAGATCTTAAATAGAAGTCAAACACAAAAAGAAAAATGCTATGCAGAGCTTTGAAGACTGCGATAGAAAGAACAAGGAGCCTTCGAAAGCTGTGCATAGCACTTTGGAAGAGGTGCGATAAGCAGAGAAAAAAGTTCTCTGTTTTGTACAATAGAATAATTAAGCTGAGTAACTAGGAGTAACAGCTTGAATGACGGGAGCGATAGAAAAGCCATACATTAACCATCGGAACTGTTCAGATGTCATGGAGCGGAGCTCATCTGAATTACGAGGCCAGGTGAAGTGACCACTATCGACGCGTTTGTAAAGGAGTAGAAAGCCATCGCCTTCCCAGAGAAGTCCTTTTATCTTTGTGGCAGATCTTCCGTAGAAGAGAAATAAGGTGTTGGGAACAAAAAGGCTGACATGGTATTTGTGCTCAATAATAGCTGCCAAGGAATCGATACCATAACGAAGGTCAGTATAACCACAAACGATATAGATTCCGGAAAAGCTGGTTGGATTAGCATCTCTAAGCATGGCGCACCGCCTTAATAAGGGTGCAGAGAAAGTCCTCAGGAATATCTGGTGATACTTCAACTGATATGCCATTTATAGACAACACTGCAGTTGCACAATTCGCGTGAATTGCGCTATGCAATGTAGTATTAGGTGAAACCACTGGTTGAGGATAAACTTGCTGCACTTGGGAAGCCGTGAGAGCATCGCATGTAGCTTCTGGAAGTACGAGAGGAACGATATCAGGGAGAATCTGGTTCCCCACTTCTTCTTTGAGTACACGTTTCCAGTAGTTATAAGCGTGGATGCTGAAGTTATTATCTTCACACCATTGCTTGACAGTAAGACCGCTTGCCTTCTGATCGGCAAAGCGTTGAGCCCATTCATTAAGATGGAGCTGGTGAAGTTTTTGATTGGTTTTCACGAGAAATACCTCCTTGAACAATTGATTACGCGAATTGCACGCATCGCGCTATATGAGTTGAGTATCAAGGAATATTTTCTCAAAAATATGATAAGATGAGTAGGTGCATCATTTTGATTGCTTACCATACTACTGTCTGGGATATGAAAAAGGTCACGGACCGTCTGTTGGAAAATCCGTGGTTTAGGGAAATGGTATCTCAACATATGTATATAGCTACTCTGCCAGATGGAAGTACACAGACTTGGGTAAATACCAATGCGTTTTTAGATCCTGCATCTGAATATTACAATGAAAGAATTATAGGAGTAAAAACAGGTTCCTTAGCAGAGAATTATAATTTGGTTGTTCTTTATCAACAACATGGAAAAGAATTTTTAATCTGTAGTCTGGGTTCGGAATCAGATTCTTCAAGATATGATGATGTCAATTATATTCTTCAAACAATAGACGAGTCAGATGATCTGGCACATGGCATGGAATAGTGGAAGCAACCTTTTCTTTCCTCACACATATATTAATGAAAAAGGAAATTTTGTCATGGACAAAATAAAAAAATCAGGCAGTAATTGGCAGGATATTGCCAGGAAGGAAGCTTGTACCGGAAGAGGAATCGGTGTGGCGATTCTGGATACCGGTGTATGCCTGCATCTGGATTTTGGAAGCCGTATTCTTGCTTTTCGGGATTATGTCAGAGGACGGACCATGCCTTATGATGATAATGGACATGGGACTCATGTGGCAGGTATTATAGGAGGAAATGGCAGAGCCAGCAAAGGAAGGTATTGCGGCATTGCACCAGAATGTGGTTTGATTCCTATAAAAGTGTTAGATGAAAAAGGAAACGGAAAAAAAGAATCTGTGATTTATGCCATGGACTGGATTGAAAAAAACAGAGAAAAATATAATATCCGTATTGTGAATATTTCTGTTGGAAGCACAACCCAGGGAGAAAATCAGGATTTGATTGAAGCAGTGGAGCATATCTGGGATATAGGGCTGGTGGTGGTAGCAGCAGCGGGAAATCTTGGTCCCCAAAGAGGGAGTATCACTGCTCCAGGCTGCAGCCGTAAAGTGATTACTGTTGGGGCTTCTGATATGGTTATGGAAAATCAGGGGATTTCTAGTAGAGGACCTACCAGAGACTGTATTAGTAAGCCAGATATTGTAGCTCCCGGCAATGCAATCATCTCCTGCGCATATAGGGCAGGAGTTTCTTCCTATACGGCTAAAAGTGGTACTTCTATGTCTACTCCTTTGGTAGCAGGAGGGATTGCGTTATTACTGGAAAAGGAGCCACAGCTTACCAACCTGGAGATTAAAAAACGACTGCGGGATACTGCAAAAGATCTGGGCTATGCACACAACTTACAGGGATGGGGATTATTTCACCTTCCCTCTTTTTTATCTGGAAAAAGCATATAACTTTAAGTTATAGCTATTATGGTATTGTAAAAAGTATATTGACATATTTTGTATTATTGTATACAATGATACAAATAATTCAATACAATAGAGTAACAGATAAATGAACTACTAGAAAAGTCAGGAGTGTGTGAGATGATTAACAGAGCTGTCAGAATGAACTATCATACGAATTTGCTGGAATTAGAGGAACATATGTATCCATTAGTGGATGTGGAAACGCCCAATGTATTCCGTAATCTGTTCCCTTATTCAGAAGTACCAAAGATTGCTTTTAATGATCGAATTGTCCCACACCATATGCCAGATGATATCTGGATTACCGATACTACCTTTCGAGATGGTCAACAATCCAGGGCGCCTTACAGTACCGAGCAAATCGTAAGAATTTATGAGTACCTTCATAAGCTGGGGGGACCAAATGGAAAAATCCGTCAAAGTGAATTTTTTCTTTATAGTAAAAAAGACCGAGATGCAGTATACAAATGTTTAGAAAAGGGATATCAGTTTCCAGAGATTACCAGCTGGATTCGGGCTAGTAAAGCAGACTTTCAACTAGTAAAAGATATTGGATTAAAGGAAACAGGGATTTTGGTAAGTTGTTCAGATTACCATATTTTCTATAAAATGAAAATGACCAGAAAGCAGGCCATGGAACATTATCTTTCTGTAATACGGGAGTGCCTGGATACAGGAATCAGCCCAAGATGCCATTTGGAAGACATTACCAGAGCAGATATTTATGGTTATGTGATTCCCTTCTGTCTGGAATTAACAAAACTTATGGAGGAATATTCCATTCCCATTAAGGTGCGTTGCTGCGATACTATGGGCTATGGAGTTAATTATCCAGGCGCTGTGATACCACGGTCTATTCCAGGAATTATTTATGGTATTATGACACATGCTGGTATCCCCTCTGAACTTATTGAATTTCATGGTCACAATGATTTTTATAAGGCTGTAAGTAATTCTACTACAGCGTGGCTATATGGAGCTTGTGGGGTAAACTGTTCCCTTTTTGGTATTGGAGAACGCACAGGAAATACTCCTTTAGAAGCCATGGTTTTTGAATATGCTCAGCTAAAAGGTACCCTGGATGGTATGGACACCACTGTGATTACAGAGCTTGCAGAATACTATGAAAAAGAAATCGGTTACCAGATTCCCAGCAGAACCCCTTTTGTAGGAAGTGCTTTTAATGTGACAAGAGCAGGGATTCATGCAGATGGACTCTTGAAAAATGAGGAGATTTATAATATCTTTGATACAGAGAAATTTCTTCATCGTGGACCTCAGGTTGCGGTTTCCAAGACTTCGGGGCTGGCAGGCATTGCACATTGGATTAACAATCATTTCCAGCTTTCAGGGGATAAGAAAGTGGAGAAAAACAGCCAGCTTGTGGCTCAAGTAAAGGCATGGGTAGATACGCAATACGAAGAAGGCCGTGTAACTGTACTTACAGATGAAGAACTCCAGGGAGTGATTGCAGATACCTGTAGTCGCCTGGGTATTACATGGTAAAGGATGGAAAAAGAGAAAACATGGCAGGAGAATCTTTACGAGAAAAAGTATTTGAAAAAATTAGAACGGATATTTTACGAGGAAGATATAAAAAAGGTGATGAACTAGTAGAATGTACGATTGGGAAAGAATTGGGGGTTAGCCGTACTCCAGTAAGAGAGGCTATCCGGCAGTTGGAGTTGGAAGGATTGGTGCAATTCATTCCAAATAAGGGAGCTTTTGTCACAGGTATTTCCACCAAGGATGTGATGGATATGTATCTGATACGGGCAAAATTAGAAGGTCTTTGTGCAGCTATGGCAGCGACGCATGTGACCCAAGAAACGTTGGACAAAATGGAAGAAGCGATTTTGTTATCTGATTATTATGTAGAAAAAGAAAATTTCCAGCAAGTGTGCCAGCAGGACGGGGAATTTCATAAATTGTTGTACGAAGCATCCCAAAGCCGGATTCTTGCCCATACGTTATTGGACTTTCACCAATATTTGCAGAGAGTACGTATGGCATCTGTAAAAGAAAGAAAACGTACACAACCTTCTGCACAGGAGCATAAGCAGATTTTGGAAGCAATTCAAAAAGGAGATGCAAAAGCAGCAGAACAGGCAGCCTACCAACATATTACAAACACGATAAAGAATTTTAATAATCTGGATTTAGAAAAAGTACTAAAAGAAGAGATGAAATAGCAGATGGAAAGAGAAAGGAGAAGAACCATGGAAAAAATTAAAATGACAACACCTCTGGTAGAGATGGATGGAGATGAAATGACCAGGATTCTCTGGAAATGGATTAAAGAAGAGCTGATTGAGCCCTTTGTAGATTTAAAAACTCTGTATTACGACTTGGGATTGGAGCATAGAAATGAGACGAATGATCAGGTAACCGTAGATGCAGCCAATGCTACAAAACAATATAAAGTAGCAGTAAAATGTGCGACCATTACTCCAAATGCTGCCAGAATGGAAGAGTATCATTTAAAAGAAATGTATAAAAGTCCAAACGGTACCATTCGTTCTATGCTGGACGGTACAGTGTTTCGGGCTCCTATTATTGTGAAAGGAATTGAACCCTGTGTAAAAAACTGGAAAAAGCCTATCACCTTGGCAAGACATGCCTATGGAGATGTGTATAAAAACACAGAAATGGTCATTCCGGGACCAGGAAAGGTTGAACTAGTGTATACTGCCAAGGATGGGACTGAAACAAGAGAACTTGTTCATGAGTTTACCCGACCAGGTGTTGCACAGGGGATGCATAATCTGAATGCATCTATTGAAAGTTTTGCCAGAAGTTGTTTTACGTATGCCCTGGACACCAGACAGGATGTATGGTTTTCCACGAAAGATACCATTTCCAAAAAATATGATCATACCTTTAAAGACATTTTTCAGGAAATTTATGAAAAAGAATTTCAGGAGGCTTTTCAAAAGGCAGGCATCGCTTATTTTTACACTTTAATTGATGATGCAGTTGCCAGAGTAATGAAAGCAGAAGGGGGATTTATTTGGGCTTGTAAGAACTATGACGGAGATGTCATGAGTGATATGGTGTCTTCTGCCTTTGGCTCTCTGGCTATGATGACTTCTGTTCTGGTATCCCCTCATGGATATTTTGAGTATGAGGCAGCGCACGGAACGGTGCAGCGTCATTACTATAAATATTTAAAGGGAGAGGAAACCTCTACAAACTCCGTTGCTACCATTTTTGCCTGGACAGGCGCTCTTAGAAAACGCGGTGAATTAGATGAAAATTCTGAGCTTCAGGCATTTGCAGATAAATTGGAACAGGCTACCCTCCATGTCATAGAAGAGGGAAGCATGACCAGAGACTTGGCTCTGATTACAACGCTGGAACATCCGGTTATCTTAAACAGCAAAGATTTTATTCAGGCAATCCGAAGAAAGCTGGAAGCACAGCTTCTAGAAAAATCTGCTATCCATAAAAATAATATATCATAGACAAAAGGAAGAACTGGCTATTGTGCCAGTTCTTCCCACTTTTCGTAAAGTTCTTCTAGTTTTTCAGCGATTTCAGCTTTTTCTTTTGATAAGGCAACACACTGAGACACATTGGTAGCAACCTGGGGATCCGACATTTCTTCATCAATTTCTTTATCTCGAATTTCCAAGTCTTCGATGGCCTTTTCTGTTTTCTTTAGGTCATTTTCCCGCTTGCGCATACGGGCTTGTTCTTCCTTTTGCTGTTTCCAATCCAGTTTTGTAGCAGATATGGTTTCCGGTATGACAGTTTCCTCCTGGGTAGGCGCATAGATTTCTGTCAGTTCTTCCTTTTTCTCTAAATAATAATCATAATTTCCAATATAGTTTACCAGTTTTTGATTGGTTAATTCCAGAATCCTGGTGGCTGTTTTGTTAATGAAATAACGGTCATGAGAAACATATAAGACCGTTCCCTCATAATTATTCAAGGCTTCTTCTAAAATTTCTTTTGAGGTAATATCTAAATGGTTGGTAGGCTCATCCAAAATCAGAAAATTTGCTTCAGAAAGCATGAGCTTTGCCAGAGAAACACGTCCTCGCTCCCCACCGCTTAAAGCAGATACCAGCTTAAACACGTCATCTCCCGTAAACAAAAAGGCTGCCAGAAGGTTTCGGATTTCTGTGTTGGTGAGTTTCGGATAATCATCCTGGATTTCCTGGAAAACCGTTTTTTCCATATGTAACACATGATGCTCCTGGTCATAATAGCCAATATGAACCTTACTGCCAAGATGGAAACATCCCGCATCTGCAGGAAGAAGCTGGTTTAAAATTTTCAAAATGGTAGTTTTTCCAGTTCCATTATTTCCAATAATCGCCACACGTTCTCCACGCTTAATGGAAAAATTTAAATCTTCAAACAGAGGCAAAGATGGAAAAGCTTTGCTTAAATGTTCCACTGTGAGAACATCGTTTCCGCTGGTGATTCTTGGGCGTAAGGAAATTCGCATGGAGTCATCTACTTCAACTGGTTTTTCCAGAACTTCGATTTTTTCCAGCATTTTTTCGCGGCTTTCTGCCCTGCGGATGGATTTTTCTCGGTTAAAGGACTTTAACTTTGCAATGACTTCTTCTTGATGCTTGATTTCCTGTTGTTGGTTTAAATAAGCCTGATAAGCAGCTTTCCGAAGCATAGCCTTTTTTTCACTGTATGCAGAATAGTTTCCTGAAAATGAGGTTACTTTGGTATTGTCAATTTCTACAATTTTTGTAGCAACCTTATCAAGAAAATAACGGTCATGGGATACAATGAAAACAGCGCCAGGGTAATTTAGAAGATAAGTTTCCAGCCAGGCAATAGAATCCATGTCCAAATGGTTGGTAGGCTCGTCTAAAAGGATGATATCTGGCTTGGAAAGCAGAAGTCGTCCAAGAGCCACCCTGGTTTTCTGTCCACCTGAAAGGGTGGCAACTGGTTTTTCGAAATCCTCTTCTGAAAATCCAAGACCTTTTAAAACACCAATTAATTCGCTTTTATAAGCATAGCCGTTTTCCAATTCAAATTCATGGGTAAGCCTAGAATAAGCTTCCATAAGCTTTGTTAGTTCATCTCCTGTGGTGTGTTTCATTTGAAGCTCCATATCCCGCATACGGCTCTCCATGTCCAAAATATGCTGCTTCACCTGAAGAAGGGAATCATAGATGGTTAGCTGGCTGCTTAGCTCTTGATGCTGTGCCAGATATCCTAGAGTTTTTCCTTTGGATAAAATCACCTGCCCATCATCTGGGGTTAATTCCCCTACAATCATACGGAAAAGGGTCGATTTTCCTGCACCGTTAATGCCAACTAAAGCGGCTTTCTCCCGTTCTTCTATGTGAAAGCTGGCATCATGCAGAAGCGTGACGCCATCAAAGGATTTTTCTATATTTTGACATGCTAAAATCATGAGGTATCATCTCCTTTTTGTGGTAATCGCTATCTATTATATATCGGATAAAAGGAATTTGACAACAGATAAAATGAATAATATTGACTTTAATTTAACAATTCTATATAATGAAGTATAGAAATGTGTATTTTTGGGTACAGGAGGGTGAAACGTGGAGGAAAAATGCATATCAAAAGCAGTCATAAAGAGACTACCCCGATATTACCGATATTTAGGCGAACTCATAGAAGAAGGTGTAGAACGGATATCCTCCAATGAGTTAAGTGCAAAGATGCGTGTAACAGCATCTCAAATTCGTCAGGATTTAAACAATTTCGGTGGTTTTGGCCAGCAGGGGTATGGATATAATGTTTCGTATCTGTATACGGAAATTGGGAAAATTCTGGGATTGGATAAAACCCATCACATGATTATCATAGGGGCTGGTAATTTGGGACAGGCTCTTGCAAACTATGTAAAATTTGAAAAACGTGGTTTTAAAATTGTAGGAATTTTTGATGTAAACCCAGTATTAAAAGGAATTTCTATCCGTGGAAATGAAATCCGTATGATGGATGAGCTGCCAGCGTTTTTGAAAGAACAGAAGGTGGAAATCGCTACTTTAACACTGCCAAAAAATAATGCTGCAGAGGCAGCAGATCTTCTGGTGAAAAATGGAATTAAGGCAATCTGGAATTTTGCACATCTGGATCTCACCGTTCCAAAAGATGTGATTGTAGAAAATGTCCATCTTTCAGAAAGCCTTATGCGTTTATCATACAACTTAAACTGTCAAACAACAGAACAGGAGAACTAAGAATCAGGAAAGGCTGGCGCCGGAAAGAGTTTGCGCCAGCCTTTTTTCAGAAAGGATTGTGTATGTTATGGAACGGATTGTAACAGGAAAAGAAATGAAAGCTTTGGATCTTTATACCATAGAAGAAATGGGAGTTCCATCTTTGGTTCTCATGGAGCGTGCAGGGCTTGCGGCTGCAAATGCATTAAAAGAGTATGATTTTTCTCTAAAAAAGGTGCTGGTCCTATGCGGAGGAGGAAATAATGGAGCAGACGGGGTGGTAATTGCACGGATTCTGCACTTGTGGGGATATGAAACAGATGTCTGCATTTTGGGAAATCCGGAACATTTTACAGAAGAAATGAAAAAACAGATAGATATTGGAAAAAAATATGGATTATCCTTTGTCAAGACTTTCAAACAAAAGGAATATACTACTATTGTAGATGCAATTTTAGGTGTAGGACTTTCTCGTGAGGTGACAGGCATTTATGAGCAGGTAATAAAGCGCTTGTCAGATTACAAGGGAAAAATTTTATCCGTGGATATTCCTTCTGGTATTTCAGCGGATACAGGTCAGATTCTGGGATGTGCAGTACATGCAGATCTGACCGTAACCTTTGCTTTTTTAAAAGCAGGATTGTGTCTTTATCCAGGTGCTTCCTGTGCAGGAAAGGTACTAGTTGCAGATATTGGGATTTATGCTCCCCAAAATGTGGAATACACATCAACTCTTTTGGCTTGTAACAAAGAAGATCTTGCATCCATATCCAGAAAGCCCGATGGAAATAAGGGGACCTTTGGAAAAATTTTGCTGGTGGCAGGAAGCAAGGGAATGTTTGGTGCTGCTTATTTCAGTGGCATGGCGGCCATGAGAACAGGAGCTGGTATGCTGAAAATTTGTACCAGGGAAGAAAACCGTCCCCTTTTTTCCTGTTTTCCAGAAGCCATGCTTCAAACCTATGAGGAGGATACGGATTTGCAGGAGTTGTTACAAGAAAGCCTGGATTGGGCGGATGTTGTGGGCATTGGGCCAGGACTTGGAACTTCTGCCCAGGCTGCCACGCTTTTAAAGACGCTGCTTGCACATTGTCAGAAGCCTTTGGTCATTGATGCAGACGGCTTGAACCTTTTAAAAGACAGGATTAGCCTTTTAAAAGAACACAAAGGTCCGGTGCTTCTTACGCCACATCTGGGGGAATTTGCTAGGATTTCCGGTATTTCTCCAGAAGAGTGGAAAAAAAATCCCGTGAATCTGACAAAAAGGCTTGCCAAAGAGCTTTCTGCTGTCTTAATATGTAAAGATGCCAGAACTGTAGTCAGTACCCCAGAGGGAAGAACCTATGTGAACCTGTCCGGTAATGACGGGCTTGCAACAGCAGGAAGCGGTGATGTTTTAACCGGAATTCTTTTAGGCTTGCTGGCACAGGGATATCCACCGGAAAAGGCGGCAAGTCTAGGGGTATATCTCCATGGGGCGGCTGGTGACCAGGCTGCCAGCAGGATTGGAAAAGCAGCAATTTTGGCTAGTGATATTATACAAAGTGCAGGAGAGCTTTTAAAGGATTTGGAACTCCAAAAAGAAATGACCGCACAGAAAGAAGGAACACAGTTATCATGAAAATGCACAGCAGGATTCAGGCAGAGATTGATCTGGATGCCATGACCTATAATCTGGAACATATTAAAAGAAATTTAAAATCGGGAACAAAAATTATAGCTGTTTTAAAGGCAGACGGTTATGGACATGGAGCAGTTCCCCTTGGAAAAAGAATACAGCAGGATCCAGAGGTTTGGGGGATTGCCGTTGCTACGGTGGAAGAAGGAGAGGAATTACGAGAAGCAGGGATTACCAAACCAATCCTAATTCTTGGGTATACGTATCAGGAGGACTATAAGAAAATTGTAGATATGGATTTCAGACCTGCTGTTTTTAAACAATCTATGGCACAGGAATTGTCAAAAGCAGCAGTAGCAGCAAAGAAAACACTGAAAATACATATTAAAATTGATACAGGTATGACTAGAATTGGCTACCGAGATGTGAAAACAGATGTTCCAGAAATCCTGGAAATTTCTAAACTTCCTGGAATAGAGGTAGAAGGGATTTTTACTCATTTTGCAAGAGCAGATGAAAAGGATACAACACCTGCCAAAGTACAGTATGAGAAATTTCAGGAATTCCTGTTGGCTCTTGAGGAGGCAGGTCTTTCTATTCCCATGAAACACTGTTCTAACAGCGCTGGAATCATCCGAATGAAGGAGGCAAACTTAGATGCAGTTCGGGCAGGAATCATTCTTTATGGCTTATATCCTTCAGAAGAAGTGGAACGAGAACCAGTTCCATTAAAACCACTTATGAGTCTGAGAAGTCATATTGCATACATAAAAAATGTAGAGCCAGGTGTTGAAGTTAGCTATGGTGGCATTTTTACTACTACCAGGGAAACCAGGGTGGCTACCATACCCGTTGGTTATGCAGATGGATATGCAAGAGGGTTGTCCAATAAGGGCAGTGTGCTTATCCGCGGAAAACGTGCTCCGATTCTTGGAAGAGTCTGTATGGATCAGTTTATGGTAGATGTCACAGATATTCCAGAAGCAGAGGAGCTGGATCAGGTAACGCTTCTTGGCAAAGACCAGGAGGATTGTATTACCATGGAGGAGTTGGGAAATCTGTCAGGTAGATTTAACTACGAATTTGCCTGTTGCATCAGCAAACGGGTGCCCCGCGTTTACCTGGAATCGAAACAGAAATAAAAAATACCTTGGATAATACATGAATACACACAAAAAAGCTGGGAAGAATAATACCAGATATAAAACATCGAAATAGAAAAAATCGGAGTGTGAAATGTGTGATTATCAAACGAGGCGATATTTTTTATGCGGATCTGCGTCCTGTGGTTGGAAGTGAACAGGGCGGCGTCAGACCGGTTCTGATTATTCAGAATGATATTGGCAATAAGCACAGTCCAACGGTAATCTGTGCTGCCATTACTTCCAGAATGAATAAGGCCAAACTTCCTACTCACATTGAGATTGATGCTTCATCTTATGCTATTGTCAAGGATTCTGTGATTTTGCTGGAACAGCTTAGAACCATTGACAAGCGCCGGCTAAAGGATAAGGTTTGCCATTTGGATGCGGAAATCCTGAACAAGGTGAACCATGCCCTTTGTATTAGCCTGGAATTGCTTACATAGCCAGGGAGGGCTTTTGACGAAAGGAAATCTTGACGAAAGATACGGAAAATGGTATTTTATTCATGGTACGGTTTTACTGTTCCAAAAGACTGAAGAAGAAAGAAGGAATAAAAAGAATTTATGGATGACGGTAGCAGCCCTTTATGGGCTCTGACGGTATTTACGTTATTTATTATTGTAAATGGGATTATGTATGGATTTGGCGCTGCCATACAAAAGGTCAGTGAAAGTGAAATTGAAAAGAGAGCCTTAGAGCAAAAAGATAAAAAATCATTGTGGCTGCTAGATGTGATTCAGCACCCAGGAGCCATTGTAAACACCATATCCACCACCGCTATTTTTCTTAGTATTTTGGCCGGATATGTGGGAGTACGCTCCATTACTCCCTATGTTTATTTCTGTATGAGACAGCTAAATGAGATGGTGGGTATTCAGATTCCACAGAGTATATACTGGGTTGGGGCATTTCTTCTGGTGTACCTGGTTTCTCTTATTATTTTGATTGCATTGGGCGTCTTGTCTGCAAAAAAACTTTTTAATCACGACCCAGACCGCTGGGTTTACAAAACGGCAGGCATTGTAAAAGCTTTTGTGGCAATTTTTTGGCCAGTAACCTTTTTAAGCACAAAACTTTCTAACCTGGTGGTACGTCTCTTTGGGGTAGACCCAAACCAACAGGAAGATGATGTAACAGAAGAAGAGATTATTTCCATGGTGGATGATGCCCATGAGCAGGGCGTCATTGAAGAGAGCGAAGCAGAGATGATTCAGAATATCATGGAGTTTTCTGAAACTGAGGCCAGAGATATTATGACCCACAGAAAAAATCTCCATGCCTTAAATGAGACCATCCTGTTAAAAGATGCGCTGTCTTATATGCTGGAAAACAGCAATTCTCGTTACCCTGTGTACAGAGAAGATATTGATAACATCATAGGAATTTTGCATCTAAAGGACGTAATGAAGCAGATTACTTTTGGTAATTGCGAGGATTGTCCTATTGGAACCATTCCACATTTAATTCGGGAAGCTATTTATGTTCCGGAAACCAGAAATATTAATGATTTATTCCAGAGAATGCAGGCAAAGAAAATCCATATGGTGATTGTGGTGGATGAGTATGGCCAGACTTCAGGAATTGTTACTATGGAGGACATTCTGGAGGAAATTGTAGGAAACATTCTGGATGAATATGATGAAGAAGAACATTATATTCAGGTTCAGACTGATGACTCCCTGATTATGGAAGGGCTAACACCCTTGGAGCAGGTGGATGAGGTATTGAATTCTGATTTTGATGAAGAGGATTTTGATACTTTAAATGGGTATCTTACCTCGGTTCTCGGACATGTCCCCAATTTGTCTGAGGATAAAGAAATAAAAGCAAAGGGATATTTATTTACCATCCTTGGGGTGGAAAATAATACCATACAAAAAGTGCGGGTAGAGAAGCTGCCCCAGGAAGAAAAAGGAGAAGAAACATGTCAGGACATTCAAAATTTGCAAATATAAAGCATAAGAAAGAAAAAAACGATGCCAAAAAAGGTAAAATCTTTACTGTAATCGGAAGAGAAATTGTAGTTGCGGTAAAAGAGGGAGGACCGGATCCTGCTAATAACAGCAAACTGAGAGATGTGATTGCAAAGGCAAAGGCAAATAACATGCCAAATGATACCATTGACCGTGGAATCAAAAAAGCAGCAGGAGATGCCAATGCAGATAACTTTGAAGTTCTTACATATGAAGGATATGGACCAAATGGTGTGGCAATTATTGTTAAAACCCTTACAGACAATAAAAACCGTACTGCTGGAAATGTAAGAAGCTATTTTACCAAGGGCAATGGAAATATTGGAACTCCAGGTTCTGTATCTTTTATGTTTGATAATAAAGGACAGATTATCATTGACAAAGAAGAATGTGAAATGGATGCAGATGATTTGATGATGATGGCTCTGGATGCAGGTGCAGAAGATTTTGCAGAAGAGGAAGATAGCTATGAAATCCTCACAGATCCAGATGCGTTTAGTACCGTAAGAGAAGCTCTGGAAAAAGAAGGCATTCCTATGATGGAAGCTCAGGTGGCTATGATTCCTCAGACCTATGTAGAACTTACGGATGAGCAGGATATTAAAAACCTTCAGAAAACCTTAGATTTACTTGATGATGATGACGATGTGACAGACGTGTGGCACAATTGGGATGAGTAATCCTTCCATGTATAAAATAGCATAGGATACACATAATACCTCCAGAATAAACACTGGAGGTATTGTTATGTCTGAAGAAAAACAAGAAAAACTGGAAAAAACAGAGAAGCAAAATGAAGAAATCAGAGAACTGGGAGAAGTAATGCTAGAGGAAAATGAAAGGCAGTACCATATTCAGCTTTTGTCAGTGATAGGGGAAATAGAAGGACATGAATGTCTTCCCAATAATAGCAAAACCACTAAATATGAACATGTACTTCCAAAACTCGCCATGATTGAAGACAGCCGAGAGATTGACGGTTTGCTGATTCTTTTAAACACCGTAGGCGGTGATGTAGAGGCAGGACTTGCTATTGCGGAAATGATTGCTTCTCTTAGTAAACCTACTGTCTCTCTAGTTCTGGGAGGAGGTCATTCCATTGGGGTGCCCTTGGCCGTTTCAGCAGATTATTCGTTTATTGTGCCAAGCGCCACTATGGTGGTACATCCAGTAAGGAGCAACGGAATGTTTATTGGAGTGATGCAGAGTTACCGAAATATGGAAAAAATCCAGGATCGCATTACTGGATTTGTGTCAGAACATTCACATATGTCCAAAGAGCGCATGGAAGAATTGATGTTGGATACCTCCCAACTGGTAAAAGATGTGGGAACCATGCTGGAGGGAAGGGAAGCAGTAGAGGAAGGACTTATTGATGAAACAGGAGGCATTCAGGAAGCCTTGAGAAAGCTTTATGAGCTGATTGAAGAGAAGAAATAAGTTGTACGAATGAAGAATCTATGGTAAAATAAACATTTGATAATAAATACGAATGAAGAGGATATACAAATGTCAATCATACAGGCATTGTTGCTGGGGCTGGTACAGGGAATTACAGAGTTTCTCCCTGTAAGCAGTTCCGGTCATCTGGCTATTTTAGAAAATTTGTTTCAGATAAACAGTAAGACAGGATTTACTTTTGAAGTGCTGCTCCATGTAGGAACTCTTGGAGCGATTTTTGTTGCCTTCTGGCAGGATTTAAAACGTCTGTTCTTGGAAGGGTGTAAAATTGTCTATGACGTATTTGAGAATCTTAAGACATATTTTCATAATCGAAATCAGCAAGATGCAAAACGATACAAAAAATTGATTTCTAACAATTACCGGAAATTACTTCTTTTGCTTCTGGTAACCACTTTCGCTACAGCGCTTATGGGATTTTTCCTTGAGAAAGCAGCTATTCAGGTAAAAGGAAATCTGCTGGCGCCGGCAATGGGATTTTTTTTCACAGGTGTACTGCTGCTCGTTGTGGACTTTTTTCCAGCAGGAAATAAAATTCCAAAAGATGTAGGATGGGGAGCAGCCCTTGCTGTTGGCATTGTTCAGGGGATTGCTGTGTTTCCTGGAATTTCCCGTTCTGGTATTACCATTGTTCTGTGTCTTTTAATGGGATTTAATAAAAAATTTGCAGTGAAATATTCTTTTCTTGCTGCTGTTCCCACGATTGTAGGGGCTGCTGTTTTGGAATTTTCTCAAAATTTTGGCAAAGGGATATCACTGGAAATCATAGGAGTTTATGGGATTTCTGCTTTCGTAGCAGGGGTGGTAGGATATTTCTGTATTAAGATGATGCTAAATCTGGTACGGAAAAAAAGGTTTACTTATTTTGCAGTATACTGTTTTTTGGCAGGCACAGCTGCAGCTGTTTGTAACTTTATATTATGAGGGGAGAGATGATGTATGGCGACAGCCAGAAAAAATAATAAGAATCAAAAAAATACGAGAACGAAAAAAAAGAGACAGCCTCAGAAAGAGAAAGCGTCAGTATCAGGGACTTCTATTGAGGCGGAAATTACCCTTTGGACTGTTTTAGCAATTTCTATTGTACTATTAATTAGTAATTTTGGTATTGGAGGCACAGTGGGAAATGCCATCAGCAGTTTCTTTTTTGGATTGGTAGGTCTCGTTTGCTATCCCCTGCCGATTTTTATGTTTTTAGGTATTGCCTTTGTAATTTCCAATGGAAGAAATCCCAGAGCTTACCGAAAGATGGCTGGATTCTTACTGTTCTTTTTGTCAGCTTGTATGCTTATGCAGATTCTTACAGAAGGCGCTGTGTTTGAAAAAGAAATTCTCACTTATTATGAGGTATCTGCAGAGTATAAGACCGGAGGAGGTCTTGTAGGAGGGATTTTGTGCAGATTGTGTGTGCGGGCTTTTGGAACAGTGGGAACGTATGTTATTGCCGGCGCGTCCATTATGATTTCCCTGGTTTTGATTACCCAGAAATCTATGTTTGATATGATTCGCAAGTGCAGCCAATGGATGTACAAAAGCGCAGCCCAGAGCAGGCAGAAACGCTTGGAGGAAGCACGCATTAGACAGGAAGAGGAAGAGACGCTGAAAAAACAGGAGCAGAGCAGGCAGCACCGTCGTGAGAAAACTTTAGAGGCATCGGAGGATACACCAAGAAAAGAGCGTAAGAAGTTATTCCAGGAACAGATTCTTCTGAAGAAAAAAGAGGAGAAAACAGAGCCAGAACCAGAATTTGAGAAAGAGCTAGAGGTTGCAGAGCCTTTTGTACCAGAAAAAGCATTCCCCATTCATCGGGCAGATCATTTGGTTCAGGATATTGAAGAAATTGCAGCGATTGAGGAGGGCATTTCTCAGGAGGAAGCAAAACCGCAGACAAATACGGGAAAAAATCCCCGTTCTTCCAAAGAAGAAATCCAGCAGGGAGTTGACGCTGTAAAAGAAGAAATTGCCAGCAAAGAAACCCAGGAAAAGAAAGAATATCAGTTTCCGTCTCTGTCTCTTTTGAAAAAAGGACAGAAAAATAGTGGAGATTCTGACAGTCATTTGCGGGAAACTGCCAGAAAACTACAGGATACCTTACATAATTTCGGTGTCAATGTGACTATAACAGATGTTAGTTGTGGGCCTACAGTTACCAGATATGAACTGCAACCAGAACAAGGAGTCAAAGTAAGTAAAATTGTAGGTCTGACGGATGACATTAAATTAAATCTGGCTGCCACAGATATTCGTATTGAAGCGCCAATTCCAGGAAAAGCTGCTGTGGGGATTGAGGTTCCAAATGAAAATAACAGCACGGTTATGCTGCGGGACCTGCTTCAGTCTTCTGAATTTCAACATCATAAATCCAATCTGGCTTTTGCAGCAGGAAAAGATATTGCAGGAAAACCAGTGATTGCGGATATTGCAAAAATGCCCCATTTGCTTATTGCAGGTGCCACAGGTTCTGGTAAATCAGTATGTATTAATACTTTAATTATGAGTATTCTTTACAAAGCGTCCCCAGATGATGTAAAATTAATTATGATTGACCCCAAAGTGGTAGAATTAAGTGTTTATAATGGAATTCCACACTTATTTATTCCAGTAGTTACAGATCCCAAGAAAGCTGCTGGGGCCTTAAACTGGGCAGTAGCAGAAATGACAGAGCGCTATAATAAATTTGCACAGTATAATGTGCGAGATTTAAAGGGGTACAACGAAAAAGTAGCGTCCATTGAAGACATCCAGGATGAAAACAAACCCAAGAAGCTGCCCCAGATTGTGATTATTGTAGACGAGCTTGCAGACCTTATGATGGTTGCGCCGGGAGAAGTAGAGGATTCTATCTGTCGTCTAGCTCAATTGGCAAGGGCAGCAGGTATTCATTTAATTATTGCTACTCAGAGGCCATCCGTCAATGTTATTACGGGATTGATTAAAGCAAATATGCCTTCCAGAATTGCGTTTTCTGTTTCTTCTGGTGTAGATTCTAGAACGATTCTGGATATGAATGGAGCAGAAAAGTTATTGGGAAAAGGCGACATGCTTTTTTATCCACAGGGTTATCAGAAGCCTGCACGAGTGCAGGGCGCTTTTGTCAGTGACCAGGAAGTAGCAGATGTAGTAGGATTTTTAGCAAGCCAGCATCCAGAGGCTGCCTATGATAAGGATATTCAGGAGAAAATCGAGGCAGTAAAAGAGGCGGTGCCCCAAGGACAGGAAAATACAAATGACAGAGATGCATATTTTAAGGATGCAGGTAAATTTATTATTGAAAAAGATAAAGCTTCCATAGGAATGCTTCAAAGAGTGTTTAAAATTGGATTTAATCGGGCAGCAAGAATTATGGATCAGCTTTGCGAAGCTGGTGTAGTAGGAGAAGAAGAAGGTACAAAACCTAGAAAAGTTTTGATGTCTATGGAAGAGTATGAGCAGTTTATTGATGAATATTTATAGAAAATGAGGATAGAATCACATGAAGTGTACAAACTGTGGTGCAGAGTTTGAAGATGGAACCTTGTTTTGCCCTAAGTGTGGCAAGGAGGTACAGTGGGTCCCAGAATACCATACTTTGGAGACGATTCTGAGACAAAAAGAATTAATGGAACAGGAAAAGAAGAAAAAGGAGTTGGAAGCTCAGAAAGAGAAAGAACGGCAGCAGCGGAAAGCAGAACAGGAACGTAAAAAGAAAAGACAAAAAAATATCATATTGGGAAGTTGCGCGGCAGCTGTGGTTTTGGCTGCAGGCGTTGGGCTGTTGTTTGTCTATCAGACTCAGCATAATTCATTTGACTTTCAGATGGCACAGGCAGAGACGAAATTTAGCAACAAGAATTACGAGGATGCTTTAAAGTATGTGGATCAGGCATTGTCTTTAAAACCAGATAGTGCAGAGGCAAATATTTTACAGGCTAAAATTTATTTAAAAAATGAAGATGAGGCAACCGCTTTAAATATTCTTTTGAATGTTGTGGAGGAGTTTCCGGATAATACAAGTGCTTATGGGGAGCTTTTGCGTCTTTATGAAAAGCAAGAAGAATATGTGAAAATTCAAGAGCTCATGGCAAATGCCAGTGAGGAAATGCAGGACACGTATCAAAATTATGTCTGTCCTCTTCCTAAGGTTTCCAAGACTGGAGGAGATTATACAGAGGCTCTTTCTCTGGAATTTGATAATCTTTTAGAGGACACTCAGGTTTATTACACTTTAGATGGCTCCCAGCCAGATGCGTCTAGCCAAAAGTATGAAACGCCAATTTCCTTAGAGGATGAGGGAGAAGTCACTCTGAAATATATTGCCTATAATAAGAAAAAGATTCCAAGTGAACTAGGAGAAGAAACTTACCGCATTACGTATGAAGCACCGGAGAAGCCTTTGATTTCTCCAAGTGACGGTCAGTATGAGTATGCAGAACAGATTATTGTCACTGCTAAGGAAGGTTGTGACATTTATTACGCTTTTGATGAAGAACCTACCATAGAGAGCACGAAATATACAGGACCCATTGCTATGCCCACCGGTGAGCATACCTTTTCAGCCATTGCGGTAGATGAAAGGGGAAAAGTTAGTCCTGTGAGTAGTAAAATGTATGTGTATTACAACTAAAATTGGGAAATTACAGGGCGGAAACAGGCAGATTGCACAAAGTTTCTAGGGAAGCTAAGAAAGTGGATTGAATTTTTATTCAGTTTAACTTATACTGTAGGGTAATGATGATACCGGAGTGGAGGGAAAGCCGAAATTCCGTATGAAATAAGAGGAGGACATTATGTACAAGATACGAAAAGCAGAAAAGCTGAATGAGATTGTATATCTCATGGTTGTAGAAGCACCCATGGTAGCAAAACATTGTGAACCGGGTCAGTTCATCATTGTAAAATTAGATGATGCAGGAGAGAGAATTCCTTTGACTATCTGTGATTATGACAGAGAAGAAGGAACTGTAACTATCGTATTCCAGCCTATTGGAGCATCTACAGAAAAATTCACAACATTACAGGCAGGAGATGCTTTCCAGGATTTCGTTGGACCGCTGGGATGTCCCTCTGAGTTTGTAAACGAAGATTTAGAAGAGTTAAAGAAAGAAAAAATTTTGTTTGTAGCTGGTGGTGTTGGTACTGCGCCAGTATATCCTCAGGTAAAATGGCTCCATGAACATGGCATTGATGCAGATGTTATTGTAGGTGCTAAGACAAAAGACTTGATTATTCTGGAAAAAGAAATGGAAGCAGTGGCAGGAAATCTTTATATTACAACAGATGATGGTTCCTATGGCCGCAGTGGCATGGTAACAAAAGTCATTGATGATTTAGTAGCAGAAGGTAAGACTTATACAAGATGTGTTGCTATTGGTCCTATGATTATGATGAAATTCTGCTGCCTTACTACAAAGAAATACGAAATTCCTACTATCGTGTCTATGAACCCGATTATGGTAGATGGTACAGGTATGTGTGGTGCCTGTCGTGTAATCGTAGGCGGTGAAGTAAAATTTGCTTGTGTTGATGGTCCAGAGTTTGACGGACATGCTATTGACTGGGATCTGGCTATGAAGAGACAGCAGATGTACAAAACAGAAGAAGGAAGAGCAATGCTGAAACTGCAGGAGGGTGATACCCATCACGGCGGATGCGGACACTGCGGAGGTGACGAATAATGGGAAACGTATTAGAAAAAGTTCCTGTAAGAGAACAGGATCCACAGGTAAGAGCTACAAACTTTGAAGAAGTTTGTCTTGGATATAACAAAGAAGAAGCTATGGAAGAAGCAGCTCGCTGCTTAAATTGCAAAAATGCAAAATGTATCAAAGGATGTCCAGTATCTATTAATATTCCTGCATTTATTCATGAAGTAAAAGAAGGAAATTTTGAAGAAGCATACAAAGTAATTGGTCAGTCCAGCGCACTTCCTGCTGTATGCGGACGTGTTTGTCCTCAGGAATCTCAGTGTGAAGGTGTTTGTATTAGAGGTATTAAGGGAGAAGCTGTTTCTATTGGTAAACTGGAACGTTTTGTTGCAGACTGGGCAAAAGAAAACGGTATTAAACCAGAAGCTCCAGCCGAAAAAAATGGACACAAAGTGGCTGTTATTGGTTCTGGTCCTTCTGGTCTTACCTGTGCAGGCGATTTGGCAAAAATGGGCTATGATGTAACTATTTTTGAAGCCCTTCATGAAGCTGGTGGTGTTTTGGTATATGGTATTCCTGAATTCCGTCTTCCTAAAGAAAAAGTTGTAAAAGAAGAAGTTGAAAACGTAAAATCTTTAGGTGTTAAGATTGAAACAAACGTAATTATTGGTAAATCCACAACTATAGATGAATTACTGGAAAACGAAGGTTTTGAGGCAGTATTTATTGGTTCTGGAGCTGGTCTTCCAATGTTTATGGGAATCCCTGGAGAAGTATCTAATGGTGTATTCTCTGCCAACGAATACCTTACAAGAAGTAACCTGATGAAAGCTTTCCGTGATGACCACGACACACCAATTGTAACTGGCAAGAAGGTTGTTGTTGTTGGCGGTGGTAATGTTGCTATGGATGCTGCTAGAACTGCTCTTCGCTTAGGCGCCGAGGTTCATGTAGTATACAGAAGAAGTGAAGAAGAGCTTCCTGCCAGAAAAGAAGAAGTACATCATGCAAAAGAAGAAGGTATTATCTTTGACCTTCTGACAAACCCTATTGAAATTCTGGCAGATGAAAATGGATGGGTAAAAGCAATTAAATGTGTACGTATGGAATTAGGAGAACCAGATGCTTCCGGAAGAAGACGCCCAGTTGTTATTGAGGGTTCCGAGTTTGAGATGGAAGTGGACACAGTTATCATGTCTCTGGGAACTTCTCCAAATCCACTGATTTCTTCCACTACGATTGGCTTGGATATTAACAGAAGAAAATGTATCATTGCGGACGAAGAAACTGGTAAAACATCAAAAGAAGGCGTTTACGCTGGCGGTGATGCAGTAACAGGTGCTGCTACGGTTATTCTGGCTATGGGAGCTGGAAAAGCAGCTGCAAAAGGAATTGATGAATTTATCAAAAACAAAACAAAATAATACATAGACTGTATAGAAACGGTGCAGATACTTTGTAATCTGTACCGTTTTTTGAGTTTGAAGGAGATACAAAACCCATGAACGAACCTAGTAAAGTAACGAAATGGATCCGAAGTGAGCTTCAAAATCATATAGATGAGACGTATAAACAGTTTCACACATCTCTGGTTCCTGGTCTTACAGAAATGATGGGGGTAAGAATTCCCATTTTGCGGGAACTGGCAAAAAAAGCAGCAAAAGAAGATTATTGCGGATTTGTACAGGATTTCCAGCCGGAAATCTATGAGGAAGTGATGATTCGTGGAATGATGATTGGATATGGGAAATTTTCTATAGGGGAACAACAAAGAGAATTGAGAAAGTTTATTCCGTTGATTCATAACTGGGCTGTATGTGACAGTTGCTGTACAACGTATAAATTTATGAAGAAAAATCAGGAAGAGTGGTTTTCTTTTCTTGAACCATATTTAAACAGTGGACAGGAGTATGAAATTCGTTTTGCTGTGGTATGTTTTCTCGATTTTTTTATTCAGGAAGCATTTATTGACAGGATTTTGTCCTGTTTTTCAAATATACATCATGAAGGCTATTATGTGAAAATGGCAGTAGCCTGGGCTATCTCTGTGTGTTATGTGAAATTTTCAGAAAAGACAGAGGAATTCCTTCGGAAAAACACCTTGGATGATTTTACTCATAATAAGGCAATACAGAAAATCAGGGAGTCTTATCGCGTTTCTAAAGAGGACAAAGAGCGACTGAATCAGTGGAAGCGCAAGGAAAAAAATAAGGAAGATCAGGAGAAGCATAAAGTATGAAAATTACAGTGATTACTGTAGGAAAAATTAAGGAAAAGTATTTAAAAGATGCTATTGCTGAGTATAGCAAACGCTTGAGTAAATATTGTAAATTAGAAATGATTGAAGTGGCAGATGAAAAGACACCGGATGCTGCCAGTGAAAACGTGGAACGTCAGATACGTCAAAAAGAAGGGGAACGGATTTTAAAGTATATCAAAGAGGACAGCTATGTCATTACCTTGGAAATCGGAGGCGCTATGCTGGATTCCGTGGCTTTTGCAAAAAAAATAGAAAACCTGGGGATTCAAGGAAAGAGTCACATTACTTTTATTATCGGCGGTTCCATTGGATTGGGGGAAGATGTACTAAAAAAATCAGACTATGCTCTCAGCTTTTCTAAGATGACCTTTCCCCACCAGCTTATGCGTGTGATTCTTCTGGAACAGATTTACCGTGGATACCGGATTGTGGCAGGAGAACCTTATCATAAATAGGACAAAGGGGCTATTTTTCGCCCCTTTGATGTTTTAGGAAATAGTACAGAACAAACCACAGAGCAACCACAGTAAGCGCCATAGAGGGATAGTAAAAGTTATCTGGTAGATAGGCTTGATAAGGATGACTTAAAAAACAAAGAATACAAAAACCAATCATAAAAACAAGACTTATAAACATACGGGGAAGATTTTTGTCTGCTCTGGCTTCTGGTCCGTTAGCTCGTTTTCTGGCTTCTAGTTCAAGCATGAGACTTTGGATATCTGGAAGCTGATAGCTTACAAACAAGGTTTCGTCTAATTCGCTGCCTTTTTGAGTTTGGACACGGCAAACAATACTGGCATCCTGACTGCGTTCTCGGATGTTTTTTACCCAAAGGACTTTTCTTGCCAGTTCTGGGATTTCTCCTGTGCTTTTTATCTTTTGAAGCACTTTGTCAGCATCTGCATACGTTTCTATAGCACCTAGCACACCATCATTCATGCTTGGTCTTTGACGGCTGCGTGCATCCACATAAAACAATTCATGCTCCTCTGTTAGAAAGAATACATACACATGAGAAACCATGCGATTCCCGCTTCTAATTGCATATCCAATTACTAGGGCTGTCATAAGTAACACCAAAATTGTTGAGAGAGCAGGCGTAAAAAGCCCATGTTCCAAGAGAAAAAGTTGTAAAAAGAGAAAAATTATGCAAAAAAAGATGATAAAAAAAAGAGTTTTCCATAGTCCTATGGAGGCATTGTGCTTTTTTTCTTGTGTTTGTGTAGTCATCCAAATTTTTTTCATGAAGGCTCCTTTCTGAAAATGGAAATTTTTTAGTTTGAGTATAACAAATTTATGAGAGGTACACAAATGATTTCGAGATAGATTCTTGAAAAAATTCAAGGTACACTGTGAAGTTCTAAAGAATTCCAAAAGAAAGCCGAAAATTTTTTGAAATATCATGTTTTTTAGATATTTTGGGTGTAAAATGAAAAAAAGAAAAGAAAGGTGGCTTTGTATGGATAATTTGATTTTTGCAGGATATGAATTTTTAGCAGCTTTTGTTCCATTTTTGCTGGTGTTCCTGGCAGTGAGTGCATTCAAGAAGAAACAACAAAATTCTTCTTTAAAGAGACCGTACCTGGGTATTCTGCTTTTTGCTGTTTACTTGATTGGCGTTTATCACTTTACCGGAGCAGGTACATGGTATGACTTAAAGAATTATCAGTGGAACATTCGACAGGAACAATTGAATATCATTCCATTTTCAAACGAAATCGATATGATTGGATATGTATTAAATGTATGTTTGTTTGTACCTCTAGGTTTTTTATTTCCATTCCTATGTAAAAAGATGGATAATTTCTGGTGCATCCTCAGTGTGGGATTTTGTTTTTCACTTTTTATTGAATTTAGTCAGTTATACAATAACAGGTGCACGGATATTGATGACTTAATTTTAAATTCCATTGGTGCATTCATTGGGCTTCTTTCGTTTAGAATATGGAAAAAACTTACGAAATCAAAGTACTGCTTCCCATCAATCTCGTGGGAGGAATTGCTTCTATACATGCTCGTGTTATTTTTAGGGCGAGCTTTGCTTTTTAATGAAATGGGATTCGCTGGTTTGTTATACAAATTTTAAAGGGATAGGTTGTGATTCAGCATGGTAAAAACACTTTTAAAAGCCAGCCAAAGGCAAAACAGGAGAAGAAACCGCCTTTTAATGCTTGCAGTTGCTCTTATAGGAGCCGTGATTTTCTGTGTTTTCAGCTTTGCTTATGAAAAGCTACAGGCAGACATTCAGAAAAACATCCAGACAGATGGAATGGCAGTATCTGCTTATCTGGAAAATGGCACCGAGGAAATGGTAGAACAAATAAAAACGTTGTCTTTTGTGAAGTGTACAGGGAAAGAAAAATTTGCAGGGAAGTTATTGGATAAAAATTTAAAATATTGCGACTGTGTTGTAGCAGATAAAACAGCTTTTGAAGAAATGCTTTCTCCTGCATATACCCAGGTGACAGGACATTATCCTAAGAAAGCAGAAGAAATTATGTTGTCCTTGAAAACACTGGAATACCTTAATATTAAGAATCCTCAGATTGGTATGGAAGTAAATCTGGATTTTTACTGGAATGATATTTTCAATACTAAGGGAACCGGAGCGCAAAGCTTTAGACTCTCTGGCTATTTTACGGAATATGAAAATCAGGAAACAGGTTCTTCCCTTGCCTTTTTATCAGAGGAAAAACTCACAGAAAGCGGTGTCTCTTGGAACCCTTGTCGGATTTTAATAGACCCCAAATATGATTTTGTTAGTGGACTTTGGATGGAGTCCATATTAAAAGATGTACTTCCTTTGGAAAAAGGTCAGAAAATGGTATGCGTAGATTCTGCTGCTTATAGGGCAGTAGAAGGTATGCTTGGAAGTTGTGGGTTTGCAGCTATATTTTCCTTTTTCTTACTGCTTGGTATGTTTTTGTTTGTATATGAGATTTTAAATTTATCTTTGCAAAAGGATTTACAGCAATACGGGCTTTTGGAAGTTATTGGTGCGCAGAAAAAACAGATTATGCAAATTCTTGTTTTTCAGATGTGGGAGGTTTGGTTAAAAGGAAATCTTATAGGCGGTTTTGTTGGAAGTCTTGCTGTCCTGGTGATTTTAAAGGACCTTTCTCTATACCAGTTGGGGGTTCTTTTTCTCACTATGTTGTCGACAGCCTTTCCCCTGGTTGCTGGTGTGTTTACTGTAAGAAGCAGGCTGAAAAGGTTAAATCCTATAGAATGTTTGAAATATGAGGAGATTCCTTTTGCTCCTAAGAGTCAGAAAAAGCAAAAATACTACAAAATCCGAAACTGGGGAAGAATGCCAGAAGTCTATTTAGCAAAACGATATTTGTTTTGCAATGGCAGGGGATTTATCTTAACACTGTTTTCTCTTACTATGGGATGTGGGCTTGCTTTATGCTCCGTGGTATTGGCAAAAGGTACAGATATAGAAAATCGTTTTTTAGCGGAGCCTGATTTTCGGATTTCCATTACCCAGAAGGCTTGCCAGACCTTGATGGAAACTTCGCCGGATACAAAACACATGGTGTTTTTTCCAGAAGCATGGTTAGGGAACCTACAAGATGTTGCAGGAGATTCCTTGCAAAATATAGAAAAAATTTATGGTTTTTATCCTATTGTTGGTGAAAGAGGGCAGGAAAGTATTAAGGTGTTAAGTGAAGGAACCGAAGTAGCTACGGTTATTCAGGCCCTTTCTTCTGTTTCGGAAGAAAGGTTAAAATCCTTTATTAAGAAAGAAAATTTAAACGTGGATTGGAATACTTTTTACCAGGAAAATGGTGCGTTGATTCTTCATAACCATAGAATTTCTGAGTATGCCATGAAATCCTATGAGGAGAAAATAGGTACAGAAATAGAGGTCTATGATTTGGTTCCAGTTGGAACCGAAATGGCTGGCTTGACTCCTGAAACAATGGTGAATTGCGGATACTTGGACATTACGAAAGATGATTTTCCTTCTCTTAATCTGGTATGGAATGGCAAAGATACCAATATCCTGCTTGTCACAGAGGCTACCTATAAGAAATTTGCAGAACATCTCACGCCGCAGACCTTTGAACTTACTTTCTTTGTAGACCCAAAACAGGAACCCTACATAAAAGGAAAACTAAAAAATTGGATTCAAACCTATAACATGGAATTTCAATCAGAACAGGGATAGCACAAATTAAATTTGCTGCAAATGGAGTGTAAATCTGATGTGCTTCTGAAAGAGAAAAGTCATATTCAGACAAGTAGATTATTTTTTCTTGCCATTAGTGGCTGTCTGATTTTTATGGGAAGCATGAATTTTCTAAATGTAAGAATTACAGGAATGATGCTTAGAAAAAAAGAATGTATTCTTATGGAGAAGGTGGGGATGACAAAAAAACAGCAGAAACGGATGTTTCTTGCAGAAGGGATTTTTACATGGCTTTGGCTGTGTGGTCTTTTGGTGACCTTTGGAACCGTACTCCTATGCGCTGTTGGGTGGTATATGCAGACAAAAATTTCTTATTTTGTATTTTATTATCCTATAAAAGAACTGATTTTGATGCTTCTCATCTTGCTTGGAGGAAGTGTTTTGTTACAAAAGGATTGTTAAAAACAGTGCATGAAGAGAGGTCTTCTGTGCAAATACACAGGAAACACTCTCTTTATGCACAAGTTTTAGATTATGTTTCTTCTTTTCCTTCAATAAGATAGTCGTAAGAAACCTGGAAAACTTCTTTGAGAGCTTTTAATTCCACATCAGTAACATAACGTTTGTTTGTTTCAATTCTAGTAATTACATTTTTATCCATATCATAACCCCTTAATTGAAGTTCATAGGCTAGAATTCTCTGTGACATTTTGTGTTGACGGCGAAGTTCAATAAGGCGCTTGCTAATGAGATTTTTCTCTCCAGTAGATGTCTTTGGTTTTGGCATAGTGTTCTCCCTTCTGTAAATAGTGTGAACTAAGTTGTCTCGTTTTTTGCATTATTTTTTTGATTGTACATGGGAAAGAACGGAAGAACGGTTGTAAAAATGAGACAGAACTGTAATAAAATTAGAATTTTAAATAGAAAGAAAAAGAATGACACTGAATCATGTATATGTTATAATCTGGCATATAGAATAATATTCAGTGGAGCTTATTTTAATTTCGTAAAAGAGGAAAAAAATGTATACATTGATACGAAAAGAAGAAAAGAAAAAAGGAAACTATGAGCATATCTTTTATGTAAAAGAAAAAACACAATTATTGGGTTATACAAATTATCGAGATACTACGGAAAAATTTGAATGGAAAATAGTTGGTGCACATACATGGGAGTGGAAACAAGTAAATAGAAATTACAGAGTATTAGATTACATTCCTATCCTTAATACCATTAAGGCCTTTTGTTATCAATGATAAAAAATATTTCTGCTGTCCAGGAAATACAGATTTTATTCGTCCTCTAAAAAAATATGGATGGACAATCGATAATATGGAACATCAGATTGTAGCAAAGATTGAAAAGAATTCTAACAAATCTATTTATAAAATTGAAAAACTGGATTCAGAACTAGAACTTGAATGGATTATTTTGTCAGTTATGCACATGGATATGGCTGTATTTTCACATGAGGGTAGAGGACCAGTTACAGCAGGATAATATATAACTTTCAGAACTACATGGAAGTGAAAAGATTAATTGAGGTTTAAGGCCAAAGGAGGAGGTAGAACAATGAGCTCATTCAAGCTATTAAGAACTATTTGCCGGATTGTTGGCATTATATTGTGTATCTTTCTTTTGATTTCATGTATTACTGATTGGGAGATAGGGGTAATGCTTGGATTTCCATTTCTCATAATAGACGTTATTATCATCGCAATGAAAAATCGTTGTCCTTTTTGTCATAAATCACTTCGTATTGCTCCGATAAAAGGAGAAGAATTTTGCCCATACTGTGGATGTGAAATTAAGTAAATAGTAAAGTCTTGAAATGAGATAATTTAACTATGAAATTCTACTGAAATAGGTCACTGCACCTTGGTACGAAAAATGATACAGTACAAATATAGGGCATTTTGCGCTAAAAGAAAAAGGAGCTGTTATGAAAGAACAACCCCTTTGAAAAGGTAATCTGTTTAAGAAAGATATCCTTGTAAAAAACTATATATAATTTTCAAGACTTTTTCATCTTGTACAGATTCCACTAATTGAATATGACCGTATGCTGACAGGATTAGAACAAAAGAACAAGGAAGAGAAAAGGAGAGCATAAGGAGACATTTATGGAACAAAAAGAGCAAACACATAAAAGGAGAGTGCGTTATAAAGGAACTCATCCAAGAACTTATCAAGAAAAATATAAGGAACTGCAGCCGGAGAAATACGGAGATACGATTGAGAAAGTAATCCGAAAGGGAGGAACACCGGCAGGAATGCATATTTCTATCTGTGTACAGGAAATTTTAGATTTTCTACAGATACAACCAGGACAGATTGGATTAGATGCTACTTTAGGATATGGGGGACATTCTTCTAAAATGCTGGAGCAACTTCATAATCAAGGGCATTTATACGCTCTGGACGTGGATCCTATTGAAATGAAAAAAACAAAAGAACGTCTGGAAGGAATGGGGTATGGGTCGGAAATCCTTTCCATACGGCATTTGAACTTTGCTGATGTGGAGCAATTACTTGCAGAAACCGAAGGCTTTGATTTCGCCCTAGCAGATTTGGGGGTTTCTTCTATGCAAATCGACAATCCCGAAAGGGGATTTACCTATAAATTTGAAGGTCCCCTAGATTTGAGATTGAATCCAGAAAAAGGAATTTCTGCTGCCCAGAGACTTTTAGACATTTCGCAGCCAGAACTAGAAGGAATGCTCATAGAAAATTCCGATGAGCCTTATGCAAAAGAAATTTCAACAGTCATTCTTTCGGAAATTCGTAAGGGAAATGTTATTACAACTACTACACAGCTTCAGAAAGCGGTAGAGAAGGCATTGGTAAAGGTTCCAGCTGATAAACGAAAAGAAGCTGTGAAAAAATCCTGTGCCAGAACCTTCCAAGCTCTTCGTATTGATGTAAATAATGAGTTTGAAGTCTTAGAGACTTTTTTGGAAAAACTGCCTACGGTAATGAAAAAAGGCGGCAGAATCGCAATTCTTACTTTCCATTCAGGAGAAGACCGTCTGGTAAAAAAATCTTTCCAGCGTTTTTATCGGGAAGGTATTTACAGTGAGATTGCAAAGGATGTGATTCGTCCATCAGCGGAAGAATGTAACCGAAATAGCAGAGCGCGTTCCACGAAAATGCGGTGGGCAGTACGTGCATAAAACTTTCTGTTCATAAAGAGGTAGAGTATATGGAAACAGGAAAAAAACGGCTATTGCTTATGGATGGCATTCGCGGATTCGCTATTGTGAATATGATACTTTTTCATTTTTTATATGATTTTTTTATTATTTACCAAAGAGATCCGATATGGTATGAAAGACCCTGGGTTTTTCTGTGGCAGCAAATGATTTGCTGGACCTTTATTTTAATTTCCGGTATGACATGGAATCTTGGAAGAAGAAAAGTAAGACGTGGGATTTTGCTGAATTTTTGGGGACTTGTGATTACTGTTATCACTTGGCTTATTATGCCTCATCAGACCGTTTGGTTTGGAATTTTAAATTTTTTGGGGTGTGCATGTTTGCTTTTGATTCCACTGGAAAAAATATTGAAAAAAATTCCTGCTGTTTTAGGAATGCTTGGTTCCGTTTTTTGTTTTTTTCTTTTTCAAAATATTAGCGTAGGTTATTTAGGAATAGGAGAATCCGAGTGGTTTTCTGTTCCACAATGGCTTTATGATACAAAGGTATTTACCATCCTGGGATTTCCATTTCCTGGATTTTATTCTAGTGATTATTTTCCTGTGTTACCTTGGATTTTTTTGTTTTTTTTAGGTTATTACATTTCACTTTTTTTACAGAAAAAAGCAAAGCTCTATGAAAAATTCTATATAAAGGTACCTTTGCTTACTAAAATCGGACAGAAAAGCCTGATAATTTATCTTCTGCATCAGCCACTTTGTATGTTGGTTTGTACAATCATAGTATAAAATAACGCCCCTTAAGAGAACCATTCCATTCTCTTAAGGGGATTTTTATAGGTAGGCATAAAATTTTTTCTTGACAAATCTTTTAAAATATTTAAAATGTACTTATACATTAAGTACATTAGAGGAGAGGATATGGAAATTATAATCAGTAATAATGCTGACAAACCAATCTATGAACAGATTACTTCTCAAATTAAAGCAATGATTATGAGTGACCAATTGAAATCAGGAGACAGCATCCCTTCCATGCGAGCTTTAGCGAAATCCCTTCATGTAAGTGTTATTACCGTTCAAAAAGCTTATGAGACTTTGCAGCGTGATGGTTTTATTGAAACCACCATAGGAAGAGGAAGTTTTGTATCTGCACGAAATAAAGAATTTTATCAGGAAGAACAACAACGTATTGCAGAGGAACATTTGCAAATCGCTGCAGAAATTGGGAGAACCAATAATATTTCACTTTCTAAGCTACAGGAATTACTTACATTATTTTATACGGAGGATGAATAATATGGACAATGCTTTAACATTAAAAGAAGTGTGTAAACAATATGACTATTCAGACTTTGGTTTGGACAAAGTGACTTTTTCTTTACCATGTGGTGCAGTTATGGGATTTGTTGGTGAAAACGGTGCAGGAAAAACTACTACAATTGGATGTATTTTAAATACTCTGAAAAAGGATAGTGGTTCCATCCAGATTTTTGGAAAAGAAATGGGAGATGGGGATACTTGGATTCGGGAAAATATAGGAGTTGTGTATGATGGAGATAATTTTCCAGATTATTTAACTGCGAAACAACTTTCCAATATTATGGCAGGTATTTATCAGCAATGGGATACTACATTATTTTATAAATATTTGCAAAAATTTCGACTGAAAAGTAACCAAAAAATTGCGAAATATTCTAAAGGTATGACCATGAAATTAGCGATTGCCGTTGCATTAGCACACCATCCCAAATTGCTCATTCTGGACGAAGCAACCAGTGGTTTAGATCCGGTAATGCGTGAGGAAATATTGGATGTTTTTTTGGAATTTGTAGAAAATGAAAACCATGCGATTCTATTATCTTCGCATATTACCAGTGATTTAGAACGTATTGCAGATTATATTACCTTTATTCACGAGGGCAAAATTATTTTAACTGAATTGAAGGATAACCTTATTTATAAGTATGCCATATTAAGATGTACTGAAAAAGATTTTTTGTCTTTGAATCACAAAGATATACTTGCCTATCGAAAAAAAGATTATCAAATAGATGTTTTAGTCTCTGATATTGATAAGGCCAGAAAAAGATATCCCAAAATTGTGCTTGACCATGCGACGATTGATGACATTATGCTGCTTTTAGTAAAGGGGGTTATGGCATGAAAGGACTTTTGAAAAATAATTTTATGGGAGTAATTGAGAATATAAAAATTTTGTTTCCTATAATTTTCGTATTAGGTATTGTTGTCTCTGCTACAGGCAGCGCTTCTTTATTAGGGATTTTTTCATTAACACTTACACCAGTACTTTCCATATTAATTGTCCTGTGTTTAAGAAAAGAAAGTTTATCAAAATGGTATAAATACAAACTATCATTGCCGGTCAAAAGAAATCAGATTGTGAAAAGCTATTATATCAGCCATTTATGTTGGTGTATAGCAGGTATGGTTAGCGTAGTGGTGTGTATTGTGATTACGATTATGATTCATGGTAATCAGTATTTTTATTATGGATTTCGTGATGCGGTTACACTGGTTTTAGGCGGTGGTGTTCTGGCAATTTTTATTGGTGCTGTTTTTTACCCGTTTTACTATTTCCTCGGTGTTGAAAAAATAGAAATCATAGCAATCATAAGTGTGATTAGCTCCATTGCTGTTGTCGTTGGAATTAGTATGCTAATCAATGTATTATTTGGCAGTAACGGAGTATCTGATAAAACATATTATCTTAGTCTGATAGCCATTTTAATGATTAGTTGTATTTCTTTTGTATGTTCTTATTTTTTGTCATCTTTTATCTTTCAGACAAAAGAATATTAAAAAAACAGAAAAGAAAGAGGAAAAATTATGTTGTATATTTATAAGATTTTTGGAAAGTTAAGCATAGTATTTTATATATTTATGCTGTATCAATTATGGCATTTATGTCAATATGGTGGTTTGCATAGTCATTTTCCTAAAATTGTAGTAGGAATGTGTGCCTTTGTAGTTACCTTTCTTTTATGGTTGATTACAAGAGCCTATTATAAAAAAGCAACTTCAGAAAATACAACAAAAAAGAAAATGTTTTATATAGAAATTGTGGGCATTCTTCTTGTAACGCTTTTCTTTGGTGGCCGTATTGTTTATTCGGCGATTCCTTATCATGGAGCTTTATCTTGGAAGGTGGATGAGTGGAGCAATAAAAAAGAGATTCCGTTAGAACATAACAATCTTTATAAAACAGGAGTAGAGGGAATCCTAGAGGATTTAAATGAGAAATTGGATTTGCCGGAAAAACTATATATATCGAATAAATGCCAGATTACATTTGATAAAAATGGAACAATTCATGATATCTCTGCCTTCTTGTATGGAAAGGATGAAGGAGGAAAGAAAAATACATATCTTATTGAGTATGACGCAGAAAACAGCGACTTTATCACTGTTTGGACAGATAGCGATGAAGATAGTGAATATGAGGAAGATATGAGTTTGTCACCTATGATGGAAATCTTGAAAAAGGCAGATTGGGTGGAGCAGGTAAAAAAATGGGCAGAGAATGAGGAAGAGTCACAGCTATATGAAATCCTTTATATGGGGCGAAGAGCTTTTAACTCTGAAGTAGGTTTGCAATATATTCCGAAAGATGCAGATAGCGTTCAAACAGGAAATCATTATTTTGAACAGCTTAGAACAGGTGGTGAAATCCTTGGTTTTGAAGTATCCCTGCATATTCCTGAAGTACAGAGTATTACGCCAGTTCGTTATATTATGAACCCGCAATATATCAGCCAGGAAAAACTAGATCAGGAGAATACTGCACAGCAGGTAGAGGAAGCAAAAAATACAGAACGTTGGATAGTGGATCAAAGTGATGGAGCAATGTATTTCTCTTTTGGGGAACAGAACGTGTGGCGTTTAGTCGTAGTGGATGCGGCTGCAGGCAGTAGATTTTATGCAATGGAAAAAAGTGTAGACAAAGGTGCAGTTTGGGAACGAATAAATGAAAATCCATTCCTCGGACAGGCAGGTGTTGCACAAGGAATGGTATTTTTTGATGAAAAGTTTGGCGTAATTGGACTTACAGGAGCATCACAGTCCTATTCCACATTGTATGTTACCAGAGATGGTGGAACCTCTTTTGAAAAAATAGAATTTCCTATGAGTGCTATTACAGAACTGCCAAAGCATTCACAAGAATATGGATTTACAGTGGCAGATTATGATTATTTTTCTATGCCGGATAAACACGAAAACGTACTAACGGTAACCGTTACAACCGCTGCAAATGAAAATGAAGGGGTGATATTTCAATCAACGGATAATGGAAACTCATGGGAGTATAAAGGAGTAACAGAATAGAGGGATTGGAACATGCATTTCGTAGCAAGAATGACAAGACTTTGCTGATAAGTTAAAAAGGAGAAAACCTGATTTTCAAAGGCTTTCTCCTTTTTAGTTCTATTAAATGCTCTAATACACTTTTTATAGGTCTTGTTTCTTAGAATAGTTTTTAGTGTCTGTTTTCGGCTTCATAGACCAAAATAGGATGTTCATAAGAATTACAATCAGTAATACGGCAGCGAAAGCCATCCAGAATCCCATATTCAGACCAAGCCATTCTGTAGT